>Ga0080013_1000592_pt1 | contig 51172 bp, 52 predicted proteins | sample ETNvirenome_6_85_FD_69236 | JGI IMG/M metagenome (GOLD analysis project Ga0080013, IMG submission 69236) | Marine viral communities from the Pacific Ocean - ETNP_6_85 (SPADES assembly) (version 2) | ecosystem: Environmental > Aquatic > Marine > Oceanic | place: Pacific Ocean | collected 2013-06-19
CAATGATCACTGCGACCCAGGAGAAGAATGTACCTTCCCCCGGTAAAGGCGCTATGATTTATTTCGACGGCGTGATTCTTGCACACTGCAACGAGGCGGAATGGAACCGCTTTAAATCCACACACACAAATGAAGCTATACTTGATCGAATCGTCAAGGTTAATGTCCCGTACTGCCTAGAACTTGACGAGGAGGTAAAGATTTACCACAAGATGCTGGAGATGTCTGACTTCGATGCCCACATTGCACCGCACACCCTTGAGGTCGCATCGATGTTCGCAATTATGTCTAGGCTTAAACCTTCCGGTAAAGTTGATCCCTTAGTTAAGATGAAGATCTACAACGGCGATGACATCATCGAGAAGGGAAGAGTTAAGAAGGTCGATATTAAAGATCTTCGCGAGGAATCCCGAGATGAAGGTATGACCGGTATATCAACACGCTTCATTACCAAAGCAATTGATTCTGCACTTTCTGACTCTGATCAAAACATGGTTACGCCCATTTCTGTAAGGGATTCATTGATCAAGCAGGTAAAGGAACAGATCATCGATGAAGAAGCGCGAGAACGCTATTTACAGTATCTTCAAAAAGATCTTCACGAAGAATATCTGAGAATTCTAGAAAAAGAAATCACCAAAGCATTTGTAAGTGCTTATGAAGAGCAAGCAGAAACTCTATTTGATAACTATCTTGATCATGCTGAGGCCTATGTTAATAAGTCCAGAGTAAAAGATAAGATAACGCGTGAAGAGATGCACCCGGATGAGAACTTCATGAAGTCTATCGAGGAAAATATCGGTATTACGGGTTCTGCAAGAGACGGATTTAGATCTGATGTTACTACCTACATGTTTACCCTTCTTCGAGCTAAGAAAAAGATCAACTGGAAGGCTTACGGCCCGCTCAAAGAAGCGATTGAGAATAAGCTAATGGCTTCTGTCAAGGATATGTCAAGAATTGTTACTAAGTCTAAGTCAAGAGACAATAAGCAGCAAAAGAAATACGGTGGAATGGTTGCAACGCTTATTGAAGATTATGGGTATAATGAAAATTCTGCAGAAGAAGTTATTAAGTTCGCCGCAAACAATTTGTGGAGAGATGGCTAAAGGAAAAAATGAAATCTGTAGAGTCTAAAGATAAGATAACAGATCAACTTGATTCTTTTTTAAATAAAATAAACAAGATTTTTCTTTCCCAAGCCACTGGAAAGAATGTTGCATTTCTGCAAGAAAATCAAGCTAGGGCATCATCAAGTCACGTCTTATCATTATTAAATTTTGTTCCTGAGAACCGATTAGAAAATATACTCAAGCAAATCATTTATGAGTATGCGATCAAGGCTGAAAAGATATCATCTGATTCTGCTGTGTCTATGTTGAGTTTCTTATTAGACTTTTTTGACAAAAAAAGAAAAAATCCTGCATTTGATCTAGTAGCTGAAAAGCAAAAAATTATAGAAGATATACAGCAAAATTTAAAAAGACCTACCGGTAAGTCTTACAGAGAATTCATAAGAAGTAATTTCTCCACTACGATAGGTGATGTTGCTTCTGAGGCATATCATTTGGCCGGCCCAGCGGGAAAAATAGTTTTTGATCACGGAAATATAAGCCAGCCAATTGTTGAATTGGCAAGAACATATCAATTTGAAATTCAACCTGAAATAAACATACTTCTCGCAAACGAAGGAACATGGGAAAAAACAGATGTCAAAGTTTTTTGCATTGAGGGAATAATAGAAAAAGTATCAGAGATAGATTGCATACTTTCTGAGGCTGCTAGAAAAAAATCTAGGGTTTTAATTGTTTCGCTTGGTAACTCTCATGAAGTGGTTTCAACTATCTTGACAAATAATGCAAGAAAAGTATTTGATATATCACTTTGCTATCCTGTAAATGATAGAACATCAATAAATGATATTTTCGACATTGCAACAGTTTCATCTGCAACACTTTTTGATTATCAAAATCCAATATCGATTAGCTTTAAGCCCGAGTGTTTCGATAACACTTGCGAAGAAGTTTCTATGGTAGGAAATAAGCTTTTTATAAAAAACTCCAAAGCACCGGGCATAGCAAATAAAAAAGTAAAACAGCTTAGAGAAAAGCTCGGTGACTCAAATATTGAGGATGACTATATTAGAAAAAGGATACAGTCTCTTACTGCTAATCAGGTTAAAATAACACTGCCTGAAAAGACCAGCCAAGAAAAATTCAATGAGATAGAAAGGCTGGATAAAGTGCTAAGATCAATAAAGTCTTTTGTGAAATATGGGACTTATAAAAATAAGTATCTTTCATCCTCTGTTTACGTAGGGTGTACATATGCATATGATTTATACGAAATACTATCTTCAATTGAAGCTGCAATAGTATACGAATGAAAGTGAGAAAAAATGTCTGCAGAAAGTGATGTCATTCACAGCGTCAAACTAGTTTCTTCGAAAATGAAACTTCAAGTAAAGTCAAATCTTACCAAGGCAATTCAGCGAAATATGCTGTCTGTTGAACAGGAAAAGTTACCGGGCATTTGCATGATTGTCGAAGATGCAATTGATCAAGCATTCAATGAAAATGCCGACACGATTGTTAATGCTGTAAAAGCCCACACTCGATAAAATGTCACTAGTACTAGTAGGATCACAGCATCTAGTTCAGTGTCACTGTATTCTTCCTCAATATAGAAAAAGAAAAGATCCTGTTTTTCATAAGTTCACAGTATTTTCTATTCTAGAGAATGACATTGCATTAGAGAAGAATGTTCAATGTCCTAACTGTGGAGTTCTGCACAGGGTCTTTGATATCTGTAAAAGTGATATTCTGATTGGCAAAGATGAGACAACAACACTTACAGAGATAAAAGATCTAAAATTAATGCTTCCCAGCTCTCTAGTAGAACTTTTAGAAAGTTATTCTTGCGAAATTAATATTTGGGAGCATGCTGCTTTCATTAGAGATAACAGTTTGTGGGGAGAAAAAATAAAATTAAGTTCAGATGCATCAGAAGATGAAAACTCTGCAAAATTTCTAATATTTCAAGGACCGGAAAGCTATAAAATAGCTACAGAAAATAGTTCATCTACGATTGGGGAGATTAAATAATGAAAAAATATGGTGAGACAACTACTGATAAGTGGGCACGCGAAATGATCAAGTCAAGAGAAGTAGTGTCAGAAATTATGAATTTTGGAGTTTCCCAAAATCAGATAACTCAGATCATAAACCTTTTGGCACTAGAACTTGAAGATAGAGATACCATGCTTGCATTTACAAATGCTTACAAGGCACTGCAAGAAGACTCTGACTCGAAAACAACGACCAGAACAAAAATTATTCTAGATAGCTAAAAACAATACTTTTTAATATTTACTCTTGGGTGAGGAACCTTATATGAAAAGAGTGAATAAGCTACTTAACAAGGACGTTTGGGACACCCTCTGTGATGATCCCGGATGTAATGAGTTTAAAGTAGAGATAAAACCAGAGATCAGAAAAGCTCTTCTCAGGATCGCTTATGACTTCCTCGAGTCTCTTGATCCAAAGATGAAGTTTAAAGATATCACCCTCACTGGATCAATGGCAAATTACAACTATACAGGTCAGAGCGATCTAGACCTTCATATACTTTTTGATTTCGATGACTTGGGAGACAAAGGTGGCTTGGTTCAAGATCTCTTTAATGCTAAGCGTAGAATATGGAATGACGTGCACGACATAAAAATCAAGGATCACGACGTTGAACTCTATGCTCAAGATTCTAACGAGCCCCACCATTCCACAGGGGTTTTCTCTGTTTTAAGAAATAAGTGGCACACAGTTCCTCAGAGAGCCAATCCCGAGATAGACGAAGAGTATGTCCTTAAAAAATCACAAGATATTATGGATAGAATAGACTATTTGGCCGGCCTGGAAGAAAAAAGAAAATCGCTAGCGGTTACTAAAGACAAGATCATGAAAATGAGAAAAGCAGGTCTTGAAAGAAAAGGTGAATTTGATGAAGAGAATTTAATATTTAAAGCTCTTCGTAATACAGGATACATTGGAAAGTTAAACGACATCATACGTAATGAATATGATCGGTCGGTATCGTTAGATCAATAGTTTCATGGAAAGGAAGCAGATATGAGTAAGGTACTTGATAAGTGGGAAGAGTTGAAAGTTCTAGTAGAGAGCTTGGAGCTGGATATTCATAAGAATGCCCGCGGAAATAAGAGCGCCGGAACACGTGCTCGAAAAGGATTGCGTTTCTTGAAAAACGCAGCAGCAGAGCTAGTTAAGACTTCGCTAGAAGAAGGAAAAGAATAAACTTTGATGGGGCCGATCGGTATCGACGCGGTTGGATGTTGAGGTGATGCAAGTCCTGGAGGTGCCCGGCCAGGTAAAAAGGCACAAAACAATAATCGCAAATGACGATTTTGAAATGGAGATGGCGGCTTAAAAACCTGACCCCTCTTGAGGCGGCAACAGCCAATAAACAGAAAGTTGCTTGAGATTGAGCTAAGGTTTGCTTATTCCTTTTAAAAATAAGCATTTTTTGAGATGTGCTTGTTGGAGCCAAAAACCAGCTAAACTTGTAAATGAATCCCTATAATTGAAGGTTGCGGACGCGGGTTCGATTCCCGCCGGCTCCACCATTTTGCCCACAATTAAATGAGTATTAGGATAGTTACTTAGGAATGGATGATTTAAGCTTGCCGAGTATATTTTTTTCTATCTGGCAGATTCTCATGCGAGTCAAATCAAAAATTTCACCAATTTCCTGTAGAGTTTTCGGCCCTTCTTTTGCGGCTATCAAAACACAGTTCATTCCAGACTTACAATTAATCCAATTTTTACAGTCCTTTTTTCTGCAAGCCACGCCCAGTTTCTCGTGCTCTTCAAAGCAAGATGATTTTAAATCTAGCATTTATTTTTTAGAGGATTTTTCATGAAAAAGACCTTTGTCCTAGACACCAACGTTCTTTTATACGACGCAGACTGCCTCCTCTCCTTTGATGATAATAATATAGTCATTCCTCTAATTGTTTTAGAAGAACTGGATAGACACAAAAGAAGACCTGATGAAGCAGGTAAAAATGCGAGAACATCTGTAAGAACACTTGACAAATTAAGAGAGCTTGGGTCTATCAATAAAGGCATAAATCTCGAAAGCGGTGGAACAGTAAGGATTTTGAGCTCCACTGATATTACGTGTCCTCTCCCGCCAGATATCGATATGTCAACTGTGGACAACCAGCTATTAGCAATGTCTAAATGCCTCCAGGAGACCAGTGAAGAAAAAGTGATACTGGTAACTAAAGACATAAACGTCAGAGTTAAGTGTGATGCGCTAGGAATAAAATGCGAAGACTTTAACAAGCATAGAATAGTTGACAAACAAGAAGGCTTATATTCAGGAGTTAAAAGAGCAAATGTATCTCAGTCAGTAATAGACAAGATTTACTCTCAGGGCTACGCAAACCGCGAAGACATTCCCGTAGATGATGTTTATCCCAATGAGTTCCTCGTTCTAAAAGATGAAAGCACGGGACAGGGATCAGCAATAGTGCGCTACATGGGAAAAGAAAAGAAATTCCGCCTAATACCTGAGATTAAAAGCTCTTGGGGATTAGTTCCTCGCAACAAAGAGCAGAAATTTTCCTTAGATATTCTGTTTGATGACAATATTAAACTGATTACCCTAGTAGGGAAAGCAGGTACAGGAAAAACTCTTCTTGCTGCATCAGCAGCCTTAGAGCAGTCTTTATCATCTAATGCAAAGTATAAGAAAGTAGTTATTTCAAGACCCGTCCAATCAGTGGGAAAAGATATAGGCTACCTCCCCGGCGACATCTATGATAAGATGGCACCCTGGATCGCGCCAATCAGAGATAATCTTCGATATCTTTTCGGAGACGATAAAGACACTCTGGACATGTATATTGAAAGCGGAAAGATAGAGATAGAAGCTATAACCTATATCAGGGGAAGATCTATCTCAGATGCAATCATAATCATCGATGAGGCACAAAATCTAACTACGCATGAGCTTAAGACTATTATTACTAGAGTTGGCGAAAATACCAAGATAATCTTGACAGGTGACGTAGACCAAATTGATAATACTTACTTGGACTCTGTATCTAACGGATTGAGCTACACCGTTGAGAAATTTAAAGAATATGATATTTCTGCACATATCACTCTCATAAAGGGAGAAAGATCTGAGCTCGCCAGCCTAGGATCTGAAATTTTATAGCTATAACTCTTAGAGATTGTTTGTTATAATGATCTCGGAGTATAAAATGTTCAATACAGACTTGTTTGATGTCAATGTCATCACTATTCCGAAAGAGTGTGATATTGTTTTTGTAGCAGACATGTTCGCCGAGGATTATGCCGGCGGTGCAGAGTTAACGACTCAAGCGCTCATTGACTCTTCTCCTTTTACGATTTTTAAGCTTCATTCGAAAGATGTGAGTCAAGCACTTTTAGAGCAGGGCCATAGAAAATTTTGGATATTTGGAAACTTTGCGGCGATGGATATGAATCTTATCCCCACCATTGTTTCGAATATGAGCTATGCTATCTTAGAATATGATTACAAGTATTGCAGATATAGATCACCTGAAAAGCACCTTACAATTGAGAACAGTGAATGCGATTGCCAAGAAAACATATACGGAAAGATGATATCAGCTTTCTACCAAGGGGCTAAATCCTTGTGGTGGATGTCAGAAAAGCAAATGGAGTATTATCACTCTAAATTTCCATTTCTTGCAGAAAAGCCTAACACAGTTCTCTCTTCCGTATTTGATGAAAATTTCTTTTTAAAAGCAAAGATTCTTCGTGAGAAATACGAAAATTCAGAAAAGTCAAAATGGGCCATTTTAGGATCTAACTCCTGGATTAAAGGAGTTGACGATGCTAAGAAATGGTGCGAAGAAAACAATCATGAATATGAGATTCTGTGGGGCCTTCCCTATGATGAAGTTTTAGAAAAGCTAGCACAATCTCAAGGGCTTGTTTTCCTGCCACTAGGCGGTGATACTTGCCCCAGAATGGTGATCGAGGCAAAGATTCTAGGTTGTGATCTTCACTTGAATGATAATGTGCAGCATAAGGATGAGCTTTGGTTCGATACCGATGCTATGGAAGATACAGAGTCTTATCTGTATGCTGCAAGAGACAGATTTTGGAATGGTATTAAATACGATATGGAATACAAGATTAAACTAAGCGGATACACAACTACCAAGGATTGTGTGAGGCAAAACTATCCCTGGAAACAGACAATACAATCTATGCTCGGGTTCTGTGATGAAGTTGTAGTAGTAGATGGCGGATCAAAAGATGGTACTTGGGAAGAGCTAGAAGAGCTAGCTAAAGAAAATACCAACATGATAATACACCAGGAAGTCAGGGATTGGGATCATGAGAGATTTGCGGTCTTTGATGGTCTGCAAAAAGCCTTAGCCAGATCGATTTGTTCAGGAAATTTCTGCTGGCAGATGGATTCTGATGAAGTTGTTCACGAAGACGATTACGAGAAAGTTCGTGCTCTTTGTAAGAATTTTCCAAACAACATGGATTTGGTGGCAATGCCAGTAATCGAGTTTTGGGGCGGAAGAGACAAGGTAAGAGCTGATATTTTTCCCTGGAAGTGGAGATTAAGCAGAAACAAGCCGTACATTACACACGGAATCCCAGCCCAGCTTAGAAAGTTTGATGAAAGTGGCCATGTGTTTTCAGCACCGGGTTCTGATGGTTGTGACTACATTAGGTCTGATAGTTTCCAGGTGGTTCCCTGCGGAAACTTCTACACCCAGGATGTGGATAATGTTAGACAGCAAGCTAATGTCAATCCAGAAGCAAGGGAATCATATCAGAATTGGTTCAATCAGGTTGTTGATGCATTCCCTTCTGTTTATCACTTTTCTTGGTGGGATCTAGAACGCAAGATTAAGACCTACCGGGATTATTGGGGCAAACACTGGAAGTCCCTTTACAATGAAGGTAAAGAAGATACAGCAGAAAACAATATGATGTTCGATTGTCCATGGGAAGATGTAACTGATGAAATGATCACTGAAAGAGCCGCACTGATGAAAGATAAATTAGGCGGCTGGGTGTGGCATACTAAGTGGAACGGTGAAGATGAAACCGCACATATCCAGTGTAATAAAGACTTGCCGGAAGTGATTAAGCAGTGGATAAAGTAGTTTTCATTTGCCCATCTTTCAATATTGAGACAAATATTGATGCGTTAGTTGATTCACTAGAAAGACAGACTAATCCTAACTGGGAATGTCACATCATAGATGACATGTCAGCAGATCAGACTTATCAAAAGCTCTTGCAAAAAACAGAGGGTGATTCGCGATTTAAAATCATTAAAAATTCATTGAAAAAATATGCCCTTAGGAATATTGTTGAGTGTGTCAAAGATCTTGAGGAGTGCATAGCTGCTGTAGTCGACGGAGATGATTCTCTGTGTAATGATGAAACAGTCAACATATTAATGAATGCATATTCTGACGGAAGTGAGGTCGTCTGGACCGCACACAAGTGGGATACAAATGGAATGAATATTTCTGGGCCTATTCCAGCAGAGATTAATCCTTACTTTTGGCCCTGGAGATCTTCACACTTAAGGACTTTTAAATCAACCTTGCTTGAAAAAATAGTGGATAAAAATTTCCAGAATATTAAGGGTGAGTGGTTTAAGAGAGGATATGATCAAGCCTTGATGCTCCCTCTCATGCATGTTTCGAGAAAATTTAAATACGTTCCAGAAGTTTGCTATCTTTACAATATTGATTCTTCGTCCATCCCCGCTGAAGAGAGAAACTGGTGTGAAATGGAGCAGATATCTACAATTAACTTTGTCAGAGCACGCGGTTTTGTGAAGTGATTCAAAAAGATAGCAAGCTTAAAAAATGAAATTTTATCTGGATAATGTAAATTTAGGATCATCTTCTGGTCCTAATAGTTTTGCTAGAAAACTACAAGATAGCTTAATAGGCATGAGTCATTCCGTGACTAATGTAAACCCAGATGTTCAGATAGCTTTTATTTTAGCGACAAGAAAGCTGGCGCCTATGATCCAGCGCCTTGACGGAATATATTTCAATTCCGAGCAAGATTGGAAAAATTTAAATGCTCCGATAAAAGCTACTTATGATATTTCAGATGCAGTAGTATTTCAATCTCACTTTAATAGAAGCTTGACCGAGAAGTTCTTTGGAAAAAAAGAGTTATTTGAAGTTATTCCTAATGGCACTGATTTACACGCAATAAGTCAAATACCCACACTAGTGCATCCAGTGATTGACAAGTACGAAAAAGTTTGGTGCTGTGCATCGTCATGGAGACCGCACAAGCGCCTAGACGAAAACATTAGATACTTTTTAGAATTTTCCGATAGTGATACCTGTTTGGTTGTGGCAGGAAATAATCCAGACCATGTCATAGAACATGAGCGAGTATTTTATAGTGGTAGCTTATCTTGGGAGCAACTTATATCGCTGTATAAAAGATCTGAAGTTTTCATTCATCTAGCGCTAATGGATCACTGTCCCAATGTTGTGGTGGACGCAAGAGCATCAGGCTGTAAGATCGTTTGCAGTGACTCCGGAGGAACGAGAGAGATAGCTGGAAGAGATGCTGTTGTAGTCAAAGATATGGAGTGGGATTACATGCCTTTTGCACTCTATAAACCTCCGACCTTAGACTTTTCTAAAACTAGTAAAACAGGTATAGATTCTAATTTAGATGTAAAATACAGCGCTGAGCAGTATATTTGTATTGGAGAATCTTTACTAAGTTCTTTTCAATCCTAATATGCTGGTTCAAGAGCTAAATTAATTTGAGAGAAAATCATGGGATTAGGGGGATATCTTACCTGGACAGGTGCAGCCAGAGAAATTCATAAGAGAAATTCTAATATTAGATTTCTCCCATTTGAGATGCACGGAAACTTCATGAAGATCATCGAGTCTCCAGCGTTTTTTAATAATAAAAAATTTATTCAACCAGGCGATAACCTAGAGGGTGTGATTCTACCATTTCAGTTAAATCACCCAAATACAAATTACTGCAAAAAAGATCTACCTGACAGAGTGATCCAGCGCGGTGACGCCCACATAATTGAGCAAATTTGTGAATTTTATGGAGTAAAAACAGAAGAATTCCAGTGTGAACTTTTCATTACAGATGAAGAAATGAAATTTGCGAACAAGCTTAAGAAAGATCTAGGTCAATACTTGACAATTGAGCCTCATTCAAAGCTTTCATATACCAAGAATAGAAGATATTCTTTTGAAAAGTGGCAAAAAGTAGTGAATAACCTTTCTTCAAAAGGGGTGAAATTTGTTCAAGTAGGAATAGAAGACCGTAAAAAACTTGAAAATGTTATCGACATGAGAGGAAAGACTTCTTTTAGAGAGGCAGCTGGAATTATAAAAAATTCTAAACTTTTTGTCTCTACAGAGGGAGGGCTTGTCCACGCCGCCAATGCTGTAAGGACAAAATCAGTTGTAATATTAACAGGGTACCAGTCTCACAAGATGGTCGCTTATCCTCAAAATATTAATATTGATATTTCAAGTCATGGTCCCTGTGGATTAAAAGTAGAATGTGATCATTGTGTAAAAGATGTAGAAAATCACAACGAAGAAGACATAGTAAGAATTATTGAAAGAGAGATTCTGTGAAATTAAGTGAGCAAATAATAGTGTTGGCATCTGACCACAACGGCGTCAGCACAAAATCAAAAATAATAAAAATGCTTCGCCAGAAAGATGTCACATGCATCGATCTAGGCCCATACTCGAATACTGTAAAAGTCGACTATGTTGATTATGCAAACCAACTATCAGCAATTGTTTCCGACAGCGACGTGGAAAAAGGAATTTTGATATGCGGTACAGGCGTTGGAATGAGCATAGCCGCAAATAGACACACAGAAATTCGTGCAGCACTTGTTCACAATATAGAGACTGCTCCTAAGTGCAGAGAGCATAATGATTCAAATGTTTTATGCCTTGGTAGTTGGGTCACGGATCATAGCGAAATCGAGAAAATAGTTGCAACGTGGCTTGATACTAATTTTGGTGAAGGTAGGCACGTAAAGAGAGTTGAAAAACTCAAGGGGCCTAATCGCCAAAAAATAGTCTTTACAAATGGAGTTTTTGATATTCTGCATACTGGCCACGTAGACCTCTTAAGATTTTCAAAACGCTTAGGAGAAAAACTTGTAGTTGCTATAAATTCTGACGAAAGCGTCAAAAGAATCAAAGGAGAAAATCGCCCTATAAACAATCAAAACGATAGGAAAAGAATTTTAGAAGCCCTGGAAGAAGTAGACGAAGTTATAATATTTGACGGAGATAAAGCGCTAGAGACAATAAATTCTATTATGCCTGATGTTGTAGTTAAGGGCGGAGAGTGGTCTGCAGAAGAAGTCAGAGAAAGAGATAAAATAGACTCTAAAATAGAGATTAAAATATTTCCCTTAGTGAAGGACTATTCAACAACTAGGGTCTTAGAGAAGATAAGACAGCTAGAAACTCATGAAAAACTTAGCTAGTAAAATTGAACATCTCCACAATAAGAAGGTCTTAGTTATTGGAGACACTATCTTAGATGTCAATACAGAGTCTATTCCATTAGGATTTTCAGCCGAGACACCCACTTTTAAAGCTGAACAAACACAGACTACCCCGCTCTTAGGTGGTGCCGGTAATGTTGCAAGTCATGTCTCTAGTCTAGGAGCTAATTGCACATTTTTAACTGTCGGAGGAAAAGATAGTGATTCATCCACAATTAAAGATTTGGGTTGTAGCCAGCAAAATTTAACGACTATACTCTTAGAGGTGGAATCGAGAAAAACTTGTGTTAAGCATCGATTCTGGGTAGAAAGAAATGGCGTCTCTTACAAGTATTTTCAACTAAATAAGACAGAAAATAGTCCGATAGATGAAGATACTAAAAATAGAATATTTCAAATTATAGAAGATGAGAAATTCGACACTGTAGTTTTATCTGACTACAGGTTGGGAATTTTTGCTGACAGAGATTTCACTGAGCGCGTTATAAGAAAGCTTAGAAATAAAGGTGTATATGTTCTTGCAAACGGCCAGGCTTCTAATACCAAGTTTGATTATCAAAAATTCTTAGGTGTTGACACGTTAGTTTTAAATGAAAATGAATCATTAATAATGCTAGATCAATATGATGATAAGCATCCAGACATGACAAGCCTGTCTAGGGTCATAGAAGCGCGCATATGTGTAACATCAGGTGACCGAGGTGCTAATCTATATGAAAAAGGTTCTGTTTTTTACTCACCTGCAATTAAAGTTAGTGATTTGGATACTTGCGGTGCAGGTGACGCTTTTCTTGCTTGTTTTTCTTTGCTTGATAAGGATTTACCTCCTGATGAAAAATTATCGATTGCAAATACATGGGCAGCTTTATCTACGACTAAGCTCGGCACTGAAACACCAAGCATAAGAACGTTTTTCGATGCCTTGGGGGAAAAATAGGATGAGCCTGAGATCAGATATTATCGCGGCCAATAAAGAAATAGTTGAATTAGGTCTTGTCAAACTAACTTGGGGAAATGTTAGCTGCAGAATCAATGAAAACTTTTTAATAAAACCGTCAGGAGTAAATTTAAGTAGCTTACTACCTGAACAAGTCTCAGAAATAGACAAAGACAACATTCTTGTATCTGGGCTGAAGCAGTCCGTTGATTCTCCGGCACACATCGAGATTTATAAAAATTTCAAAGATGTCTGTGCTGTAGTTCACACACACTCTAAGTTCGCGACTTCATTTGCACAGTCAGGAACACCTATCCCGTGCGTTGGCACAACCCACGCAGACTTTTTCAGAACAGAGATTCCAGTCGTTGGCTTTCCTTCCGAAGTAGATGAGTATGAAAAATCTACCGGAGAAAAAATAGTTTCTTTTTACAGGGAAAATAATCTAAACCCACTTGAAACTCCTGCCGTGCTTTGCGAAGGTCACGGCGTATTTGCATGGGGAAGAGATATAAAGTCAGCTGTCCAAAACTCTTTTGTTGTTGAACTTGTTGCAGAAATGTATTACAATACGATTGTAATTTCTTCGTGTTTTGGAAAGAGCGCTTCTTCGCTAAATAAAAAAATTAGTGAAAAGCACTTTTTAAGAAAGCACGGTAAGGACAAATACTATGGCCAATAAGAAAGGGACAGATATTTCTTATGGTATAAGTGAAGTACCTAAAAAGTCTATGCCTCCCAAAGTTGTTGAAAAATATTGGGGAGAAATGATCTCCATATTTGAGGGAGATAATTTTTGTGTAAAAAGAATATACATGAAAAAAGACACTCAAAGCAGTCTAGAGTATCATGTTAAAAAGAAAGAAATGTATTTCATTGAAAAAGGTAAGCTCAAGGTTGGTGTTAGAATAGGTCGAGCCAAGAACACAAGCTTGATTCTTGAAAAAGGTGATATTTTTCATATCAAGCCCGGGCTGATGCATATGAGAATGGCGCTTGAAGACACAGTAATCATTGAAGTTTCAACAAAAGATAGAGATTCAGATAGTCACATAGTAGAAGACGGAACGTCTTATAAGCATGAGGATGATTTTTAATGAAATTATTTGCGGACACAGCCAGTATTCAAGAGATTGAAAAACTCCTTAGTTTAGGAGTAGTACAGGGAGTAACCACTAACCCTTCGCTTCTTTCAAAAGAGCCAAAAGCAGACTTTCACCAGCATATACAGAAGATTGCAGATCTTTGCAAAGATCATAATTTAAGTGTACCTCTATCTGTGGAAGTTTTTGCTATAGATCCCAAGAAGATGATCGATCAGGCTAAAGAAATATTTGAAAAAATCGATTATGAAAATTTAAACATAAAAATTCCAGTAGGATTCGATGAATTGCACACAATTCATGAGCTTAGTAATTTGGGTATCCCTGTAAACTGCACATGCTGCTTTACAGAAACGCAAATGCAACTTGCGGCTCTATCCGGCGCAAGGTATGTTTCTTTGTTTTACAACAGGCTTAGAGATGCGGGAGGAGATCCCTTAGAAGCGCTTAAAAGAACAAGAAACTTTATTGACTCACAAATGCTTCCATGTGAAATTATAGCAGGAAGTATTAGAAATCCATATGATATTGCTGACGCCTGGTCAGCTGGAAGTCACATCGTGACTGCTGGGTTTTCTGTTATTGAAAAAGCTACTCTTCACAATAAGACTGATGAATCCATTCAAGGTTTTCTTAATGACTTTGAGGCTTGGATAAAATGATCTATGTTTTTGATATTGATGGAACCATTTGCAACACTTCAGGAAGTGACTATGAAAATTCTATTCCATTTCTGGATAGAATCTCTATTGTAAACAAGCTTTATGAAGAAGGTAACACGATAATATTCCAGACCGCTAGAGGAATGGGCAGAACTAAAAATAACCAACTTGATTCAATTGATATCTTTTACAACTTTACCAAAAATCAACTAGATGGCTGGGGAGTAAAATATCATGATCTTTTTCTAGGAAAACCCCAGGGTGACTTTTACGTGGACGATAAAGCGCTCTTGATAGAAAAAATTTTTAACAAAAAAGAAAGCAGAGAGAGATGAAGAATTTAGATTTTAGCAAACTAAAAATACCTACCGCCAATAGTATTGAATCTTCAATACCTGAAAAAACAGGCAAAATAAGAAAATTACACATAAAAGATAAGCTGAAAGAGATCGGAGTAGATCTCAGCGCGCTAAGACTTGGAGATTTTGATCAAATAGGAGAGCACACTGCAAAAAAGATGCGAGACCCTTCCTCTGAACTATACGCTACCGCCGGCGCATACTTTCGCCCCAATTATGAAAGAGGAATTCTAATCTACTCTCTCATTAAGAAATTCAATCTAAAATCTATGCTTGAGATAGGCTTTGGAAGAGGCTATGCTACAATGTGTGCTTCTCTGGCATTTTCTGAGCTAGGTGGAGGAGAGATCACGACCGTTGACCCCAATTTAGATGAGCAATTTCTTAATGGCCTCGCGAGCAAATTTCCTAATAGCTGGTTTGAAAACATTACTTTTATCAACGGGACATCCCAGGAGTATTTGCCTACATTGGACAGAAAGTTTGACATGATTTTTATTGACGGAGATCATCGATATGAAGCAGTAAAGAATGATTGGGAAAATTGCAAGGACATGTATAGTAGATTTTTGATATTTGATGATTATCACCTGCCTTCCAAAGAAGAAAAAGATATTGATTGCGCTAACGTAGTTGATCACATCGACGACGATACAAAAGAGCTAATCATCGGAGATAGAAGAATATTCCTTGACGATAGAGGCTATAGCGATGAAGAAATTGATTACGGCCAGGTTTTACTGGAGAGAAAGTAGGATAGGCAGATAGCAAATACCTGAGGATAGCTGATCAAATGTCAAAATAGAAAATTTAATAAACATGAAAGTATACATAAACAGAGCTCCTGTAACTACACCTCATGGAGGAGGAAACAAGTCTCTGGCTCTTATAGTTGAAAAAATAATAGAGGCAGGGCATGAACTTGTATTTGATTTATCCGAAAATATTGATGTTATATTTTGCTTTGATCCTAGACCCAATAGCGCAAGGGTATGGTATCAAGATTTTATCAATTACAAATCAAAGAACCCAAGATGCAAAATCATACAAAGGGTAGGAGATGTAGGTACTCACTCAAAACCTGAGCTAAATCATTTACTCAAACAAATAGTCGAGGTTAATACGACAGACTATTTCATATTCCCGTCAGAATGGGCAAGGAAAATGATCAATCACACAGATCAAAATTTTTCTGTTATTCCCAACAGACCTTTGACAAAGTTTTATCAAAATAGGGAAGAATATAGCAGCCTAAACTCTGAAGAAATTAATATAGTAACTCACCACTGGTCAGACAACGACAAAAAAGGATTTAGCACGTATCAGCAGCTTGGAGAAATGATATCTAGTGGAATAAACTTTGAAGGAAGAAGCTTAAAATTTACTTATATCGGAAGATATTCAAACAAGTATTCGAGTGAAGGAATTAGCGTATTACCCCCAGTAGGTGAGGATGAAATAGTCAGGACTTTACCCAGATATGACTTGTATCTCACAGCATCTGAAGAAGAAGCAGGCGCAAATCATGTTTTAGAGGCAATGGCGTGCGGCTTACCAATTATCTTCAAGGCCAACGGGGGATCGATACAAGAGTACTGCGCAGACTTTGGAAACGAGTACAGTAATTTTGAAGAACTGCTAGCGCTAATTGAAAAAACAGTCACCAACATAGAAGAAGAAAAGAAGAGAGTACTAAAATACCGGGAAGTTGCTGAAACATCAATAAATGAATACTTGCGAATTATAGAGAGTTTTTCATGAAGTCTAAGCTAAACATAAGCATTGACGATGTTTCTCCCCACCCCAAGTCGTCAGTCAGAGTACTTAGCAGGTGCTATGAAGTAATAGACAAATTTCCTGAGGCAAAATTCTCTCTTTTCATACCGGTATCGTATTGGAGGACTATAAAGCCAGAAATAGCCACAAGAAATCCACTCCAAATAGACTTGTTTCCAGACTTCTGTGAAATTATCAAAGCACTCCCAAAACAAAATTTTGAATTATGCTATCACGGATTCTATCACGGCATACCTGGCAAAAGTGACAACGATGAGTTTCAATACTTGAATGAAGCTGATGCGAAAAAAATGTTCCAGGCGATGTTTGAGGTTGTCAAAAGAGCTAATCTTCAAGATGTTTTCAAGCCTGTATTTAGGCCTCCGGCATGGAGAATGTCACCAGGCGCCATTCGAGCTGCAAGAAAGTCAGGTATAGAAATTTTAGCCCTATCTCCAAAAGAGTATGCAAAAAAGACCCATGAAGGTGAAGAAGAAAAACTTAATGATATTGTGTACTTTGACTGTGCTCCACCTTTTGACCCCTTGACTCTTCATAAAAAAACTGAAATAGTTTATCATGCCTGTGAATGGGATAAAAATTATCTCTCTAAAGCATTAACAGGAGAATTAATAGATTTTATCGAGGGCGAGAAAAACCAAATAGAATTCTGTTTCATAGAGGATCTATTGGATGGGTAAGTCAGATCCACATGTTTTTAATTTTTATAAAAATATTTTACCTGACAGGTTGTATGAGAATGTCGCATTCTTAGGATTTTCTAAGTCGAATAATTTTACTGATAGCATCCAGTCTTTGACAAAAGATTTCTATGATATGGAGCTTGAAAATTGGAATATAAACAATGATGCATGGGGCATAGAGAAAAAGTATGATCTTGTAGTGTGTACAAGATGCCCGTATTTTGCAAAAGACCCCAGATCGTTTATAGAAAAGTCACTTGAAATATTGAGGCCATCCGGTTACTTGTTGGCAGACTGGGGCTTAGGAGATCATTGGAGATATGAAAATTTCAAGATAGGATGGATAAAAAATGGAGAACATGAAAGCGCCTACAGTGAAGACAATCACCTTTGGTCTTTTGTTTGGCACCAGCAGCTAGAACTAATGCCAGAATTCTTAAAATTCTCAGAAAATGTAAAAGTTAAAGGATACCATGACGTAAAAAAAGCGATCGAAGACGAGGTTCCATCTTTAATGCACCTGGACAAATCAGGTTTTGACATGGATTTTGATGATATAAAAGTAAGCATGTTAACACTGTGGCCTGATAGTCCGCAACTGTATGTCTGTTATCTTTTTAAAAAGGCTAAGATAGACTATGAGCTCGCGCAAAAAGAATCGAACTAGAACTACTTCTTGGAGAAAAAATGATAGGTTTGCACTGCCAGGACATGACATGCCTGAGATATCTATTCCCTATATACAAAGAGCTAACAGACAGAAAAATACCTTGTACGATGTTCACCAAAGTTTCTGCAGCTCCTGAAAAATACAATAGCTTTTATCAGAATGGAAAAAGAGCACAAGAAGTATTTCTTCAAAATAATATTCCTGCGTATGACATGAGCTTTGCTGAAAAAACTAAGCTTAGCACTCTTGTAACAGTTGAGACAATAGGGCACGAGCACTACAATTATGATAAGCACCTTTCTATTGGGCACGGATTTGACTGCTGGGGGTTTGGAAAGAAAGTAGCTCAACTAGAAAATACAAAATATATTTTTCATAATCAAGAAGTTGCAGACTTTGCTTTAAGAGAATACGGTGCAGAATCCATCATCGTCAAGACTCCGATTATTTTCTGGAGAATAAATGAAATTTTTGAGATTGGTAAAAAATATTTAAGTAGTATGGGAATTGACCCTGATATCGATAGGATCGCAACAGTCTTTTATCCTGACAGAGAATATCAAGAAGAGGCTTTGAAGGTGTGTGCTTGCCTTGAGGAAAAAGGCTATAAGGTTCTTGTCAAGCAAAGAAGAAAGTACCAGGGAATTAACCCAGAGATAAAAAATAAAATTTATGACTCAATTTGGTATCCAACAGAAGCGGCAATTTTACCTGTTTTCTCTGACATTAATATTTCTTTCGGAGCATCTTGCTTTTTAGAGTGCAGCTTTCTTCAATCTTGCTACATTAATAATTTATGCCCGCCATACTCTAGGGATTATATTGTCCCCGATGCTAGCACCATACACACAAACAAAGAGGACTTTGTGGAAAAATCTATTGACCAGATAGCGATCTACGGTGACAAGAGTCTTTCATTTTATAAAGACGTAAAAAGACACGGTAATATCAATAGTGATGTAAGCATATTTTAATTTAGGCTTCTAGAGTCATCACAATGTCTGGAGTAGATTTTCAATGAGATCTGTGTTAGTAACAGGTGGGACAGGCACGTTTGGCAAAAGATTTGTAGAGCACTGCATGAAGTCTGGCCTCTACGATAGAATAGTAATTTTCAGCCGAGATGAGTTCAAGCAATACAATTTTAGAAAAAGACTTATAGCTAAATTTGGCGACGATGCCGATGAAAAAGTTAGATTTTTTCTTGGTGATATTAGAGATAAGGAAAGGCTTAAAACAGCATTTATAGGCATTGATGATGTTGTCCATGCAGCAGCCCTTAAGCATGTACCTTTGTGTGAATACAACCCTAGCGAAGCTGTAAAGACCAATGTTTACGGAACACAGAATGTCTGTGATGTTGCTATAGAATGTCACGTTGAAAATGTTGTTGTTCTTTCTACTGACAAAGCTGTCGAACCAATAAACTTTTACGGTTCTACTAAGATGCTGGCTGAAAAATATGCGATATTTTCTAACTCTTATAGCAGGACTAATAAGGAAAATTATAAAAAGACTAGAATTTCTTGTGTTAGATATGGTAACGTTGTAGGATCAAGAGGAAGCATTGTTGAAGCTTTTTTAAGCATACCTAAAGATTCTCCTTTTACTATAACAGATGAAAAAATGACAAGATTTTGGATGCACATTGAAGATTCTGTGAATATGGTTCTTTGGACTCTGCGAAATATGCAAGGCGGCGAGATTGTCATCCCGAAGCTAAGGAGTTCTACAGTTACCGACATTGCTCGCGCAATTGACGACAAAAGAGAAATTAAGATAATAGGCATCCGACCTGGAGAAAAAATACATGAACAGCTTTTTTCTCGAAGAGAACATGAGAGAGCTTATGATAAAAAGGAATACATTATAATAGTGCCTGAGAGTGAAAGCTGGATGTTGCCAGGGCAAATGCAGGAAATCGCAGAGAAGTATAAAAAGTCTGATCGTCTTAGTTACTATTCTGATGATCATGATCTAGTTATGTCGCTGGATGAGGTGAGAAAAAACATTATTGACAGGATAAAGAATGAGCAAGGATCCGAATAACACAGAAGAAAAATCACAAGAAAGCGCAGAAACAGAAACTGACATCTACACTGCATATTCAGAAGCAGGAACAAAAAGTGAGAACTGGCTAAAATGGGAAGAGTCTCAAACACAGAAATACAAGGATTATCGAGAGCTCTGGGAGTCTTTTACTGGAAAATCTGAAAAGCATGCCCACCCAGTTCATTTAGATATCGAGGTATCAAGTCGCTGTAATCTTAGATGTACGTTTTGCGCACGCACGGTTCGCGTAGAAGAAGGAACATGGCGAGAGATAAAAGATCTCGATATCTCTCTGTTTAATAAGATTATTGATAATGCGGCTGCTCTCGGTACCAAAGCGCTCAATCTCAATATTCTTGGTGAACCTTTACTCCACCGCAAGATCGGTGACATGATCAAATATGCTAAAAGCAAGGGTATTGTTGATGTGTTCTTCCATACAAATGGAATGCTTCTTAATAAGAAGAAATCAAAAATATTGATTGAAGCAGGATTGGACAAACTGATTATCTCTTTTGATTCTCCGTACAAGGAGAAGTTCGAAGCAGTTCGAGTAGGAGCTAGCTATGAGAAGATCATCCAGAACATAAAGGATTTTCATAAAATCAGAGAAGAGATGGGTTCTATTACGCCTGTTACGCGAATCAATTTCATTAAACTTCCTGGTGTCACTGACAAGGAAGTGGAAGATATGGTCCAGCTTTTTGATCCTATAGTGGACACTATAGGTTTGCTTGATTATGTTGACCCAAGAAAAGAAATTGCCCAGACCTTTGAGGACGATTATGTTTCTAAGTTTATTTGCCCACAGATATTAACTCGGTTGAGCGTGTATGAGAATGGAAATGTTTTCCCGTGCTGCATGGATTATGATGACCAACTTCTCCTAGGAAATTTAGGAGAGTCATCTATTGAAGATATTTGGAATGGAGAGAAGCTAGAGGAGATTAGACGGCTTCACCAAGCAGGAAAGTTTTTCCAAATTCCCGGCTGTGCAAAGTGTGAATTTGCAATCATCGGTGATCGCCAATCGCGTGAAAAATAAAACTATTGCTGTTGTGGGATTAGGGCCCATGGGCCGAAACCACGCTAGACTTTTATCAGGCAATAATAGAGTAATAGGTTGTGATATTCTTCAAAAAAATCACATTGAAACAGTAAAGTGCTACGAAGACTTAAGCAAGCTCCTATCTGAGAATGAGTTAGATGCTGCAGTTGTTGCAACGCCAGGCCCAAGTCATTTTGATTTAGCTAAGACTTTGATCGAAAACAATATACCTTCACTAATCATAGAAAAGCCCCTGTCAACATCAGTTGAAAAATGCGAATCTCTAAAAACATTAGCTGAAAAACACGGAACCACAGTTCTTGTAAATCACTCGCGGAGATGGGACCAGAATTTCATCAATCTTGCTAAATTTGTAAAAGAGAAATCTTTGGGATCGCTGGTTCATATCCACACGACTTTTGGCGGCGGCCGATTAGGTTGCATGGGAACTCATATTTTTGATTTATGGAGAATGCTAACAAATTCAAATACCCGGAAGATATTTGGGACATTAGACGAAAGATACCAGGGTGACCACAAAGGAAGAGATGTTTTCGATCCTGGGGGTTATTGCATTGCAGAGATGGATGATGGAACTAGATGCACCTTGGATATATGCGAAGATAACGGGACACCTGTCTATCACGTTTTAACATTCTCTTTGGGCAAAATTTTAGTAGATGAACAGTCCGGTTCATGGACAGTAATAAGAAGAAAACAAGAATTCATTAACGAGAGGCTTGGCTCTTACGATTGTCCTATGGAGGCAGTCACGTTTCCTACTGTAAATGTATCCTTTGAGGAGTGTCTGTCTGGAATGTACGCCGATCTTGAAAGCGGTATGTTATCTTGCAGCCTAGATGATGGCAAAAAATCCGTAGAAATGTGTCTGGCAGTGCACCACTCTAACTCAGAAAATTCTCCCGTAATCATTCCTTTAGATAACACTACCCTGGATGTTAAGATAACATGATTAGAGTCGGAATCATTGGTGCTGGCTATATGGCAGATCACCATCTAAAAGTTCTAGGTGCCATTGAGGTAGCTGAAGTTACATCTATCACTTCTCGAACTTATGAATCTGCAAGTAAAATGTCTCAAAAATGGGGCATAAAAAATGTTTTTGAAAGCCATGTCGAAATGCTAGATTCGGGAGAAGTGGATGTTGTTTTTATTTGTCCTTCTGTTGATGCAATGTTTAGCATCACCAAAGATGTTCTGGAAAGAAGTATTCCCTGCCTTATTGAAAAACCTGTAAGCCTGTCAGTCGATGATGCAAAACAGCTATCGGATCTTGCAGCCCAAAATAATGTAAAGACTACAGTGGGATGTAACAGGAGATTCATATCGACTATTGTAGGTGCAAAGATGGCATGCCAAGAGCTAGGGGGGTTGCGGCACATGAACGTAGTTGCCCATGAACCGATCTCTGAAATTGCAGCCTCGGGGCAGTATGACGAAGATGTTATAACAAATTGGATCTTTGCAAATGGAATACATTGTATTGATCTGATTAGATTCTTTGTGGGAAATGTAGAAGAAGTTGTGTCCACATCTGAAGGACAAAATTATTCAGCAATGATAAAAAGCGGTGACATTACAGGTTGCTATGTTAGTCGTTCTGATTCTAAAGGCAGGTGGTCTATTACACTTGATTGTGTTAAGGGTCGCGTCACCCTTTGTCCCCTAGAAAAGACAGTAATACAATCAGGATCAGATACTCAAACCATCAACCTTTCTGATATTGATAAAGAATTTAAACCGGGTTTATTTGATCAAAACAGTTCATTCTTTAAATTTTTAGAATCTGATTCTGATAAAGCAAATGATTTCAATCTTAGCGATGTTCACGATAATCTCCAAACTATGGAGCTAATAGATCAAATTGTCTCCTAATATTATCATCGCCCAGGCTCGAACTACCTCGACCCGACTTCCTGGAAAGATCTTTAAGCAGATGCTGGATCAGCCGGCGATAGTTCATTTCTTAGATGCATGTTTTGGTGCAGAAACGATTGACAAAGTTGTTCTAGCAGTTCCGAAAAGCCAAGAGAAGGATTTCGAGTTTCTAGTAGATCGATTTCCTGAAATTGAAATATTCGGAGGAGATGAAGAGGATGTGCTTTCTAGGTTCGTAGATGCGTCATCAAAATACGAGCCGGAGACTGTCATGAGATTAACCTCGGACTGCTTCTTAATGCAACCTCAGATCATCGACGAATGTGTGAGAATGTTTTTAGACAGTGATCTTGATTACCTAACAAACTATAACTTAAAGTGCACAGAAGATGATCCAGATGACTATAAGAGCCTTACTGAAACTCCTGATGGGTTTTGTGTTGAGATATTCAGCTATGAGGCGCTTAAGGATGCACATCACAATGCAACAGAAAAGTATGATCGAGAACATGTCACACCCTGGATAAAGAGGAATAAAAGGTGCGTTGCAAAAAGCTCTGGAAGACTTACTTTGACAGGAAAGCTTTCTGTAGACACACAAGAGGATTTTGATGTTGTTGAATCAGTCCTGGAACTGCTTAAGCAAGGTCGTATAAAAGTTGAATTTTAAACCTAAAAATATCTGCATTGCTGGCTACGGAAGCATAGGAAAGAGACATCATCAAATATTACAGTCTCTTCTTCACCCTGAAAGCAATTTTGTAATATGTGACTTAAATTTCGGTGTCAATGTCGATGACGTGTGCAATAACAATTTTGATATTGTTCTTGTGTGTACTGACACCATTTCCCATGTTGATGTTGCTTTAAAATTTCAAAGTGTTAACGAGATTTTATTCATTGAAAAACCTTTATCTTTTAGCTATGAAGATGCATGCAGATTAAAAGATCATCCAGCAAGAGATAAAATTCATGTAGGTTGCAACATAAGATTCACACCTTTTTATGAAAAAATAAAATCGATTTCAAGTGACGTGAGAACCGCTTCGATCATTTCAATGTCTCATCTTCCAAGCTGGCGCCCCGGAACGAACCACCTCGAGTCTTATAGCGCAAATGTTCATCTTGGCGGAGGAGTTCTTCTTGATTTTATCCATGAGCCTGATTACATCTCTGCCCTATTTGGACACCCAGCTGCAGTTATGATATCTAACAGAAAGATCTTTGATAATATTACGAGAGATTCTTCTGACACTTGCACTATGATCTGGGAATACGAAAATAAAACTATGATATTCAACCTTTGTTATGGTTCAAGGGATTATGTTAGGAATTTTAGCTACATTACTGATGAAGGCAAACGACAGACTTTTGAAATTGATCTAGAAGAATTCAGGACAGGTTACGAGCCTCAATGGGTACACATACTTGAACAAGGCCCCACCAACAGTTATAATGATTGTGTAGCGTTGTTAAAAATACTGGAGATGTAGTGAGTCAGGAAGAGCTTTGGAAAAATGCACTCAGGCTGATGCCACGAGGCACTCAAACAATGAGCAAGTGTCCTGATCAATTTGTTGACGGTGTTTATCCTAAATTTGCTGACAAGGCAGAAGGCGCGCATTTTTATGATATTGAAGGAAATAAGTACCTAGACTATATGTGTGGACTAGGCCCAATTATTTTAGGCTACAATCATGAGCGCACCAATAGGGCAATTAGAGAGCAACTTGCAAAAGGGATTATTTTTACATTACCCACCCTTTTAGAGCAGGAACTCGCACAATTGATGATCGATGTCATACCGTGTGCAGAACAGGTGAGATTTGCTAAAAATGGTACAGATGCTGATCTTGCTGCAGTCCGTATTGCGCGGTCTTATACTGGAAAAGAGCATATCGCAAAATGTGGTTATCACGGATGGGGAGATTGGCACGCAATCACCATGAGAGATCACGGAGTACCTTCTTCGCTAAAGGATATAGTTCACGACTTTGAATATAACGATCTTCAAAGCTTAGAGGATGTACTAAAATCACATGATGTGGCTGCTGTAATAATGGAGCCTCAAGCACTAACTGCACCTGCTCCCGGTTTCTTAGAGGGCGCCCGAAAGCTTTGTGACCAGTATGAAGCTTTGCTAGTTTTTGACGAGGTAGTCACTGGTTTTAGGTGGGACCTGGGAGGCGCCCAAAAATATTATGGAGTCACCCCAGACTTAGCCTGTTTTGGTAAAGCAATGGCAAACGGCATGCCAATCTCAGCTATATGCGGGAAGGCTGAGTACATGAAAGAGCTAGATCATGCTTTCTTTTCTATGACTTTTGGTGGTGAATGCTTATCGCTGGCTGCTGCAATTGAAACGATTAAAGAGCTTAAAGATAAAGATTACAGTCACATCTGGGAGATGGGCAACCTCTTCAAAGACGGCATAGTAAAGGCAGCAACTGAAGCAGATCTGGATATAAATCTAGCAGGTTCTGGCCCTCGGCACAACTTATCATTTTCAAGTGACTATGAAGATCCGTCCGGAATGAAAGATTTGTTCTACCAGGAGATGGTAAAACAGGGTATTCTTTTCACGAACGTGCTATATAAGAGTTTTGCACATACCGCAGAAGATATACACAAAACAAGCAAATCAGCCGAATTTGCCTTTGAAAAAGTAAAAAACAACATGGGGGATGTTGATAGCGTCCTCGAAGGTAAAAGATCAGTAAGCATCTTTAGAAAGAACACGTAATGAAGAAAAATTTAGATAATTCAGGATACGGAAAACTGCTCAGAGTCCTTAAGAACACTTTTACATCTGTGAATCAGTGGAAGCCGGTTTACAGTGCGCAGGCAGAGTCTGCAAAAATAATGTACGAGCAAATGACTGAGAGATGCCCTTGGATCCAGGATAAAAATGACACAATTAATACTTTTATCAAGTACTTCCAGTATAAGAAATATCTAGAAATCGGAGGACAACCCTCAGCGGCAACTGCAACTTTTAATGCGATTAACTGCGAGATGAAAGAGTGCATGGATCCTGCTCCGGCTGCCCAAGCCACTTACGAGCTTACTTCTGATGATTTTTTCGATAAGTTTAGAGGAGAAAAGAAGTATGACATCGTCTTTATAGACGGGTGGCATGAGCACCAGCAGGTCCTTAATGATATTAATAACTCTCTTGAATTTCTTGAGGATGGAGGGGTCATTATCTTGCATGATATGATTCCTCTGACACGTGATCTTGAGAAAGATCCGCTGAGAACGGGCACGTGCTGGAGAGCTTTTGCTGACCTTAGAAAGAGAGACGATCTGCAGATGCACGTTCTAGTCCCGCCGTGGGGATCAGAAGACTGCCTAGGGTTTATCAAGAAAGGTTCCCAGGTTCCTTTTGAGGGTGAGATAAAATACGATTATGATTTTTTACTTGACAATCTAGAAGAGCTCATGATGACGATAGATGTGGAAAATTTTTGGAAAATATATTTTCCTCACCTGCAGCTTAAAACAATAAGCCAATAGTTCAAAATGAAAACTTTTGTCATTGCTGAAGCCGGCTCCAATCATGATAGAGACTTTAAGCAGGCATGTCAACTTATAGATATAGCTAGAAGCAGCAAAGCAGATGCAGTTAAGTTTCAAACATACAGTTCAGAAACAATGTACTCTTCAAAGACACCTGATTTTGCAGGATACAAAAATATACCTGACTTGATTAAGTCAATAGAGCTTCCACGAGAGTGGCAAAAGGATTTAAAGCTTTACTGTGATGATCACGACATCGAGTTTATGTCTACACCTTTTGATCTTAAGGCGGTAGACGAACTTTTTGAAATCGGCGTAAAAAGATTGAAGATAGCAGGATTTGAGGCTACCGATCCAAGAATAGTCAAGTATGCTGCATCTACCAACCTTCCCCTCATAATAACTGCGGGAATCGGTGTCGATCTTGAGATGATGCACACGATATTGGGTTGGGTGAAAGAGAAAAACTCAAAACCAGACGTGACATTTTTGCACGGAAACAATGCGTATCCTACACCTTTTGAAGATATCAATCTAGGACAGATCCTGAGAATAAAAAAAGAGGTTTTTGATGTTCCTATCAAGGTTGGTATTTCTGATCACACTGAGGGGATTCTGATCCCTCCTGTTGCTGTTTCTCTAGGGGCTACAGTAGTTGAAAAACACTTTACGATTGATAGAAGCTTACCAGGGCCTGATCACTCTTTCGCTATCGAACCAGATGAACTTAGAAAAATGGTAGAAAATATTAGGGCTACAGAAAAGTCTATGGGATCTGGTGAAAAAGTTCGATATACTAAAAGTGAAGCCAGGTTTAAAAAAGCCCGCAGATCAGTCGTCGCGCTAAGAGACATCAAGCAGGGTGAAACTATTTCTGAAGAAAACATTACAACAAAAAGGCCTTTTATTGAGATGAGCATTCCTGCCCAGGCCTTCTATGATGTCTTAGGTTGCAAAGCAGCCAGAAACGTAGAACGTGATTCTATAATGCTAATAGAGGATATTTCCTGTGTCTAAAGTACTAGTGGCTTCTGCGGACAATATCTGGAGCCGTCACTTTTTTAATAAGCTAAGTCATCTACTAGGACCTGAGAACCTTGAGTGGTGTAAAGACAGGGGTGAACTCCTATTTTCTCTTGATCATAAGCCAGACTGGATCTTCTTTTTTCACTGGTCGAGCAAGGTATCTCCAAGTATTTTTGAAAATAATCGCTGTGTTGTTCTTCATACCTCAAACCTGCCAGAGGGAAGAGGAGGAAGCCCGATTCAAAATCAGATACGCAAGGGGACTACATCATCAAAAATCAATCTTATTAAAATGTCTGAGACTTTTGATTCTGGTGACATTTACCTTTCAAAAGATGTAACACTACAGGGAAATATCTTAGATATCTGGATGATGCTAGCTGATCAAGGTGCAGAATTAGTTTTTAAGTGTGTTAGAGAGAATCCCAAGCCCAAGTCCCAGGGAGATGCGAAGTCTTCTTCTTTTAAAAGAGTGAAAAACAATGATATTCTCTTTGATTTAGAAAGCATAATCGATGTCTATCGAGAGATACAAATGGTAGATGGCCCCGGATATCCCGCAGCATTTGTAAAGATAGGCAAATACACAATACAATTTAGCAGACCAAAATTAACCAGTGAGAAAGAGCTGATTTGTGATGCTCTCATAACCTGTGAGAAAAAATGAATATTTTAGTATTGGCAGCCCATCCAGATGACGAGACTTTGGGCGCTGGAGCAACTATTGCAAAGCTTTCAGCCCAGGGTCACAATTTAAAGCTTTTGACTTTTACCGACGGTGAAGGCGCGAGGGGACCAACAGAAAAAAATCGAAATAATAAGCTTGACCTAGTGAGTGAGATCTTAGGTATCGATGAATATGCATGCGGTAACTTCCCGGATAATCAAATGGACGCAGTCCCATTGCTTGAAATTTGTAAGTTTATAGAGAAGAATGTTGATTTCACTCCTGATATGATTTTGACTCATCATCCTGAGTGCCTTAATATAGATCATTCATTAGTGCACCGCGCCACTCTGACAGTTTTTCGTCCCCAGCGAGGGGAAGCACAAGATATCTTGGGATTCTATGTGCCTTCATCTACAGATTACAATCCAAATTTAACTTTTAAGAGCAACACTTACGTAGATGTCACTGGATATGAAGAAGCAAAGATGAAAGCACTTCAAGTTTATGATGAAGAGATGAGAGACTTTCCTCACACAAGAAGCTATCAGAATATTTCTAACTTAATGAAGGTATGGGGTGCTGAAGTTGGATTAAATGCAGCGGAAAAATTTTATTCTGCCCGGAGGATCTTGAAATGATTGAAGGTGAGAAAATTATTCTCGATCGAGTTGAAGAAAAACACCTGCCTCAACTTTTAGAGTGGAGGAATGATCCTCAAAATAGGAGGTTTTATAGGGAATATCGTGTCCTTACTATCGAAGACAAAAAGAAGTGGTATAATGATAAAATCTTGAATGATAATAGCTGGCAGTTTTTTGTAGTAAAGCCTAAAGGAAGTTCGGCTACCATCATTGGCACTGTAGGCCTTACATACATCAATTTTGTTTATGGAACAGCAGAATTTTCTATAACCCTAGGGGACAGCGACTATAGAGGTCGAGGCTACGGATCAGATATGTTGAGAACTATCATGAAGTACGGGTTTAATGATTTGAACCTTAACAGAATCTGGTGTGAGGTTTACAGTAACAATACTGCAATTGAAATTTATAAAAAAGTAGGCTTTGTTGAAGAAGGTACTCTGAGACAGAATGTTTTCAAAGATGGTGAATATCTTGACAGCACTATTCTAAGCATTTTAAAAGATGAGTACTATAAAAAATACCCAAGGAAATTAAGTTAGGACCAAAATTGTCAAAGATAGGCATCGTTGGAAACGGATTCGTAGGATCAGCTATACTTCACGGCTTTATACTCCATAGTGATGACGTACTTGTTCACGATAAAAATCCTGCAAGATCAACAAGCACTATTGAAAGAATTGTTGAAGAATGCGAGGTAATCTTTATCTGTGTTCCAACTCCCATGAGTTCATCAGGAAAGATCGATCTTTCTATCATTCATGAAGTCGTGGACGAAATAGCCGGCCATGAAAATGCTAATGAAAAAGTAATAGTTATAAAATCAACTGTTGTCCCTGGAACAACTGAAACTTTAGCAGAGAAATATAGCGATCTTACTTTTGTTTTCAATCCAGAATTTTTAACTGAAAGAAAGGCACGCCTAGACTTTATCAATACATCAAGAATTGTTTTGGGTAGTGATAAGCCTCACGGCATGGATGCTGTTGAAAAAGTTTATAGACAAAGATTTCCGTATACTCGAATCATAAAAACCGATTTTGCCACAGCACAACTTATCAAGTATATGGCAAACTGTTTCTTTGCGACAAAGGTGTCCTTCATGAATGAAATGTTCCAGATCTGCCAGGCAGTAGGTGCCGACTGGAATCAGACAATTGAAGGATTTGTTACAGACGGTAGAATAGGCAATTCTCATATTGATGTTCCTGGGCACGACGGAGACTTTGGCTTTGGTGGTAAATGTTTTCCAAAAGATCTGAATGCTTTTATCGTGAGAGCAAGAGAAGCGGGAGTTGATCCCAAGGTTATGCAAGCCGCATGGGACAAAAATTCTGAAGTAAGATCCGACCTAGACTGGTTTGATATCCCCGGAGCAGTGAGCGAGTAAAATGAAGACCTTTACCGTATTAACACAGACGTATCACCAGCCAGAACTTACAGAAATTGCAATCAAGTCATTTGAAAAATTTAAACCGCAAGATTATGAAATTCACTATGTCGTCGTCGAAGGATCAGATGACGTTTCATACAGAGAAAAGATTTTATCAATAAGCGAAAATATCAGGTGGTTTAATAACCCTGATGCAGACTCTAAGAATCCAATTGGGGGCGCGTCAACTGCAAATGGAATGAATCTTGAGTACGGGAAACAATTCGTCGAGACGGAGTGGGCATTTGTGTGCCACAATGATATTGCAGTTAATTCTGTTAAATTTTTTGATGCATTTGAAAAGCTTAGTCAAGACTATTCTCTTTTCTCGATGTGCAAAGATAATGGAAGAATTGAGGCGTGCCACATAAGCGCGCTGTTTGTAAAAAATTCTATCTTGTCTAAGGTAGACTGCATGCCCTCCCTTCCGGAAATAGATGTCGGTGATACTCTGACTGTTCACTGTAGAGACAATGATCTTCCTTATACTAGCATACCAAATTCTCATAATGATCCTGAGCTTTGGAATGAAATGAAAGGAATTTGGCATGATGTTGGTCGAGACTGCGGAGTTGATAGGTGTTTTTACGATGGAGAAGTAATCTTTTCCCATCTAGGTAGAGGTATTCCAAAATCTTTGAATGCGTATTACAAACAGGGTAAAATCACATATTTAGGATGGCAGAACATTCACCAGGAATATCTTGATCAATGAACGTTTTAATAACCGGAAATGCTGGATTGCTTGGCTCTCGTCTATCAGGTTGGATCCTGGAAAATACAGAGCATAATGTCGTCGGAATGGATGATCTCTCTGGCGGATATGAGGAAAATATTCACCATTCTGAGGGAAGAACAAAATTTTATAAGATAGACCTTGCATCACAGCACGAAGACTTAGATCGTATTTTTTCTAATGACAGCATTGACATAATCTATCATTTTGCAGCTTACGCAGCTGAAGGTCTAAGCCCTTTCATTAGAAGGTTTAACTACCAGAATAATCTTATTGCTTCTACTAATCTCATAAACATGGCGATAAAGTACGATGTGAAAAGGTTTGTCTTTGCTAGCTCAATGGCTGTATATGGTGATAAGCATGAACCTCCTTTTAGCGAGGATATGAGACCCGACCCTATTGATCCTTACGGGATTGCAAAGTATGGGGTTGAACAGGACCTAGCATGCGCACATTCTCAGCACGGACTTGAATATACTATAATCAGGCCTCACAATGTCTACGGTTTAGGCCAAAACATCTGGGACAAGTATAGGAATGTTCTAGGAATATGGATGTACCAGATCATAAACAATCAGCAACCTACCATCTTCGGTGACGGACATCAGGAGCGAGCATTCAGTTACATTGATGATTGCTTGCTACCTCTTTGGAAAGCATCCCAGCTTGATTCATGTAAGTGTGAAACAATAAATCTCGGTGGCACCAAAAAGGTTTCTATCAAAGATGCTTGTGAAGCAGTTATAAAAGTTGCTGGAACTTCGCTTACACCCTTGTATTTGGAGCAAAGGCACGAAGCTAAGTACGCATATTCCACATGGGAGAAATCAGTCGATCTGCTAGGATTTGAGCACAAAACTGAAATGAGTGTGGGTCTTCAAAAAATGTGGGATTGGGCTAAAAATCAGCCAAATAGAGAGAGAATGGTTTGGCAGGATTTCGAGCTTGAAAAGGGAATATATTCTTTCTGGAAAAACAAGTAGTCTGTAAAATGAGTCGATACTTGATCACCGGTGGCTGCGGCTTTATCGGATCCCACATTGTTGAAGCGCTTTTATCGGAAGGCGCCGAAGTCATCGTTATAGATGATGAATCTGCTAATGAAAATCATGAGTTCTATAAGTTCGAAGGCGCGACATACTACAAGGCAGATATCTGTGATGATAAAACTTCAAACCTATATGAAGGGGTTGATGTTGTCTTTCATCTCGCAGCTCGATCAAGAATACAGCCTTCGATAAGTGATCCATCTAGTGCATTTGAAGTAAATGTTCTAGGAACTAGCAAGGTTCTGACGAACGCTAAAAATGCCGGAGTTAAGAAGGTGATCTACTCTAGTAGCTCCTCTTGCTACGGACATAAGAATAAGCCTCCACATCACGAGGAGATGACACCTGACTGTCTTACACCCTACTCCTTATCAAAGAAACAGGGCGAAGAGCTCTGCAAGATGTTCTCAGACCTATACGGTTTAAGCACAATCACATTGCGCTATTTTAATGTGTATGGTCCAAGGGAGCCACTTAAAGGTCAATACGCACCGGTTGTAGGACTCTTCAAGCGCATGAAAGAAGCAGAAGAACCGATAACAATTGTTGGCGACGGTGAACAACGCCGAGATTTTACTTATATCAAGGATGTAGTTCGAGCGAACATTATGGCGGCAGAGTCAAAGGTGTATCATGGACTCTTCAATATCGGCACAGGCAGAAACTATTCAATCAATCAGGTAGCTGATCTGATCGGCGGAGAAAAACGATATATTTCTTCAAGGTCAGGTGAAGCACGAGAAACGATGGCTGACATCTCTAAGGCCACACAAATCCTAGGGTGGTCACCTAACCATCGTCTAGAAGATACTGTACTTTCCTATTAGTTGATATACTATTAGAATATGATATTCCCCACAGGTAAGCCCCACATCTCATTTTCTGAGCTATTTGCTTGGAAAGAATGCCCGTATAGACATAAGCTGATTCACATTGAGAAGCTTGGGTCATTTGAGGCCTCACCTTATCTTGGCTTTGGAACTGGAGTCCACGCTTCTTGCGAGCATTACATCGAGTCTAGAGAGATAGACAAAGAACTTGCGTTTAAAGAGATTGATGACTACTGGGATGAGAATCAAAAAGAGATAACAGCCTACGTCAAGGCCAACGGTTTCTGCAAGTACTCTCCTGAGCGTGAGCAGTGGAAGCAGATAGCCTCTGACATTCTCGACGATGTACCCAGATTCTTAGATGAGACTTTCCCTGGGTGGAAAGGCATTAGAGCTGAGGAAGACCTCTACGAGTCCATCCAGGACGATGAGATGCAGTTCAAGGGCTTCATCGATGCAGTGATCATCAATAAGAACAAGAAAGGTCAGCCAAAGGTATGGCTGCTTGACTGGAAGACAGCCGGCTGGGGGTGGAGACCTCAAAAGAAACAGGACTTCAATTACCAGATGCAGCTCTTGCTTTATAAGCATTTTTGGGCGGCAAAACATAATATAGATCCCAAGGATGTAAAGATAGGATTTGTCCTTCTAAAGAGGGATGGAAAGAATGGAAATCGCTGTGAGCTTGTTGAAATCTCAGGCTCAGAAGCAAAAGTTGAGAAAGCAACCAAGGTTGTAAGATCAATGCTAGCAGCAGTTCGGAAAGGTTTCTTTCCAAAAAATTACGGGGCGTGTCGATGGTGTGAGTTTAAAGGTACAGAGCATTGTAGCGGTTCTTGAATTTTTATAAAATAAATTTGTTTGTGTATGATATTACGCAATACTGAGGATCCAATGAAAAAAAGAAAGATTTTGCTACTCAGCGATCATCTACTGAGCACCTCAGGTGTCGGGTGTCAGTCAAGGTTTTTAACTTACGGCCTTGTAAAGACGGGAAAGTGGTCTGTTAGGCAGCTTGGTGCCGCAATTAAGCATGAAAATTATGATGTGGTCTCCCCTCACCCTGATATCATTATTAGGCCCACTGATGGCTTTGGTAATAGAGAAACTCTACGACAGCTTCTTGCTATGGAGAAGCCTGACGTTCTTTTCTTGTTTACTGATCCGAGATTTTTTATTTGGGTGTGGCAGATGGAAGATGAGATACACCAGATATGCCCAATAGCTTACTGGCATGTTTGGGATAATGATCCTTACCCAGCATTTAATAGTGCTTTCTATGAGGGGACAGATCTCATAAATTGTCATTCCCATAAAACTTATGAGATGGTTAGCGAGAAATTTCCAGAAAGAACAAATTTTATTCCTCATGCTCTCCCGGATGACGTGTTTTGGCAAATACCTGATGATGAAATTATAAAACACAGGATCGCCCTCTTGGGTGAAGAGAGAAAGGATCATTTTGTAGGTCTGTGGATTAACAGGAATGCTAAACGAAAGCGACCCAATGATGTTTTGTATTCTTGGAAGCTCTTTCTTGATGAGCTAGAGTCTAAACATGGTCATAAAAATGCAACTTTGATTATGCACACTGATCCGCTGGACCAAGAGGGCCCAAATCTATATGTTTCTCTTGAAATGATGGGCATAGAGGATAATGTTATGATTTCAAACCAAAGAATAGAGTTTGAGCACATGAATGTCCTGCACAACATATCAGACTTTTGTATTAATATAGCACTTAATGAAGGGTTTGGTTTATCTACCCTGGAAGCAATGCAGTGCGGCAATCCTATTATAGCCCAGAAAACAGGCGGGCTTACGCGCCAGGTTGTTGATCACAGAGACGGCTCCGAAAACGGTTTTGCCTTAGACCCGGATGTTAGAACAATGGTAGGCAGCCAGATGGTACCCTACATTTACGAAGATTATTGCGCAAATGAAAAGACCACAGAGGCTTTAATGAAAATGTTTGAGCTAGGAAAAGAAGGAAGAAAAGAGCTAGGGCAAAAAGCTAAAAGTTATGTTAAATCTGATTTCCACCTTGATAAAACTATAAGTGAATGGGATAGAACTCTTACAGAGCTTGTAGAAAATTGGGAAAAAGATAGAAAATCTATTTACAAGCCCTGGCGCATAAAGGAGCTATCAGGAAAATGAAAACAGTTGCATTAAGAGCTCCTGTCCTAACTCAAAGTGGCTACGGGGTGCACAGTAGACAAGTTGCAAGATGGCTCATCGGGCTTGCAGAGGAAGGTAAAATTAAGCTTTCCATACAAGCAGTGCCGTGGGGAGACACTACTTGGATGCTTAATCAAGATGATCTAGATGGATTAATCGGAAAAATAATGAAGTACTCTTCGGGGAATCTTTCCAAGCAAGATGTTTCTTTTCAAGTTATTCTCCCTAATGAGTGGGATCCGGAATTAGCAAATTATAATGTTGGAATAACTGCTGCAATTGAAACAGATACATGCAATCCATCGTGGCTCAATGATCTTAATCGGGTAAATGAAGTTATAGTTCCATCTTTACATGCCAAGAAATCTTTTACCAATACGGGCCCGGTATCGAATAAACTGACTATCATTCCTGAGTCTTTTCCTGATGATCTCCTAAAAGAGCCTGAGGACATTTTTGACTTTGATACATCATTCAATTTGTTAGTATTTGGTCAATTAACTTCTCCTAATCCCGCAGATGATAGAAAAAATCTTGTTAAAACGCTTAAAGTTATAATTGACACATTCAAGGGCGATGAAGACGTAGGGGTAATTCTGAAGTCTAATGCGGGAAGATCTACTATACTTGACTATAAAAATATGCAAGGAATAGTAACACAAACGTTGAAGTCTTTAGGGCATGATGGTACACCTAAGATTTATCTTTTGCACGGACAATTATCTGACTCTGAGCTCAAGTCTTTATATAGCCATGAAAAAGTAAAAGGAATCGTAAGCCTAACTAGAGGCGAAGGATTTGGCTTACCTATGCTTGAGGCAGCGTCATGTGGCTTACCCATCATCGCTACAAAATGGTCAGCGCATACTGAGTATCTGACTGGTGATAGCTATTTAAAAGTCAAATACAGCTTAGAGCCAATTCAAAAGTCAAGAGTAGATGGATCTTTGTTCGTTGAAAATATGAGATGGGCAGAAGCAGATGTTAAAAGCGCCCAAGAATGCTTAGAAAAAATTCACAAATACTATAGTGTTTATAAGAAAAGAGCAGTAGATCATCAAAGTTTTATAGTTGAAAATTATAGCTTTGAAGCAATTAGTAGAAAATATAGTGAACATTTCAAAGAGCTGTTATGCTTATAGCTGTTATACTGCTCTCGATCATCACCGCGGCGCTATCTTATATTGTCTTTAGGATGGCAACGACAATATTTGGTTTTGAAGACAGTTTAAGTAAAGCAATAGAAAAAATAGAAGAATCTTACGAAGTAATAAACAAAATTTTAGAAAGACCGCTTTTCCTTGATAGCCCAGAAGTAAGAGAAGTGCACAGGCAAATTGGTATAGTTAATGACTATTTACTAGATATCGCTAAGGATCTGTCTGAGATCGTTGAAAGCGAAGAGGAATAGATTTGCCAAGGAAAAAAAGAAATGCCGGTAACACAGACCCAAAAGTAGCACAAAAAAAGAAACAGATAAAGCTATACTTTCACTCAGGCACTCAAGCCGCAATAGAGGAATTCCAGAAAACAGAGTGTCATCTTGAGAGAGACAAGATATACACAGTTGATATACTTCCTGCTTTTGAAAAGCTATCAGAAAATTTAATTTTCATACATAAATTCACAGCTCTTCATGAGACACTTGAGGATCTAAAAAATGATTGTGTCTCTTTTCTTTACGAGACCCTTTACAAGTTTGATGCGTCTAGAGGAACTAAGGCATTTTCATATTTCAATGTTGTGGCCAAAAATTTCCTTATTATAAAATCTAAGCAGCGATCAAATGTGCTTAGAAGAAACATAAGCATAGAAGACCAGAGAAGGTTTTCTCCACATGAAAAGCACGCATACAACGACAAAAATATCGAGGAAGATCCAGAGACGGCACTGATTAAACTCAGCGATACAAAAATGTTATTTGAGATGATAGGCCACCTTAAAGATCACGCAAAGTCTGATAATGAAAAAGCTTGTATCAATGCTGTTTTAACTCTTTTTGAAAATGCAAATAACTTGGAGTTCCTAAATAAACGTGCGGTGTTTGTTTATCTTAGAGAGATGAGTGGCCTGACCCCAAAGCAACTTACTACGTCCATATCGAATCTAAAGAAAAAATATAATGCCCTGAGGCAAAACGATGAGTTCAGAATCTTCTTCGAATAACGGATCAAGCAAATCAAAGGAAGAGGTATGGCAAGAGATTTATTCAAATGCCATTCAAGACAGAGAGAAGGCCAGCATGCTCGTGACGGATCTCTGGAAGGAAATAACCTCAGATCCTGAAAAGCATGCTCTTTATGGCGTGACTATCACAAAGTATTTAGAGAGAATGAATAAGTCTAATGATCAGCTAGTTAAGCTAGCAGAATTAATGCAGAAGTCTGTAGTTGAAGAAGAAGAAGACCTAGATCTTGAAGACGTGTACGACAAGATAGATTCTAAGAAAATTGTTTTAAAGTCGAGTGAGTAATGAGTTACGATCCAACATTTGACGCGCCCCTAATACCTTCGATATCAGAGGGTGCCCGGGTCATAAAGCAAGCTATTGTAATCGAAGTTATCGATAATCCTGTGCTGTTTAAGAAAGATGATTTTCTTAATAGGCTTTTTGAAGCTCAGCAGAACCAAAAGACGCCGTACGTTGCTTCAAGCTTATCACAAGATTTAAGAAGGCAAATTAAGCAGGCACCTCGCAATTCCGTAATAGCATGGATGGCAGATTCAGATCCTTCTGAGTCTGAGCCCAAGCTTTTTTATCCTTTCTTCTCACAGCATTTTGCGCTTCCAATAAAGCCAGGTGAGAATGTCTGGATAATCAGCGAAGGACTTTTGAACTCATTCTCTGTGACTCGACAAGATCCTTCAAATAAGTCAGATTCTGCTGCAACGGGTGATGAACTTTGTAGCGGCTTCTGGATGTCAAGAGTCTCTGTCCCCGACTACACTGATGATGTAAACTTCACTCATAGCGATCGATCGAAAAGCCAAGAGTACGTCCAGCAGCAAGATCCTCTCAAAACACCTCTTCCTCCTCCTCACTTCGACAACGGAAGTCAACCTTCAAGTATCAAAAAAGACGGAAGGCTCATTCACAATATCGGCGATGTTGACAAATACACTCTACCGCAGGATAATGATTACGAGAGAGTATATGTTGATTCACTCTCTAATAAGCGAACCACTAGAGAGCCTGTTCCCTCGTTTAACAAACGCCCAGGTGATATTCTAATCCAGGGTTCTAATAATGCACTCATCTGCATTGGAGAAGATCGACCCACCCCACCAAGGGCAGAGTTTAATGGTGACTATCTAGTAGAGGAACAGCTGACGCAGCCGAGAAAGGACGCTCTAGCTGGGACTATTGATCTGGTCGCCGGCCGATGCATGACATGGAACGGCGAAGCTTTAGAATTTGATACGCAGAAAATAATAACTGTTGCCAACAATAGAGAAGAGACAGAAAAAGAAAAAAGGTCGTGGGCAAAAACGGACGACAACCAAGCATCTCAAAAAGTAAAAGAAGGTGATATTGACTTCTTAAATGACTTGACTCGAATCTACGCTTCTATGAAGACTGACGGAGACAAGAACTTTGGTTATGATTCTGCAGATGACAACAGCTTTGAGTTTAAAGCTTTACCTGTTCCTACTGCTGATAATCCACTCAATCCAGTCGAACAAAAACCGTATGCTATCATAAAATCAAACGAGCTTAGATTCATTGCGCGAAAAAATGATGATAACGATATTGGCAGTATAAGGATCATCAAAGAAGGCGCCAGAGTTTCTGAGACTGACCCAGGTGATCAAGCCATAATATCAATGCAACCTAATGGGGACACTCTAATAGATGCACCTCAAATCATTTTGGGGCTTGGTAGAGGTAATGAACAGCAGTTCGGTGAAGGAAATCAAGTTTTTATCGGGGGCATAGATGCTACTGAGTCGATGGTCCTAGGAACTAAACTTCACACGCTCTTGAAAAAGCTCGTGGATGCGATTGTTAATAATGCACCAAACTTTGTTGCAACAGGAACTGGTCCAGGAATCTTAAATCCATCCATTGTAAGCACAGCAACAGAAGTCAAAGCTGAGATAGATCAAAAGACCTTCTTAAGCAAAGTTGCCAAGACAAAGTAATGGCGCTCAGCAAGCAAAAGCTCGTGGATGGTCTGAAAGGCGCTTTTACAAAAGGTAGAGAAGTAGAAGAATGGGTAATTAAGAAAGACGACCAGGGAAATGATGTCAAGATAAATGAGGCTAAGAATAGTCAATCTGACATTGCCGGCTTTATCGCAGATGCTATCGTCTCCTACGCCGCCGACGCCGAGATAATGATTCCCATACCTTCTACTCTAGTGGTACCTCCAGCAGTGCCTGATGTAGCTTCTGCCGGCGCAAAGTTGAAAGTGAAAACTGCCCAAGTGGGAAAGCCGGCACTTCAGGCAGCTATTCTTACCAGCATGAACACGCAAGATGTGGCGATGACTGCCATCACGAGTGGAATCGTGGCATACGTTGCGGCTTCATTTATTGCGTTTGCAAATTCCATCAATACTATCACAGGTGCAGGAGTTGCAGTGATGGCTGTACCGCCCCTGTTAGTTGCGCCTCTTGCCATAGGAATAGCGGGAGGTGAGGAGGATGATGTGATCAATGCGATGGCTACTGTGATTCACGCTTCTTTTCTAGTTACCCTCTTTACGGGATTAGGTGCTAATACTGCTCCAGTATCAGCAGGCCCTATTGTCAGTACGCTGATGTAGCGTATATTTAACTGTTGAGCACGAATGCTGATTAATAAAGTCGGTGTGGTAGTTAGTTATCTACAGGGAAACTCTGATGGCAGAAATAAGCTTTAAAAGCGTAGGGGAGCAGCTTGACTCATTTGTCAATCGCGAGCAGGATGTATCTCCTACCCCCATTGGAATTTCAACTCCTTTGAGACTTAGTACCACTCAAAAGGATATTTTCGAAATGAATTACAATCTTCAGGACCAAATTGAAGATAATCTGAGGAACTTAATTCTTACAAATCATGGAGAGCGGTTAGGGCTTTACGACTTCGGTGCTAATTTAACCCCTATCCTCTTTTCTTTATCAAGTAATAGCTTTGAATCTGATGTAATGATAAGAATTAAGACAGCAACACAAAAGTTTCTACCCTTTATTGAGCTTGAAACTTTTGAAATAAGCACTGACAATCTGAGAACATCACCATCTCTTGCAACTGTGGTTCTTGTTATTGGTTATGGAATACCAGCTATTGGTGTATCTGGTAAAAAAATGCAGGTTCTGTTAACAGCCGGAGGATAATTTGTCTACTGACACTAAAAAAAGCCTAGCGCAAATAAGAAATAGATCTTTCCTGAATAAGGACTTTGCAGATTTTAGGACTCAGCTTTTAGATTACGCTCAAACTTATTTCCCTGATAGGATACAAGACTTTACAGAAGCTTCTCTTGGAGGGCTTTTCCTTGATCTAGCTTCGTACGTAGGGGATGTTAATTCCTTCTACTTGGATCACCAGTTTAGAGAGCTTGATCCCGAGACCGCCGTTGAAAGACAGAACATTGAGAATCTCGCAAGAAATGCCGGCGTCGAAATACAGGGTGCATCTCCAGCAGTTGCAGAAGTAGAGTTTACTTTTAAGATACCAGCACAACAAGCAGGTACTGTTTACCAACCAGCTCAATTTGGCCTTCCTGTAGTTAGAAAGGGAACCACACTAGGTTCAGATGCCGGCGTCACTTTTGAGCTAACAGAGGATCTGGACTTTGCAGGTCGAGATGATCTAAATCAGCTGATGGCCAATGTAGTAGTTAATGAGTTCAATTCAGACGGAACACCTAAGAACTACTTCGTGACAAGAACTGGTACGTGCGTTTCCGGAGAAAGAGTTATAGAGACCTTTGACATACCAGACACTCATGTTCCCTTTAGAACTATCACCCTGGGCAATACAAACGTAAGCAATATTATAAGCGTTCTCGATGAGGATGGTGAAGAATACTATCAAGTTGATGCTTTAACACAGGATACAGTTTTTACAGCTATACCGAATATCACACAAGATAACAAGATTGTCAACGATATGATAGCTATAAAGTCAGCTCCTAGAAGATTTGTCGGTAAGCACTCAACGACAACAGGGCTGACAACACTACAGTTCGGCTCAGGAAATCCGGGCACGCTTGATGGGGATCTTATCCCTGACCCTTCTGAGTTGGCATTGCCTCTTTTCGGAAAGAAAACATTCTCTAAATTCACCATAGATCCTTCGAACCTTTTAAAGACGAGAACCCTTGGTCTAAGCCCAAGAAACACAACCCTCACAGTACAATACAGCTCAGGAGGCGGTCTGGATCACAACGTTTCATCCCGCTCTATAAGCTCCGTCAGCGGCCTTGTACTTATCTTTGAAAACTCCCCTAGTGCCGCCGATGCGACTGCAGTCCGAGGCTCTGTTTCGGTAACTAATCCTCAAGAAGCAGCTGGAGGTGAAGATCCTCTAACACTAGAAGAAATAAGGGCCCTAATATCTGCAGCTCGCAATTCCCAAAATAGAATCGTGACAAAACAGGATTTACTATCACGAATATACACGATGCCTGCAACATTTGGTAGAGTTTTTAGGGCAGGAGTTGAAGGTAACTCTAGGAATCCTCTAGCGACAACCCTCTACATAGTAAATCGAAAGTCAAATGGAATTTTGACACTTTCACCTGATTCGCTTAAGAAAAATATAACTACTTATCTGAACGAATTTAGGCTTATATCTGATGCTATCGATATTTTGGACGCACGAATAGTTAATATCGGTATAGACTTTCAAATTTCTGTAGACCCAAGCTTTAGCCCGGATTCAGTGGTGAATCAATCTATCACAAAGCTTATTAAATACATGAACATTGAAAACTTCCAGATTGGAGAACCTATTAGGGTATCTGATTTAACAAATCTTATCTACAACACTCCCGGCGTTCTTGGCGTGGTAGATTTGCAAATTGTTAATAAAGTAGGTTCAATCGACGGACGCTCTTACTCTGGTATAATTCACAACGTGAAAGTAAATACCAGCAAAGGGCTATTGCTATCTCCTGGAGGTGGTATATTTGAAGTTAAGTTTCCCAACCTTGATATCAAGGGCGCAATAGTTTAGGTCAAACATGTTTAGAAAACTAAAAGCAACAAAAGACACTTATATTACTAACAAGATCATAAAAAATGATTTTAGAGCTACAGATGCCAATGTGGGTGAAGCAGCTACTTTAGACTTATTTAAGCTTTATAATGAGGATAAAATATCTGGAGAAGATGAACCCGTAGAATTGACCAGAATACTTGTAAAGTTTGATCTAGATCCTCTTCGGGCTCTGACAGGCAGTGTTCTTGATATCGCTAGTGACAGCTTCAGATGTGACCTGAAACTTTTTGATGTATACGGAGGCCAGACGCTTCCTTCCAACTTCAATTTAATAGTTTTCCCTCTCTCCCAGTCTTTTGACGAAGGTGTAGGAAGAGATGTTATTAGGTTTCAAGATATCGATTCCGCTAACTTCTTAACAGCATCTGTTGTTAGCAGCACTGTGGCTTTGTGGCACATTTCAGGTGCTAACAGGCAGGGCCTGCTAGGGTCTGACAATATTGACATAATTAGTTCTGGCAATCTTAGCGATGGATCAGGTGTTCAAGATCTTTTCTCCGTAATGACATTTGAAACTGGAGGTGAAGACTTAACAGTTGATGTCACAGCAGTCGTATCAGCAACTTTAGCAAACCAGATACCAGATCATGGTTTTAGAATTTCATTCTCTGGAACACAAGAGACAGATGATGTAACAAGATTTGTCAAAAGATTCGCATCTAGGCACAGCTCTAACACGTATAATCATCCAGCGCTTCATGTAAGATACAACGACGCGATACAAGATCATCACGAAGCTTTCTTCTTCAATGTCTCGGGATCTATTTTCTTGAATAGCTTTGAAAGAGGGCAACCTGCAAATCTCCTCTCAGGATCTAATCTGGTCGGCATTTCCGGCTCTGACTGCATGAGCTTAATGGTAAAGACAGCCTCTTTTGAGAAAGAAGTATCAGGATCTCAGTATAATTTTGGCGGTTCTCTTTTCGCGACCGGAGTCTATTCTTCAAGTTTTGCTATCAATGCTTTTGACACTACAGCAATCTCAGGGTCTGCAACAGTTGCAGACTTCGTCAGAGACAGTGGTTCGATAACGTTTGATGTATTCTGGCGGTCTAATGACAAGTCTTATTCCTTTAAGACTGGCAGCCTTACTGTTAAAAAGCAGCAGATAACTGCATTTGATAATGATACTACACGTTACGTTGCTAACATTGGAAATTTAAAATCAGCATACAAAAAGGGTGAAAAAGCAAGGCTTAGATTTTTCGCGTTCAATGCCGATGAGCAAGTTAAGGCAATTAAAGTCCCACTTTACAGAGATAGTGACATATTAACTCGATGCTACTATAGGGTTAGAGATGCTTACACCGACCAGATCATAATCCCGTTTGACGAAGAGGATACTTTTAACGCGACTTTGATGTCCACTGATTCCAAGGGAATGTATTTTGATCTGTACACAGACGATTTCAGTCTGGGTAGAGTTTATACGATAGACGTGAAAATAAAAAGAGACAACACAGAACAGGTCTTTAAGAACGTTGCAGGAACTTTTAGGATTGATCCCTGATGTCCTCAAAAAATAGGCTACAAAGCGAAAGCCCAGGAGTTTTTAGGCCTACAGTTTCTAGAGGCGCGGATGGTGTTGTACCTGAAGTAAAGTTTCTTTCGCGCCAGGACCTAGAATCCGGGATATCCTTTAGTGATTACTTTATCTATGATCAAGAAGCGGGATTTATAAAATCAACGCAGCAGATTCCTGTAGATTATTCCCTTTTTGAAAATCACACCTTTTTTAATTCTGCGCAGGCTAACGTCAATGTCACTTTCAATAATATTATTAACAAGTATCCATTTGATGGATCTCGCCAAGATTATGAAAAATATTTAAATGGATTGACAGGTTTTGAAAATTATGTCTTAGGCCAATTTCCTAAAAATATAGGATTTGTGGTTTTCTCAGGATCTGCAGGGGTCAACACCACAGACGGAAACAATATTGAGGTTAAAGATTTCTCAGGCGCAGAATTTTTAGACTTCTCGTCGGATAAGTCCGGAAAAAGCGTTCTTTCGTTAAACCAAGAAAGCTACACTGTTGAGTCAAAACTTTTTCTACCGCCTATTGAAAATGGCAATGAAGTAATATGTCAAAAGATATCTGGCAGCAATGGTTACACTCTTGCAGTGTCTTCAAGCACCTCAACAGCCTCAGCAAGCGTTGTATTCGCAATAAGATCAGGGTCATCAGCGCTTATAACTTCAGCATCACTGTTAAAAAATCAGTTTAATCATGTAGCTATAGTTTACGATCGAAATGTCTCTGATGGAAGACTTAAGTTTTATGTAGATGCCAATTTAGTTGCATCTTCTTCAAAGACTGCCGAATTTGGTGAAATAGATTTTAAAACATCATCATTGTTTTTAGGCTCCGGATCAACCCACAGCGGAGTTCTGGATGGAGATCTAGATTTTATTCCGAACCAGACGCTGTCAGGCGCACTCGATGAGTTTAGAATTTTTAGGGAAGCAAGAACAAAGGATCAGATCCAAGAAAACAAAGAGAGAAATATTTTTGCTAGCAAGGCTCTTCGGCTTTACTTTAAATTCAATGAGCCAACCGGTAGCATAGGTAACAACGCTATTGTGCTGGATAGTAGCGGAAAATCTCTTCATTCTAAGATTTCAAATTACGCAATTTACAATAGGACAACTTCAAGCTACTCTGCATCTTTAGACAGAGAAGAGCTAAAATTCAATCCGGTCTTATTCCCGAAGTTTGGGGATGTGATCTCTCTAAATGAAGATCTTCTTAGCAGCGCAAGTAGCTATGATAAATCTAATCCCAACTTGATAACGAGGCTTGTTCCTGAGCACTATTTTGATGAAGGCAAGAATTACTTTGCCCTGAATAGTGTGGATGGAGAACTGGTGATGCCGTACAGCGGCTCCTCAATGCCAGGATCAGGGGAATTAGGAACTTCTCAGGTTCTTAGCGCAATACTCTTTACGTGGGCTAAATTCTTTGATGAATTGAAAATTGTAACTGACCAGTTCTCCAACCTTTTAGAGCCAAGCTATAAAGAAAGCGACGGCATCTCAGACGCGTTCGTGAAATTTTTATCTCACCATTATGGGCTAGAACCACCGCCAATCTTTTCTGATGCTTCCGCAGGTCAGTTTTATCACGGTGAAAACGTAACTGACTCTTACGTCAACATTGATCAAAGCCTGCAGTCGATAAGAAATCAGATTTTACGTAGATTCTTGGTAAATATTAACGATATCAAAACCTCCAAAGGTACATTAAACAGTGTTAAGGCATCGCTTAGAGCCCTGGGTCTAGATCCTGATATCATAGTAAGAATTAAAGAATACGGCGGCCCAAAGAAGTTTGATCTTTCCAGCATGAGAGTTAATCGAGCAGTAATACAGCCCATGCTTGACTTTAGCGGCTCCACTAATAATCAAGACTTAACTACCTTGACACCCCAGGGTTTTGCAGCTACTGCGCCTAATTTAGTGACTGCATTCCTATCTGGGACAAGAAAAGAGGTGGGTTTCCCTGAGCAGAACGGGACAATGATAGGTGCGAATACTGTTGCTGGCGGAGTGCACGGTATAAGCAATTCTGGAAATGATGGACTGCTCACCTCAGGATCCTGGACATACGAAGGAATCTACCAGTTTCAATCTTCGGGAAGCTTAGTGCTGTCCCAGTCTGCAGCCAGAATTCATGTTACCGGAACAACATCACCAGCAACAGTTCACGGAGTTACCGCAAATTTAGTCGTAATGTCAGGTTCAGTCTCAGGATCATCGCCCGAAGTCAAGCTCTTTGTAAGATCAACTTCCGGATCATTTAGTGCTACAGCTAAGCCCCCGCTAGAGCTCACGCTAACAGGCGCGAACGTGATGGATGGTGACAAGTGGAATCTTTCTTTCGGAAGGGTCAGGAACGATGATCCTACTCAATTAACACTAACGTCTTCTTACTTCTTAAGGTGTGCTAAAAGTGAAGGGGGCAGGATATTCGAAATACACACAACTTCCTCATTCTACAAAGGGGATGCCACAGGCTCTTTGGGAATAACGTATCAAAACATAGGTGCCCTGAATACCTCAGGTGCCTTTGTCGTGATCGGATCACAATCTCTCAACAGAGCGACCAGCTTTTATCTAAACGATTCTGACATCACAGATCAGGCTAGAATAACTTATTTTGACGGAAAAGTTGGTCAAATTAGGTTCTGGTCGAAAGCTCTAGCAGTTGATGAGTGGAGTGAGCACGTTCGAAATCCAAACTCTGTCGGAGTCATAACCCCCACAGAGAATTTCAACTTTGAGACAACAAAGTCAGGTTCCTTCCAGCGATTAAGGCTCGACGTGTCAATGGACCAGCCTATTTCTGGATCTGATTCTTTAGGTGATATTTTACTGACAGACTTTACGCAAAATGGATTGTTCGCAACAGGTTCTGGGTTTATGGCATCAAGAACTCTTTTCAAGTATGATAAAGTGCTGTTTACATCTCTACCCCCAGCATTTGATGACCTAGAAAATACTAACAAGATCAGGCCCAGAAGTTTTGTCAGTGCTTCAAATATAACAGAGTACAATGCTTCTCCTGCACCTTTCTATGAGATTCCACCCAATGAACTACCTCAAGATGATGCAAGATTCTCGATCGACTTCTCAGTTGCTGCAGCCTTGAATGATGATATTATCACCATGTTTGCCACACTTGATGAGATAGATGATGCGATAGGAAAGCCTAACCTTCAATTCTCTCCAGACTATCCTGATTTTCAAAATCTAAGAGATGTTTACTTCAACAAGCTTGAAAAGAAGGTTACCTTCAAACAGTTCTTTGAGTTCTTTAAGTGGTTCGATACTTCGGTAGGAACTATGATAGAGCAGCTTGTCCCAAAGAAGACGAACTTCCTTGGGATTAATTTCGTCATTGAACCCCATAGTCTAGAAAGGTCCAAGCTCCAGTATCAATATCAAGGGCAGTACATAGGGGAAGAATTTAGAACCAACCTTAAGGGAGAGATACTCCTCCAACAGATCTCGGGAAGGGCGAGAAAGTTTTAAATGAAAACAGGTAAAATTACATCAAAGTTCCAGTTCGTCGATCGAAGCGCACAGCTTCCAGGCTCACATGCAGAATTTCTTATAAGGATCGGTCCAACTAATCAGAAATATAATCCACACTCTGCTACCTACGTTGTAGGGGAAGGATCAGGGAGCTTTACTGCACAAATCGACCAGTATCGCCAGGGCGTATCTGTAATAAACGACCAGTTGAAGGCAAAATCAGCACTTCCTATCGTAGACTCCGCTGTTCTTGACCTCAATTTTGGAGAGTCTCCTGGCTATCTAGAAAACGGTCCTTTCCACGACAAGCCTAACTTTGAAACTATCGGAGCAACTGCAGGCTTAGAAGGACTTATAAAAGGAATTATAACATCTGCTTCATTCTCGGGTTTGAATGCAGATGATCCTGTGATCCAAGCTGGAAAGAGATATTACGTTTCAGATCTTCATGATGGAGTAGCAGATAACTTTGAGGTGATCTTAAAAAGCTTTCTTCCCAAGATTCTTACAAGATCATTAGATCCCCTGGGTAATGATACTACAAAGGGAATAAAAGCAAGTATGACATTAGGTAATGAATCATACTTAAGGGGAGTAGACCCAGTTCAACCCTTGATCCCGCTAAAGACGTACGGAAGCTCTCCGTATGTTGACAAAGTTGCCTTCATGGGAGTCAATCCCATCACCGGGAGCATGTCAGGCACAATTATTTTAGATAATAGAGTTCACTCGATCGGTGAGAAGTTACATTTCCAAAACGTATATGGGCCTCGCCCGTTCGATGATTCTCTCTTCGCTAATCGAATGTTCACAGAAGCAGAGGTAGATAACATGAGCAAAGATATGAAAAGTGCCATCGCTTCAAACATTTCCGGTTCTACAGAAACGATCATTCCAGTCGGTTTTAAGTCTGCACGAACTGGATTTATATTTACTAATAATGGACTAAACGTTGACTCCATAGCGTTTGGAGGCTTGAGGAACGATGCCTAAGAGAAAACCATTCAGGCTACAGCGATACGATTTAACAAAAAGATTTAGCACGGTCAGCGGTAGCACATACTACGACACGAGTGATCCTAGTGAGCACTTGATACTGTGGGCCCGGGCTGCAAACAAGGATCCTGTGCCACTCGTCGCAGAAGATGCGTCTACACAAGACCATGATGTCACGTTTATTGCAACATCGCGGCTTCAAGAGTCAAGAACTTCACCTTTCGATGAAGATAGCTTTTCAAACATAACATCACCAGTTAGATTCCAGAAGGATAGCGGAGGCCCATATGTTAGTGTTGAAGACGCTGATGATTTAAGTTTTGGTGATGGATCCACAGATAGTTCCTTTACCTTAGCATCCTGGTTCTTGATCACCAGTGCTTCAGCTACAACATCGTTGTTTCATAAAGGCGAAGAGTCAATGTTTGGCGACTCGCGAGAGTATTCTTTTGTTTATCACGATGGCGGACTAACAGGAAGCTTAATAGACGCTTCTGCAGAAGCAGGACTTTTATACTCTGCTAGCATAGTGTCGGAAGCGACGGAAGGCACCTGGCACCACTTTGCATTCACATACAATTCCGCAGCTTCTGAGCTTGCTCGTGGTCAAATTTATTTTGACGGTTTGTCTATAAGTACTAATCCCGAAGTCTCAGGATCCTACACAGCTATGGAAGCCAGCAGCGGAGTCCTAGACATCCTCGACAATCGTGACAATCAACCCGTCGAGTTCTTTGACGCGGCAATCTGGTCCGGAAAAGTTCTCTCCGCTGAAGAGGTTAATGCTCTTTACAACGCTAAAGACGGCCTTGTTGATGTTGCTAAGGATCGTGTTTACATAAAAAGCTCAGGCATAACTTCTCTACCACCTCGACCATACCTTCACAACACTGATAATGCAACTGGTTCTTATCCGACAACTTACAGACTGGGAGATTCCAGAACAGGACATTATTCTGCTTCTTTCGACGAGACGAAGGTAATGCGTTTCCACAGCTTTGGCGGAACAGGCGGACTCACAGGAAACGTGATTCTAGGACAGCAGCTACCGACTTACAGTCAATACACAGGCTCGCTGGTCACGAATACCAACCTGGTCCCTGATCTTAATGTGACAAGCTCACAAACATCTGTTGTTCCAGGAATCTCCGATGCCCGGGTTCAATTCACTCCAGGAGATGACTACAAACCTTTTATCGAGGACAATCTTTTCGCATCAGATAACATTGTTTCTGGCGATCCTTTTTACGCATCGGGAACGAGTCCCTCTATTGTTGGTGCAGGTTTTAATGGCCCGCTATGGTCAAAGACTAAGATTGAGATAGATCTGGAGCCAACCTCTGATGTAACTAAGTGCTTCTGGTCGACCGGCTCTGTCTCCACGACCCCCGAACACCCAACAGGCATTCCAGTAGGTTCAGGCATTTCTTACTATAATTTTGATGAAAAGCAGTGGGAGATGATCGGGAACTTGTCTACTGGTAGCAATGTGGACTATGCAGCAAATAATATTGTAACTGCTACGGGTTCACTCCTCGCTGTGGTTCCACCCCACGATGCTCGGCAAACCCTTGGCCAATATTCTACAGGAAGTGTAACCGAGACGCTTCTCAAACAAGAGGGATTCCTAACTTCCTTTGCAGGTTTTCCCTGTGCTTCTCAGTTTAACGCAACATCTTCGCAGCTTTTTGACATTTCGTCCAAGATACGCGCTCCATTTTTGGTAGAGAAGATTGTTTACGAGTTTAGTGCTTCCTTTCCAGCACTAGGAGGGGTATCCAGCTACGAACTGCCGATCAATTTAGCAACTTATTATAACTTTGGCATCTTGAACCACTTTGAAAATTCTAAACCACTTGGCTCTCTTGTACTGACAGAAGTAAACGATGGAACAAATCAGACTGCTACACCTGCAAGTGATCCAGATAGCTACGACGTAGACTCTAATGCCAGAGCCGCACTTCGTCACGTAACTGTACCCAAGGAAGTCGTGTCTTCGGCCGTAATTTCTTTAATAGACACGACCTTGTCTGACGCCCAAAACAAGACCCGGCTTAGAGATCTTAATATATTAGACGCCGCCTTCGATCTGGCAGGAACTACGGGCTCTTTCATCCTTAGTATGTCGGCAAATACTCCCACCTTTAATAAGGGGCTCCAGACTCATAATGCAATGAGAGGCGACCGCGTCAACGCAATCGGCGACCGGCGATTTTTATCCTGGAGGGGCGGAGGAAGAAGCGGCACTGCAAATTCACTAGGCAGCGGTTTTCTGGCATCAGGAAGATCTCTTTCAAGATCAAATGCAGCATCTAACCTTTCAGGATCAGGATTTGGCATACTTAGATTTGATTCCAGTGACACCACCGGCGTAATGCTTGAGCTTTACGACAGCATCCGCCAAGACACACCCTACGTTCTACTTCCGGGCGACAAGCTGTCATTTTACTGGGCCAATCAGAACTGGCCGCAAAGTGTCGGAACAGGCAAGAACTTTACAGAAGAGGCAATTTCAGAAATGACGCTCAGGATCTCTCCTGGCGCCGGCAAGCTTGTTATGTACGGCTCAATGATGAGAGAGGGTAAGGAGTTCCACCAGGGACTCAACCAGCATGTAACCTCAGATGCCGTGCACGAAGATGTGCAAAGCTCAGCAGCTGATAGCACTCCTTACTGTCTTGACCAGTTCGATATTGACTATGAGACGAAGTTCTCTGGATCTTACATTGATCTTGCTTTTAAGCAGGTAGAGGGCAGAGAATTTGGTACTCCAGATGCACGTATTGGCTTTAGGCCCAACAGCGTCTTGGGAGGTAAAGCAGGCACCACCGGATCAATACTTCGAGGCCTTGCGTTGATCGACACTAACGAGAGGTACCAGGACTCTTTCTTCCCAGATCCGCGGGAGATCGCCAGGGTGAACCAGATTAGTTTTGTTGCAGATGATGCAGGATCACCAAAATTTGGCTCACCGAGCTATGTGATGTATCCTCTTGGCCCAGAGGTTGATGCCGTTCTTGACGCACCTGCTGATTTGCGC
>Ga0080013_1000593_pt1 | contig 51165 bp, 47 predicted proteins | sample ETNvirenome_6_85_FD_69236 | JGI IMG/M metagenome (GOLD analysis project Ga0080013, IMG submission 69236) | Marine viral communities from the Pacific Ocean - ETNP_6_85 (SPADES assembly) (version 2) | ecosystem: Environmental > Aquatic > Marine > Oceanic | place: Pacific Ocean | collected 2013-06-19
TTCTTTGTTAACAAGTTCTGGAGAAGCAAGAGGATAGATCGAACAGAAAGGAACGTGTCCAATAAGCAAGGAACTCTCGTTCCGTCGCAATCAATGTGGCCTCTGGATGTGGGAGCCGCCTGGTCTGTTCGAACAGACCCAGCGGAGAAATCCATCGGCCCCAACCTGGCGGTGGTCTATTATTATATGGGCGGTGTGTCTGGAGGCAATGTTGTTTCAGTCGGAGCCGCAGGCGGATTCAATACAGGCCGCGATACATGGATCCCGTCCTCTCCGGGCGTTACAACAACAAGCAAAGTCTCGGGAGGTGCAGGTATTCTAATGAATTCTTACAGCCAGTTTGCGAGGGGATGGTATGGAACTGTCCTCGGCTCCGGTCGAGGAGGACCACAGCTCCGTGGCTTCGGAGCGGATTGGATCCAAGATCAGAAACAGGACCAGTTACTGACAGCTTCTTGTTTCTATAGTAGAAGACACACTTTAAATCCTCATAAGTCTTTGGTTTCTCCCGGCGGGATGGACATTACAGAACTCATTACGGGCGGCGTTGATTCTGGTGTTAACGAGCATTACGCAATCCCCACACAGTCTTGTTTTGAAGGACTAGCTAATTGGGACGCCGGCGCTCAAGCTGGTAAAATGCCTTTCTATGATTCCTATGATGAGTACGCTCAAAACATTCGGATTAAAGGAAAAGGATATTCTATTGTTCCTGAATTCAGAATTAGTTCTCATGTTGAGACTTATCAAAGTAAAGGTGTGACAGAAGAACTCAAGCCAATTTTTGAACTTTCGGGCGCTATGTCGGCTAATACCACCACCTCGGGATCTTCTACATTTTACACGGTTTTAAGCAATACCGATTTTCTTAAGCACTTTGACCTTATTAAAAAGGATCATAAAGATTTCACAGCCCCCGCAGCTATTACATTAAAGTGTAAAGCAATTAAGAAATTCCTTCCTTATGAAGGGTTCTACCCTTGTCAGCGCACTGTACAAATGGCTGAACGATTTCGTTCATCTTATGGTCCTTACATAAAGTTTTTTGCCGCAGATGGCGGAGAGGTTACTGGCTCTAGATCTGATGCCAACTGGCCGTATCAAAATATTATTACTCCGCTTTTTGCTCCCGGCGCTCTTTTTAATACTATTAAGGCAGGAGTTGCTTGTGACTATCCCGTGATGTTTGCTGAAGACGGCATCTTGGGCTCCGGCTCCCTAACCCTATACGACATGGGAACAAATAACGCTCCTCCAAATAATGTGAACCTCGGCACAGATGCTCCTGACCCCTCCTTCGGACAAGATAACATTATGTTGGTATCTTCTAGCTTGATGGTCACTTCGAGTACAAAGGCTTTTAATGTTTTCGATTCAGCATTTAGCAAAAGAATACCGTTTGAAGCACTTATCCATCCTAGAGAGCATCTATCCCAGAAACTAATAAGATCCCAAGAAACTCATCCTTATTCATTAGCCCCGATAGGTTATTCTGCATTATGGTCAGGTGAAGGGGACAATCTTTATAGCAAAATGGCGAATAATTTTTTGGCTGAAGTTCCGTCTTTCTTTTTGAAGAATCAGAATTTCAATACCTTGACATCTTTAGAATCCTCGAACCCAGAATTCGGCAATGCAATTTCGGGCAACTATTATACGATGAGGATTAAAATGTATCACTCTCTCAATCGCCCGAATGATAGTTATCATGTTGTGAGCACCATCGAGGAGTCGGTCATCGGTGTTCCAGGCGTTTACGTTACACCACCTCAAACTGTGACATGGAAATTAAATGTGAGAGAAACTCTTACCATGTATTCTCGCCCTACAGCATTTGGCCCCCCTTCATACGGCGGAGGGAAAGGGGCGTACACTACTCCAGAAGGACAAAGCGAGTGGCCGATACAGACAGCCGTAGACATCAGCGGATCGGACTCAATGACCGGCTATAATTTTCCTTATACACCCCCCTATTACCACGGAGAAGGCTGGTGCGATTTAATTTTTGAAGCAAAAGAAACCAAGAAACATACTGTAACAGAAATCATGGCTTCTGCATCGCTCTATCCCTATTATACGCGCTTCTGTTGGCCAGCAGAATTTACTGCCCTTAGAGACTTAACGGGCGGCGGCACTCTCCGAGGTTCTACTGACCTTGGTGATTGTTATTATGGAAAGTATCGAAGATACCTAAATTCTCCGTGGAAACATTTGATAGACCAAATGGGATATACATGGACCGGCCAACCACAAATCGGTCTCCGCACAACTCAGGCGTGGAATAATAATGACACCTGGCCCATTGCTGCCACAGGCAGTGAGATGAAGATGGTTGCAACCCCTCCCACCGCTGCAATACAACATCCTGCTTATGTAGATTTTAATGCAATGCAATTAGATTCTTCAGTCAACTTATTTGGCAAAGCTATCCAAAGATCGGTGGATCTTTCCACCGATGCATCTTCCGAGCGTGTTGAAGTTTTTTCTGACGCAACGAATGAAGCCAAAACTCGCTGGGTAATTCAACCTAAGTTTGAAACTCCCATTTTGAATTTTAATAAGTATTCTACCCTTGGGCAACAAGGGGTTACGAAGCCGCTTTATGCATCAGCCTCAGTTCCCAGAGGCATGTGGCATCAATACGGAGAAATTCCAACAGATCCAGCCACAGGTATTTTTCTGCAGGTAGATGACATCCCCAAGTCTTGGCTACGTGGTCAGTTGGCAGTAGGAGGTACTACCTTACAAAATAAAGTCAAATCCCTCGCAGATCTCTGCGGATTTGATAAGACTCCTGTTAAGCTTGGAGTATGCGGCGAAGTTAAAGAAATCTCTGAAGCCGTCGTTGCCGTTCCATTTGTTCAAGAAGGGGGAACTCGCAAGTTTTTCTCCATTCCTCGACGAGACATCGATGATACCGTTAGTGCATTGAGGAGAGAAGTGGAGCCTGGCGTTTTCATGCTGGGAGGCCCTCCTAAAGTGGGCGATAGCATAATCGACATGGTAAAGAAAATGCAGCGTTATGTCTTCCCGCCGTCCATGGATTTCGTAAGATACAGCCAAATCAATCCCTTCGCAATGTACATTTTCGAATTTAAACATAATTTGTCCAGACAAGATCTGGCGGACATTTGGCAGAATTTGCCTCCAACCATTGGAACCTCGTTCGAGGAAGCCGAAGTTACACTCTCTCATGAACTCCTTGCACAAGAACTCTTGGGTGGTGGATCCGTTATTCAAGACGGTACACTTGATGAAAACGCTGAAGGTAGCGAATTGCCCGTGGACATTCAATGGATGATCTTTAAAGCTAAAAGACGAGCAGCTACCAACTATTTTGACAAAGTAATACAAAAAACTGGTGTGGCCCCTAAGTCACCATGGCTATCCAAATCGGAAAGACAAGAGGATAAAGATAAGCGCAACTTAGTAGAAGAGGCCGACATTACATACAATTGGCCTTACGATTTCTTTTCTCTCGTAGAACTAGTTAAATTAGATGCCGAAATTGTCTTTTCTAATCTTGAAAATGACGACAAAGGCAAGAAGGTGTTCAAGGTAAAAAGAAAGATGCCGCCAGCGATGAGAAAGGAGCGCAAAGAGAAAGCAGAGCAAAAACAAAAGGCACTCGGTACTAGTGGTGCCTCGGCGGCTCAGGATGATCCTTCGCTTCTCGATCGCGCTCAAGACCTCTTCGCTGGTATCAAGGAACGCCGCGCAGCAAGAAAAGCAGCAAGAAAAGAAAAACGAGGAGCACGAAAAGAAGCAAGAGGCAAGAAAAAAGCAGCAAGAAAAGAAAAACGAGCAGGCAAGAAAAAAGGAAGAAAAGATAAGAGAGCTAAGAAAAAGAAGGCGAGAAAGAATAAGTGACATTTTTTGATAAAAAAGAAGACGTAATAAATATCGAACTTACTCCGTATGGAAGAAGCCTCATGGCTATGGGAAAACTACAGCCGGCTTATTATGCTTTTTTCGATGATGACATTCTTTATGATACTATGGCAGCAGGAGCCACATCCTCCGAAGCCCAAAATACCATCCAGACCAGAATCTTGCAAGAAACTCCCAGGCTCAGAGCGCAAAGGTGCCTAGAGTCTCCTGAGAAACTGATCTATGTTAATGAACAATCAGAGGAGACAACGCGTCCTCACACGAAACAAAAGCTTAATTATTTAACGGAGCCTCTGGGTACTTCCGATCAGACCAGTGTTTATGGTCCCGCTTGGAAGTCTACGTTTATCCAAGGAGAAATTACAGGTTCAGTTGAGTCTGTATTGACGGGTTCAACTCAATACCTCAAGCAGATTCCTCAAATTAATTCAACCATAGAATACAAAATGCAAGTGGCCAACACAGCCAATGACCCGCCTGTGCGAGGACAACAAGTGGCGGCTTCACTTCCGTCTTCGGAGGTTTTTCCTGATGGAACTTACATCAAAATTTTAGATGAGCAAATAATTTGTCAATTATTAGAAACTGAAGGGTTCTTATTTAAGGACGGACTTGAGGTAAGTGTCTATTTGTATGATGATAGCACCACACCCGAGCTGATTCCTTTAAAGTTTTTGCCCGAAAGTACCATGATAAAAAATGGTATTCTTATTGATGAAGTCGAGCTTCCGCATGTCGAGACGGATCCTTCCTATGTAGAATATTATATTAATTTTAACACCGATAAAAATATTCCGCCGTCGGACATTTGTAAAGGGATTAAAAACCTGAAGGGCGCAAATGTTCAGATCGGAATAGAAGTGGACTGCCCTGATGTTGAAACGATTGATTTTGACATATATTCAACCAGAGTAACTGAGATAGAGGATTGTGATTAATGGCTAACGAAATCGTAGGTATGGGGACCCTTCCTAATGTTTATATTTCTAAAATTGATTTAGATGATAACAATACATCTTCTTTTAAAGTAACGCTGACTCTCGAGCTCATGGATGCCGTGAGCGATAACAAGTTCTTGTGGTCGGATGATAATTTATTTTTTAATTTTGTAAGAATCGGCGTGATTACAACTAGTAATAAGGATTTAAATGATGCCCTAACTAGGGGGTCTATATCCCCCCTCCCTTCGGAGATTAAAAAATCTCCATTCTACACTCCGGAAAGTCAGCCTAATGTTTATTCTATTAGGGAGTTTTCGGTCTATAAATCTTCTCAATCCAAGAAATTTTATATGAAACGAGAGTTTATTGTAGACAATACAATTAAAGATTATTTTGTCTATGCCTATGCCTTTATTGATACTGCTGAAGCGGCTCGAATTTTAAATCTAGACATGACAGGCAAGCTTAAAAACTATTGTGGTCCTGTAAAATCTGAAGTGGTATTGCGTAATGCAACTCCAGCCAATTTGACATCGTTGCTCTTAAAGCCTGACAATTCCCCGTGGCCTGGCCCTGTTCATCTTAACAATGGAAATTACATGGCCGGGGCATCTCACACAACGGAAGCTCACGCCACTTTAAAGAAAGTAAATGTTCAGAATCTTAAACTCAGAGACCACAGGACATCTCTTTTTAAAAATCGTACTCAAGTACAATCTCAAAAAACGCCGTTTGTTAGTGACTTACATTATTCTGTTGATAGTCAAGTCAAGCTTACAGGTATCTACATGATTAACATGGCTCAGTTCATGCTTTTGAAAGTTAAAAATGCTCGCAAGATTTTAGGAGTTAGCCCGAAAATGTTTCAAGAGCTGATGGACTCCACTATTATCAATTCTATGTCGGTAATCCGCCAGGAAGTCAAAACCACCCGCGGAGCCAACAAATCAGGAACCATACAGTTCGGAACCAGTAAAGTTAATTCCTATAAGTATGTTTCCACGACCAAGGAGACAGCTCCGAATGTCCTCAAAAATACCGACAATCTTAAACAGTTTTATGTCAACAACGATCCCGGGATTAGATATTATCAGTTTATAGATAAAGAGATGTCGTATCAAACTAAGGGTGAATTTAAATATAAAGTAATGTTTACTGTAAAAGATCGATCAGAGGATTTTGTGGATCGAAAAATAAGAGAACTTAATTCTGGCTTGAACACTTTAAAGGAAGTTGTTACCATGCTGGGAAGAAAAACTAAGTTTAATTATGATGAAAACAAATTAAGACCTGGTGTTCCTATCCCTCCGGGAGTAGCCGAGACCATAAAGATTTATTATAATTCCTTAACATACTTGAGACAAATAGATGAAGCTCAAAAGACAAAAATGATAAAAGATCAAATTTCTACTTTTATGGTGGGCACATACGAACCCCTGTTGGGAGAGCGCTTTGTTACTCAATATGAAGCGTTGATCTCAGAATTTAGACAGAAATTTCAAATACCCAATCGACAGAATTCTGGTAAAAGACCACGGAATCTTAAAAACGCATTTATGCCAGGTATCCTTACCGCTGAAAAAGAATGGAAAGATGTTATCTCTTTTAATGAGTACCGTAGGTCTTATGATTATCTCGGAGTTCAAGATAATGAAGGACTGGCCTCGATGCCGTTGACTCAATTTAGCGCTCGTGGAAACCGTGAAACCAATCGATTTTTTGAACCCGAATTCTCCATGGACACTCCTAATCTCGGAGAACTGCCGATTGGAATCCAGGCTGACCTCAAGGATTTATCTTCTTCAAAATTAACTTACTTTGCTCCTTTGTATTTTTATTTAGATGACGAGACAATAGACATAAGTGACATGTCAAAGGTGGATAATGATAATTTAACCACGAAGTTCATGGAAGCACAGGAAGTCGGGCAAATTATTATGCGTCCTTCAAGGGCTATTCTAAAGAAAAAGAACAAGAAGATCCGCAGACCGAATAGGAAACTATCCCGCAAAAATAACCGGATGAGGCGCCGGTCAGGACGATCAAGGTTTAAGGTTTCCATGCGCAAAGCTCCTACCAAATTGGCTAATTTGTTAGACGCCGAGAAAAAAGTAAAAAGTTCTGACTATCTTGGGTCAGGTTCTGCTTTTATAAATCCACCGGAACGTGATGCTTTCGCTATCCCAGAACAAGATTTCCAGAAGATAAATGCCGATTTTCAATCTAGCTTGAATGTACAAACCGATAGAAATAAACTCAATTATGATTTGAAAGCTTCGAATAACTTTTTGTCTGAGGCGATGACATCGAAATCTTTTAAAAGTTCCAAAATAAAAAATGCTCCCAATCACTTTAAAGCGCTTATCGCTTCCCGAGCTACGGGAGTAAGAAACAACGTGTTGAGTGATGAGGGCGATGTTTTACAAAATCCGAATACTAAAGTCATAACAGAGATGACATTCCAAACACTTCAGCGCGTGGAGATGATGGCAGGCTTCGAAAAAGATAAAATTGACATGGACATCGTAACTTCTCCCAATTGGATTCCTTTTGACTCTTCCCTTTTTGAAGAAGGAACAACGGTGATTTGCCGAATGGTTTACGCTGAACAGCCAGAGATTGGAATGAAGCCTTCCAAGTCTTTTAAATTGCCTGTGCGCAACGCTGTTTTTGTTATAGCGGAAGGAGATATTCTAAAACTGCCCCCCACGACTACGACTCCTGACGAGATCAATTTAAATTTTCAGACCAAATCTACTTTATCACGCAGTATTATATACGCTCGAACTAACATAGTGACCCAAAACATGAGAGGGCTCAACAATCAACTTTCTTTGAAATCTTCTCCCAGAGCCGGAGCTCCAACAGTAACTAAAAACCCCATCATCTCCGCCGGATTTCGGGCGACAAGACCTAGAACAGGAGGTCCTTACTAATGGCTAAAATGGTAATGACAGAAGCTAAGAATGATGGATTTTTATTAGCCACCGGAAAACAGAAGATGGTAGTAGAAACCGCTGACGGTCCCCGATTGCGGTACAATGATTTTTCCCAATTTCATGTTGAGTTTAGGGAGCGGACGACTAACGGCTCAGGAGTATTCACCGTTGAGACTCAAAAGATAAAACTAAGACCAACAAATAGCGATGCTTCTATACGACAATTAGTCGAAAACAATTTACAATTCGGCGTCAACTACAGCGATCATTATAGCGAATTGACGTTTCCTGTTCATCTGTCTCAAGTAGAAACCATCAATCTGAACAAGACAGTTTCTTCTTATGATGTATTTACTAGATTTAATTATCTAAGTAACGAATATGATAGTTTTACGGAGGTGTTAGAGGAGGCGGACATTTCTTCTGTTTACTCGGCCGCTCCGATTTCTAAACAAGATTTTGTAAATTCTCGAAGGGTTTTCCCGATGGGCAATGAAACCCGAGCACCTAATACAAACCTCGGAAGAGTTCCTTCGAACACAGTTAAAGTGGTTGTTCCGCAGGGTGGAGCTTCAGCCATCGCTTTGGATAGGTTCCCTTTTTATAATCAAATTCAAATAAACAATAAAGTTCAAAGCGATTTTTCTAGTTTTTTAAAAACAGTTGGTCTTTCTGAGTTGTTTTTAGCTAGCTACGCACAGTCTCCCAAGACCCTTCTTAATTTTAATTTTCAAGATGAAGGGGTGGTCACCGCTGACGGCAGCACAGAAGTTTTGGACTTGTCATCATGGGTCATCTCGGGCGACCTTAACATATCTTTGGATGAGTTCTTCGTAACGGATCTTGAAAGCCTCCACCCCGTAGGCGACATGGCGATGAATTTACGGAAATCACTATTCGCCGGTTTCTTGAAAAGATATGCAAATGATTATTTCCGAACTTTTAAGGAAATTTATGACAAGAACCCTTGTTATTTTGAGGACTATGCTTACTCTATTGACAAATTTAATAACTCTACTGGCGGCGGCGCAGCTGCCCAGACCTTCTATGCCCAGGCAGACCCAGGAGGAACCACTCTTCTCGATGACACCCAAATAAAATATGGTAATACTTATTTTTATAAATGCAAAACGCATTATATTATAGTCGGAAACCAGTATTCTTATACTACAGTTTCTTACCACAGTGAAGTCGCTGGTAGTGAACCAGATTATGCTCTCGTTACGATACAGAACAAGCCTCAGATTATTATCATCCCGATTGATACATTCTCAGAACAAATTGTCACCATACAACCTCCATCGATTTTTCCTCAAGTTAAATTTATAACTCAAAATAATTCTAAAAATACTGTCGACATTTATCTTTCTCCGACCAAAGGTCAGTTACGTGATCGGTTTGTCCCTATCATGCCCGAGGACGACAATCAGCTAGCTCTTATGATGCTCAATAGCCGAAGAAAAACAGGCGTTTTTAGATTTAATACGATGAGAGAGGACGGCCTTTTTGAAATTTTTAAAATGAAAACCGCGCCTAAATCGTTAAAAGATTTTGCTAATTTTAAATTAACGGAAATAAGAATGTCTTATGAAAGTCAAGATGCAATTTTCAAAGATAAGGTTCTACCAAATACTGAATATTACTACATTTTTAGGAAAATAAATTCTAAAGATTTAGTATCCAATCCCACTGCAATCTATAAAGTGGAATTATTAGTGGACGCCGATGATTCAAAAGTAGTGGTAGAAGAGTATACAATCCCAGAATTGCCAACGAGCAAAGCGTCTCGGAAGTTTCAAAGTTTGTTTCAAATCGTCCCAGCCATGGATCAAGTATATTTTGAGAACGATCAATCGTCATTATTTGGAAAGTCCACCTTCGCTGGGTCGCTAAATGAGTTAAGCCTCGGTGTAGCCGACGAATCAATTTGGGGAAGAACTTTTAAATTCAGAATTAAATCCACTACGAGTGGAAAGATTATTGATTATAATGTCACATTTACGCTTACAAAAGATAAAACAGAAGAAGATTTTTAATTAAATTCTATTTATTATGAAAAAGATTAGGAGATAATACATGGGTTTTTTAGACAATAGTGGGGATATTATTTTAGACGTTGTCCTCACAGACCACGGAAGAAAAGTTATGGCGAAAGGAGACGGATCATTCCAGATCACAAAATTTGCCTTGGGAGACGAAGAGATAAATTATTCATTGTATAATAAAACACATCCCAGTGGAAGTTCTTATTATGATTTAGAAATTCTCCAAACTCCAATCTTAGAAGCGTTCACAGACAATGCTGCTTCGATGAAGACGCAGTTGCAAACTTATGATAATTTGGAACTTCTCTTTTTGCCAGTTATACGCTTAAACCAGCGAGCTGATTCAAATTCGATGGCTAGCAATGGAACATTCTATTGTGCAGTAAACGAGGCAACAGAAGACAATGGTGGATCCTCAGCAACCACGACGGGTGTAGCTAGAGACTCTGCTGGGAAGGCACGAACAGGATTTTTATTCGGTGAAAGCTTGATAGGAACTGTTATCAGGTTCGATCAAGGGCTGGACACCACTCAAATTTCTCCTTTGAGAAAACTTCAAGATGAACTTAAAGAAACCAGCTATACCATTATGATGGATAATCGTTTAGGAATGTTGGTAGATTCTACTGGGGCGTTAGCTACAGCAGATTACATTGATGACGATAACATGGCTTATTATACTGTAGATTTGGGGGATACGTTTGTAAAAGAGAATACTGTTAACACCACTTCCCCTGGTCAGGTTATCCAAGGACCCCGAGGTACTTATGTAGAGCTTCGAGTACAATCAAGTATGGACACCCAGACTAGTGCGTATTTGTTCACTGTATTGGGATCTACGGAAAGCTTGGCGAACAGAACAGCAGGTGGCGCTGGTACTTCGACAGTCTATTACATTGATTCGATTATTAGAGCCACAGGTGTTAAAACAGGATCAACACTGGACATCCCCATAAGATATGTCAGATTACAATAGGATAGATAAATATGACTTTTAAACCATTACAAGCAACAGATGTTGTTTCAACAAGAACCCTTTTGCATGAAGCAATACCTCTAACGGGAACCATTGTATCTGGAACATACGGGGACAACAATATTAAAAACTATACGCACGGGATGTTTCAGTCGGTCTACGATTATCCCTATTTGTCTTCGAGTGCTAATCACATTTTCGATCTCACTGTTGGATACAGTTCCGATTCTCCCCTTTATACTGCCACTACGACAGCCACAGGGCAGAAGTCCAAAAAGAAAAACATTTATAATCAAATGTGCCAAGTGCTTATGGGCTATGATGCCACAGGATCGATCTTGAAGTTTGACGAAGACGGCGACATCATCGGCGGCGGGAACAAAATGAATGAGGTTGTTATCATGCCTTTCTCCCGTTTGCTTGTAAAAGATGAAATCAAAAAAGAAACCTTTTCAATGACCGTGGCAGTTTCAGGTACTTATTGGCGGAATGCTACATGGCGAACCAAAGACATTTTTGATAAGGCGATCAAGATTATGGATGTAAGTGCTTCTACTGATTATCGTGTTAATTCACCTGTAGGTGAATATGGAATCCTCTATGCTACGTCTTCTACGGCCACGGGTCAAGAGCTTTCATCTTCGCTCACTTCGCAAAACATTCACACTGCCTCTATAGGAGGTGTCAAATATTGGTATGCCGGGCTCCTCTTTTATCAAGCTGGTATTGCAGTCTTAACAGCATCTATTTTCCAAGTAAGTGAACAAGGACTATTGGCTCCTGTTGGAGCGGCAGGCTCTGATGGAGCAGGAACAGTTCGATTCATTTCGGGCACTGTAGCAGGCGGAACCCCAGCCTTTAAGGATGTTAACGAGGCTCTCACGGGCTCCGCCATTTCAGCTTCTTGTGATGCCTTCAGGCACCGCATTGGCAACATTCAATTCAACAATACAACTGAATTGAATTCGACGGTTTATTTCTGTCGCGCAAATCATAACGAATTTAACTATTCGTCCAACCCAACTTACGTAAGCGGATCGAAAATAAGAGTTAAAACCCAAGCTTCAGATGATCCTGTTGCCTACATCACAACCGTTGGTCTTTATAACGACAACAACGAATTGATGGCATCAGCCAAACTTAGCGAACCTCTTAAGAAGTCCCCGGCTACAGAATTTACAATTAGAACCCGTTTGGATTATTAAGATGTTATGTCATATTACAAATTCAAAGACAATGACTTATTCGTCAATACAATAGAAGCTCACCCAGATGTAAAATTTTACATTCAAAGTGGCTCCATTTATATTGATAACGAAGCCTACATTTCGGGAACTACCTTTACGGCGCATGCATCAGTTGGAGACAACATTGATGGGGTTCCTCGTAGCTACATTTCCTTGTATCAGTATAACATCAACCGAAACCAAGGTGGTCTTGTCGAAGCTGCTACTGGGAGGATTTACCCATGGGTTGTAAAGGATAGCAATCGAACCTCTTTTAAGTCCATTACAAAAGAAAACTACAACACTCAGTTTAATTATGATGGAAACCAAATCACTTCTAGCTATAATCTATCCGCCAGTATTACGCGGTATTACGTAACCTCTAGCAACACGACGGCCGTCGTGCCACCAGGTACCAGCGTATTGAGGCTTAATCCTTTTTACTTATTCGCGTTGAGGAATGTTTTAAACCACTACACTTATTTGTCGCCGTTTTATGCATTCAGTAATTACACGGGCACGGTCACCACCCCCGCTGTCCCGGAGGTAAATCTCATTGACATCCCTTCGATCTTCTATGGTTCCTCAATTAAAAAAGGAACGGTGAAACTTAAATACTACATTTCGGGCGCTCTCGCAGCGCAGGCTTCCGACATAGGTTACGATGGGGCGCTTATACAAGTATCTGGAGCCACTACAGGCTCAGTTGTCGGTACGGTTCTCTACAACGAAGGGTTCTTGCTGTTGACCTCATCAGCTCAGATCGACCCCAACGAATTAGCCTATGAACAAACAACAACCTCGTCATGGTGTAGGTTTGGCTTTGGATCTAATGACGGAAACACAATGGCTTTAAACATAGCCTCGGCCTCCTTCGCTATAGAATTCCAAGGAGTCAATCACATCCAAACAATGACGATGCTATCCAAGGCTCCCGTGGGTCAAGTTAATAATTCAAATAATCCTACGTGGCTGTTGAATTCGGCAAAGAATTTAGAACAGAACACTTCAGGCGCTTACGAATATGTTCAAACCAAGCGACTTCTAAAGAACATTGTCCCAGCAGACTATACGGACATTGAGCCTCCAATGCAGAAAGAGACATACATTTCGAAGATTGTTATTTATGATAAAGATAAGAATCCAATCGGTTTCGCCAAGCTCGCCACTCCCGTTCGTAAAACAGAGGATAGAGAATTTATTTTCAAATTAAAACTTGACTTATAACCTCAAGTATGCTATATTATAACTATGATACTCGGATTAGATGTTAGCACATCCAAGATTGGATACTGCGTTGTTGATGATCAGCAGAATTTAAAAGAGGTTAATTTTCTTAAATTCAAAGACGGAACTCTTGAAGAAAGAGCAATGAAGTTTTTTAATGGAGAATTGACAAGGATTAAGAAGACCTATAAGATAACACACGTGCGCATAGAAGAGCCCTTTACGATGTTCTCTGGTGGCAAGACGACCGCTGGTACCATGAGTAAGTTACAACGCTTTAACGGGATGGTTTCGATCCTTTCTTACGTGTGTTTCGATATGGTTCCGACACTCGTCCCGTCAAGATCCGCGAGAAGCAATTGCGGAATCAAAATAAAAAGAGGCGAAGATACCAAGAAAAAGATTATTGCTTGGGTCGAACAAAAATACCCAAAAGATTTCACAGTTGTTCTCACCCGACACGGAAATCCAAAACCCGGCACAGATGACATGGCCGATTCAATTGTTGTTGCTTTATCCCATTTTTAGTTTGACAAAGCAAACCCAGTCAGTTATCTTATAAAGACACCACAATCATTGGAGGACACCATGACAAAATTAACTGTATTAATACCTGGCGGATTCAAACCGCCCCATGTAGGGCATTACAAATTCTTTATGCACTACATCACCAACCCACATGTATCTGAGGTGAGGATTTTTTGCGGAGATAGGCTTCGCGAAGCGGGACAAGACTTTGAAGTCTCTCTAGAGCAAGCAGAAGCCGTTCTAGAGGCTTATGGCATCCTCAAGCACCCCAAGGTCGTCTATCAACGTGCGAAGCCTAGAAAGGGTGCTAGAGGCGCTTATACGAACCCTTTCGCAGATGTGTATGATTGGGCTGAGGAAAACTATGAAGAAAGCGAAAACAAGATTTGTTTAGGCGTTTCATCCAAAGATGAAGGATACCAGGCAGGCTTTGTAAGTCACTTTCGAGAAGTAACTTCGAAGATCATTCAAGTACCTTCGCTCTACGAACAAGAAGAGTTTATTTCTGCAACAGAGTTCCGAGAGGCTTTGTCCCAACATAAATCTATAGAAAGATTCATTCCAAGCCACGTAAAAGAAGAACAAATAAGGAAAATCTTCACTAATTAGTAGGGTGAGGATCTCCTATGAAGTTAACAGAAATAGCATTAAAAGCACTAATCCTTGAAGCATTGGAAGATGAAGAAGAATCTTTTTCCATAGATCAAGAAGAGATCGACAACCTCATAAATGTTGCTGAAAGCGCTCCTGAAATGGCTCTCGATCTCTACCAGTCTCTGATTGACGATTTGTCAGAGGAACAACAAAATCAGATAAAATATGTTTTGGCGAACGCCCTTTATAAAGGAGGATCCCCGCGGGGAGCATTAGAAGTTTTATTTCCCGAGGAACAATTATACGAACCACTTGATATTATTAATTGGGACATGGACAGCGTTCAGGTTTATCCTTCCCGTCCTCTTTTCACTGATGACATGATGAAAGAACTCCAAAAAGCAGAAATTCCTGTCGGCAATGAAGATATCGGATATACTGGGCGATTGACTGTCGGAGAGGTTGTAAACTTTAGACAAGAGATTCTAAGCATGGCAACGCAAACATTTGGTATGGATTTTAGTGTCCCAAATCGATGGGAGTTATTCATACATGAGGATACCTTAGGGGTACGAAATGGTAGCATTTCCCGAAGGAGATTTGTGGGAGATAAAGGCTATCCCGCAGTGGACATCTGGTTTAGTTTTTATAAGGGAAAAGAAGCTTCCTGGGTTCTGCAAGAGCTTAAATTGCAAATAAAGAACTTAGCGACAAGAGACAGTCCAAGCCTAACGATAGTGTCTGGTCTCCAAGAAGATCTTTGGGGAACCCGATCAGCCTACCACCCTGCGTGGACAGAAGGTAAGTCCCGATACACCCTCTTGCAACCCGAACATGCAGGAAGAGAGGGTTATGTAACCGCACAAGAAATCCCTCCTCTTGTCGAAAAAGTTTTCGGAGTTGAGTTTTAATTTTAGAAAATACTTGACAAACTGCCTCGCTATGTTATATTATAATTGAGAGGACAACATGAGTGATAAACGAAAGATAATAACCGACATACTCGGCTCTTATCGCCGTGCGGGAGATGAATACTTATTTTCATGCCCGTATTGTGAACACCACAAGAAAAAGATGTCGATCAATTTTTCGATCAACTCTTTCAAATGTTGGGTGTGCGATGCGAGAGGAAAGAACATCTATCGGATTGTTCGCAAGTTTGGGAACTACAAGCAAAGACAAAAGTATCTGGAGCTTCAGGGTCGATTAGATCTCACAGAATTCGATAGCTTTTTTAATGAAATGAATGACATCGAGGAAAAACAAGTGATAGACTTGCCTCCGCAATTTGTCTCGTTGTGCAATAAGCATTTGCCTTTGCGATCCCGAGGTGCCGTAAGCTACTTGCACAGTCGCGGAATAACAAAAAAAGAAATTTTAAAATGGAAAATTGGCTATTGCCAAGGAGGAAAATATGGAGGAAGGATTATTATCCCTTCGTTTAACAACGACGGAAATTGTAACTATTTTATTGCTCGCTCATATGTTGGGCATTATCGCCGGTATCTTAACCCACCCTGTGGAAGAGACATTATCTTCAATGAACTTAACATTGATTGGGATGAGCCCATAATTCTAGTGGAAGGAGCATTCGATGCCATCGTCGCTGGGGAAAACGCAATTCCAATTCTTGGGTCTACGCTTCGAGAGGATTCAAAACTTTTCCAAGCTATAGCGCTTCATGACACACCTGTCTACATTGCGCTAGATCCAGATGCGGAAAAGAAAGCCCAGTGGATTATCAAATCTTTAATGAAATACGATTTAGAAATTAGAAAATTAAACATTGGAAGCTATGAAGACATTGGTTCAATGTCTCAAAAAGTGTTTCAAGAAAAATTAAATACAGCCGAGGCAATAGATAGCGATATGTATTTCCTCGAAAAACAATTACGCAACCTATAGGAGGACAACATGGGTGGAAATATTTTTAAGGATTACGCGAGTCCAATAAGTCGCCAACATATCAGACCAACACTACAGCAATACATGACGCATTTAGGAATAGTGTTTCCTAGAAAAGCCCATGTATTCAGGAATTTCTATCCTGTCGGAAGTGCAGGAACAAAAGAAATCTCGGGAGATTTAGATTTAGCTATTGACTTTGAACACTTCTTTGATGGAGAACCTTTCAATGAAGGCGAGATAAGAGCCTATCGGATTAATTATGATGAATGGGAAGCTTTACACAAAAAGTTTAGCAGCAGGGCACGTACCTCTACCGAAGAAATGTGCAAATGGAAAGCTTTTTTAAAATTGCTTGCCTATCCCATTGTAAGCGAAGGGATTGTTCATGTTGCTAATGAGAAAACAACTAACGGCAATCTTTTTACAATGTTTCCGCAGTTCGATCAATATGGACAATTAAGCCAGTATGTTCAAGTGGATTGGATGGTGGGGAATCTTCCCTGGCTTAAATTTGCTTATCATTCGGCCGAGCCCGGCGAACTAAAAGGGATGCACAGAACACAGCTTCTAGTTGCTACATTCTCCACTCAAGGTTATACTTTTTTGCACACTAAAGGGGTCAAACACAAAGCTACGAATGTCTTCGTTGCCACTACTCCCGATGAGGCATTAGGTTTGCTGTCGGGACTTTTTGCCCCTATTGAAATAGAAGACACGCATACGTATGAAAGCTTACATAGTTTCTTAGAGCGCAATGCCTCTAAAGAAGATTACAATAATATTATTGAATCCTACAGACGTATTTTAACTATCTCTAAAGCTAAAATCCCTTCCAATTTGGAAAAAGAGTGAAGACGCTTGATCTCCATCATCTCCATCATTGGCAAGCTGAGGAGGCTTGTCATGCATTTATAAATGAAAACTGGGGACTTGAAATGAGAATTATAACTGGTAATTCTGCCTACATGAAAAACATCGTCTGCGAGATACTGATTTTTTATAAATTAGATTTTACGCTTGACAACTTGTATAACATGGGTTATATTACTATAAAGAAGTAAGACGGAGGACACATGACTACTTTTGCACACATTTCAGATACACATATTCGAAATTTAAAATATCACGAAGAATACAAAATTGTATTCAAGAAAATTTATGACAGACTTTTACAAGATGATCCTGATTATATTATACACACAGGAGACATGGCTCATACCAAAACTCATCTTTCTCCTGAATATTTTGAATTAACATCTGAGTTTCTAAAAAACTTAGGAGACATCGCCCCTACTTACATAATCCTGGGAAATCACGATGGTAATCTTAAAAACGAAAACAGACAAGATGCCATAACTCCAATAATAGAGGCACTACAGCATCCTAATTTACATTTATTGAAAGATTCTGGGGAGACCCATTTGACCGAATCGGTTTGCCTAAATGTCCTCTCGGTATTCGATAGGGAGAATTGGGTCTCTCCCTCTGACATGTCCAAGATTAACATTGCTCTTTATCACGGAGCGATTATGGGCTGTAAGGTATCGGATGGCTGGAGCTTGGAAAACGGAGAAGACGAGGTAGATATCTTTCGTGACTTTGACTTTGCAATGCTTGGGGACATCCATCGATCACAATACTTAGATCCCGAAAAAAGAGTCTGGTATGCTGGATCGACGGTTCAACAAAATTTTGGAGAGTCTCTTAGAAAGGGATATCTTCTGTGGAACATTCGCGATAAGGAAAATTTTAATGTTGAAAAGAGACTTTTTATGTCTCCTCGGCCTTTTGTAACGGTAGAGATTAATCAAGATGGAACTATCCCCAAAGTAGATGTGCCCAAAAATGCACGACTACGATTGGTATCAAATTATAACTTGCCTCTGGTGAAACTTCGTAGAGCTTGTGATTATGCCAATGCACAGTGGAATCCTTATTCTGTTAATTTCGTGAACAAAGCAGGTTATTCCTCTCAGGTTGTTGTAGAAAATGACGGCGAAAGAATTAACATGCGAGATCAGAATACTCAAGAGAAATACATTAAAGCATTTTTGTCGGATAAAGAAATTTCTCCTGAAGTGCTAGACAGGGTTTTGGAACTCAATCGTAAGTATTCCAAGCAAATTGAGGGCTCCGAAGATGTGTCCAGAAATATTGTTTGGAAACTGAAGAAAATGAAGTGGAACAACCTATTTAATTACGGTGAGAAGAATGAAATCGATTTCGACAAATTGAACGGTTTAGTTGGAATCTTCGGAAAAAATTACTCTGGTAAGTCCAGCATTATAGACGCGGCTTTATTCGGCTTATTTAACACCACATCCAAAGGAGAGAGAAAGAATGTCCACATCATCAATCAAAATAAACAAAAAGCTAAGTGTCAACTCGAGATCGGAGTCGGTGATGATTCCTACACGATTACACGAAATCTCGAAAAGTACGAAAAAACACTAAAAGGTGCAAAGACTAAAGAAGCCAGAACGGAATTGGATTTTTCTCGTTATGCGCTAGGTGAACACTACGAAAGTAAAAACGGAATGACCCGCAACGAGACAGATAAAAATATTCAAAAAACTTTTGGCACTTTCAGTGATTTTATGATAACGTCCATGGCATCACAAACTGATGCCTTTGGCTTTATTAACGAAGGATCCACAAAACGCAAGGAGATTCTTGCCAAGTTCTTGGATCTTAAAATGTTTGAAGCAAAACATAAACTAGCCAAGAAAGACTCAACAGAGATGAAAGGGGTTATTAAACACCTCAACTCTACCGATTGGAGAAAGAAACTTCAGTGGAGCAGAGAAGCTTTAATTGAAATTAAAGAAGAAGTCGCAGATCAAACTGACTTATGTGAAAAACATTCTGCTCGGGTTGGAGTCCTGAAAGAGGAAAGAAAAATCATTGAAGATCAGTTAGAGAATGTCGGTACCGATTGGCTTGACATTGATGATCTTAAACAGACGCTCAAGAGCAAGCAAAAAGAATGCCAGAGTGCTTCTGAAGCTTTTTATTATGGTAGTGAGAGGTTAAAAGAATTGGAAGCGCTGAAAGAGCGTTTACGAAGCTTTATAGCCGGCTTTGATTTGGCAGAATATACTGGTCGTCAAGAATTTTATCAATCTCGTCTTGAACTTGAGAGGAAGCTTAAAAATGAAAGTCGAGATTTAACTTCTAAAATTAAAAATTATCAAAACAAGATCAATCTATTACACGACCATCAGTACGATCCTAAATGTGAGTATTGTTGTGATAACCAATTTGTAAAAGAAGCCCAACAAGCAAAGAAAAAAATTGTGCAAGTTCAAGAAAGGCGCGATAGGATTGATAACGAAAGAGAAGATAATAAACATGTGGTGGACGCCATAGACATTAAATCTATCGACAGAGCCATCACGGATTATAAAGATAAGATAACCCAGAGTAAGACCAATGAGGCGAAGATACAAAAGACACGTGCGCAAAATGAGGCAAACCAGAGTAAGGAGGCTCTTGCGGAAAAAGAGATCGAGGACATCAACGCACAGATTGATCATTATTACCAAAATCAAGAAGCCTACGAAAACATGGAATCGCTCCAGAGAGACTTAAGGGCAATAAAAACTACAATAGTTAAAAAACAAAAAGAAATGGACTATTGTAACAAAAAAGTTTTATCTCTTATGTCAGAAGAGGGAGCAACACGCCGCCAGATTGAAGAGGCTCGAGAAAAAATCCAACAGATTGAAGATGCTGAACGTGATTATGTTGCCTTTGATTTATTTATTCGAGCAATGCATGCGAATGGTGTATCCTATCAAGTAATTAAATCGATGCTCCCCATCATTAATTCGGAGATTTCTTCTATTCTCAACACTCTTGTGGACTTCGAAGTCTTCTTCGAAAATGTGGGAGATAAATTAGAAATTTACATTAAACATCCAAAATATGATCCGCGCCCATTATCGATGGGATCAGGCGCGGAGAAGACGATTGCATCAATGGCTATTCGCTTAGGGCTCATTTCCGTGACCAATTTACCAAAATCCGAACTATTTATACTTGACGAACCTGCAACCGCATTGGACGAAGAGCATATGGAGGGCTTTATCCGCCTTCTTCAAATGATCAAAGGTCAATTCAAAACGGTTCTTTTGATTTCCCATCTGGAATCTCTCAAAGACATTGTCGATACGACAATTGATATTCAAAAAGTAGATGGTTATGCAAAGGTAAAAATCTAATGAAAATAACTAAAGAACAATTAAAAAGAATCATTAAAGAAGAACTCGAAGCTGTTATGGAAGTCGGCGGAAGCGCCTCAACAAGCCCTGGTGGCCACTTCAGCTACAAGGATCCTGTAAAGAAGCCAATCCTTTCAATGGGGCGTGTTGAAAAAGCATTAAAGAAACAACTCGGAAGAGAACCATCAGAAGAAGAAGTGTCGGCTAAATACGAAGAGCTCAAGGCGACTGGAAAATATAAAGAGTTGGGCTCGGGGCCTCTCGGCAGAAAACTAGAAGGGAAAGGATAATGGAAAAAGAAGAAATAAAAAAAATGGTAGAAGAAGAATTGTATCTCAAGAATAAAGATAAAGGGATGTTGGACACTTTACAGGAGAAAGTGGTGAGCCGCAAATTGCTTGTGTTTCTCACAGCTACTCTTCTAATGGTATGTGCTAATCTGGATCCCGACATTTGGGGGATGATTGCCGTATGTTACATTGGCGGACAAGCCTCCATTGATTTCGCAAAATCGTGGAAGCACGGAGGTTAAAACAATGCAAATTACAAAAGAACAACTGAAAACAATAATTAAAGAAGAGCTTCAAGGCGTTCTTAGTGAAGACTGGGATGCTCAAGCTTCAGCCGAACAAGTCTTCGGTGCTGAATCCGCCGACAAGATTTCACATAATGTCTCTGTAATGGGGTCAGCTCTCATCGATGAGCTTCTCCCCTTCTACCAGAGAAACGAAGGCAGAGAAGAATTAATTTCTTTCATTGAACTTGAGTCTGAACTCCTCGGCGGAGTCCCCGCCGACGAAGCCGTTGATTGGTTCCTTCATACAATTGCTCCCCAACAGAGGACTGTCGAATGAAACTTACCTCTAAAAAACTTAAGGCTTTAATTACAGAAACTCTATCTGAACTTTCGATAGCTCCTGTTGCAGGTTACCCTAGCGACCAAGGAGGTCTAACCCCTCCTCAGATTGATCGTGTGCCCGAAGACCTTGCTGCCTGGATGAGAGCACAGCCTGTCGAACTCGAGGCTGATTTTGAAAACGGGCAATGGTCAGTGCATTATGACGAAGATGATGTACTCCAGGGAATTAATACACTCACATTGCCTCCGCGCTGGTCTAGCGAGGGAGCAGGGAGCCCTGGTCGTTATATAATTTCTCAAAACATTTAAAAGGATGATTAAAAATGAAGCTCAAGTGGGAAAAGGTAAAATTATGGTGCTTCCATCACTGGCGCATTCTCGTCGTGGCGGCATTTCTTATTATTTCCTATGCATTCGGCCGAAGCAAAATCAAAGCTTATAAAACCCAACTTCGAATGGCACGAGAACTTTATCGAAAAGAAGCCTCCGCAATCGAAGAAGCTTCAAATAAGAAAACAGAAATGCAGACCACGGCAAATTTGAAATATAAACGCGCTCTTCAAATTGCCCAGAAGACGGCTAACGACTCTAACAACCAAGCAGAGCTTTTAAAAGCAGAGCGGGTTCGCAAATTAGTCGAAGAAAACAAGGGCAACCCCGAAAAGATTGATCGCATCCTTGCCGAGGAGTTTGGCATTTTAATAATGACTCCGGAAGACAAGTGATGCTGCTATTCTTGCTTGCTACAGCGTTAGCCGACCCAATGCTCATCCATCTCAAAGAAGGCGACGTAGCACCCTTTGACGGTCGTCTAATGAACGATGAGGCGGTGGCCAACATAATTGCCGGTCGTGAAATGTCCGTTGAGCAGTGCGAGATCCAAAAATCATTAGCAGTTGCAACAACAAAAGCGGAATTACAACTTGAAATAGACTATTTAAAAGCAGAGTTGGAAACAGAACAAGCAAAAAATGCAACTCTATTGGAGCTTCGAGACACCGAGATCGAATCTCTGAGAAAAGAAATGAAACCAAACAAAACCATGTGGGCATTCTTCGGCGGCTTTATGCTAGCGTCAGGAACCTCGCTGGGAACATACTATTCAGTGAGGGAAATCAATGAAAATAACTAAAGAACAACTAAAGCGAATTATTAAAGAAGAAATCGAAGCAATCACAAAGGAAGCCATCAGAGAAGACCGCGGTGCTGAAGAAGTCAAGAACGCAATTCTCCAAACCGACGGTTGGAAAAATATGCTGCCTCAACAAGCGTGGGATGAACTCTACTATGATCATGGCTATACCGAAGTCGATATTGAAAATGTTTTGCAAATAACTACCGATGCAGAGTTGGGTGAGTTTATCTATGGAATGCTCTCGGCGGCTAGATGAATAAAAAAGACCCAAACTACGCCGTTAAAGTAGAACAGGCCATTGCTAAGAAGTATGGCGATGAAACAGTGGTCAACCCAAAGTCCCGTTGGGACGATGAGAAAGAAAAAGAGTATCTCCAACAATTGAAAGAATCTTACGCCCCAGATGCGGACACAGAAGATTTAGACAAAGAAGAGATCTATGGCGTTTTTATCCCCTCAAAACTACTTAAAGAAGAATCACGGCGCTCTTGTCCTGTATGTAATACTTATTCATTTAAATCCAATGATGACGTTTACATGACCAAATTTGAATGTTGTTATCAATGCTATATTCAATGGGTTGAAGATAGAGAAGAGCGGTGGAAGACAGGCTGGAGACCCGAGAAATGAAACTTACACCAAACAAATTTAAGAAAATTATCCAAGAAGAATTAGAAAAAATGATGTTGAAAGTTGAGACGTTTGAGACACGATCTGGAGGACAATTCGGTCCCCTTGGAAACAGAGACGAAGAAACAAACAGAACTCCTTCTGGTGCGCCTTCTGCCGAAGCTCGAGATGACCATGCTGTTTTGTCTGGTGGGAGATTTCCTATTTTTGATAAAAAGAGTGCGGAATCCGCTATCAAACTCAGAGGACACAACACTACCTCTGAGGAAAGAAAGAAAATTATTAATGCTGCTGCTAAGTATGCACCTGAAGCTGCTAAAAAGGCTCGTGAAGAAGACAAGGAAAACAAATAATGAGTTCAAGTAACACACTAGAAATTATTCAAGGGCTTGCGCAAGCAGCCGCAAATGCTTGGGACGGCGCCCATGACGAGCGCTATACTCTTGGTGATCAAGTTCACAAAGTGGGCCTCCGCCGTGAAGAAGGGCATCCAATTTTAGATAAACGCGTTAACGACGGTTTTGGCGTTAAGTTTTCTGCGGATTCAATCTGTATCACTTACCAATCAGACATTCCGCTGAAGTCAGTTCAAGATCCTAAATTTGAACAAGACACCGAAAGCATGTTAAACGAAATAAAGAAGTTCCTCCAAAAGGAATACAAAAAGGTTACAGGAAAAGGAGTCACCCTTACTAAAAAAGGTGAGCCTAAGATCCTCGTACAGAGTACTTCTCGCATTCGTACTTGGGTGCAAGCCTATCAACACTATAAGATCTCTGGAGTGGACGCAACACCCCTTCTTGAGCCTTCAAGGGACACTGAGAACGAGGTGATGAAAAAATTCTTGGCGCAACACTCTACAAAGCGTCCCGAGAACGAAACTTATAAAAAAGGAGCGAATAAAAAATGAAACTTACAAAAGAACAACTTCAAGCTATTATTAGAGAAGAATTGAAAAATGTTGTAGCTGCCTCTAAGCCGCGCCGCACTGCCCCTCCCAAAAAAAAATAAAAGGATTTAATGGCCTTTAAGCTCTCCAAGCAAGAAATTGTAAAAGAGATTGTGAAATGCGGTAAGGATCCACAATTTTTTATCGATAATTATTGTCGCATTTCCCACCCTCTAAAGGGGTTAATCCCTTTTAAAACTTACGGTTATCAGAAAGATCTCCTTAAAGACTTTAATGATTATCGATTCAATATTATTCTTAAAGCCAGACAGTTAGGTATCTCCACAATCTCAGCGGGATACATTGTCTGGTTTATGCTTTTTCATCGAGACAAGAACATCCTTGTTATCGCTACCAAATTTGGAACGGCTGCGAACTTGGTGAGAAAAGTAAAATCAATCATGAAGCATCTTCCAGATTGGATTAAAATTTCAAAGATCGTCACGGATAACAAGACTTCATTCGAATTATCAAACGGATCTCAGATCAAAGCCGGAACCACCTCTGGTGATGCGGGTAGATCGGAAGCGTTGTCATTACTCGTTATAGACGAGGCAGCACACGTTGAGGGGCTTGCAGAGTTGTGGACAGGTCTTTACCCCACTTTGTCCACAGGAGGCCGCTGTATAGCCTTATCGACCCCTAAAGGGGTAGGAAACTGGTTCCATAAGGCTTACGTTGATGCCGAGGCAGGAGAGAATGATTTTCATTCGATTATGTTACCTTGGGATGTTCACCCTGAAAGAAACCAAGAGTGGTTTACAAAAGAAACAAAAAATATGTCGAGAAGACAGATAGCTCAAGAGCTGCAATGCAACTTTAATACGTCGGGCGAAACTGTCATTCACCCCGATGACATGGAGTGGTTGTTCGAAAACGTCCGTGACCCTCTATATAAAACAGGGTATGATAGAAATTTTTGGATCTGGGAAAAATATGTTGAAGGAGTCGGTTATTTACTTGTGGCCGATGTGGCTCGTGGCGATGGTGCTGATTTCTCTGTATTTCATATTCTAAGATTAGATACGATGGAAATCGTCGCGGAGTATCAAGGGAAGCCTAATTTAGATCTCTATTCAAGCATTCTGAACGAAGCGGGAAAAGAATACGGTAACTGCCTTTTGGTGGTTGAAAATAATGGAATTGGGATCTCCATCTTAGAAAAATTGAAATCATTGGAATATCCCAAATTATACTATTCTATCAAATCAACACATGAATATGTAGAAGCTTATTTAGCTCAAAGTAATGATCGAGCCGTAATGGGATTTACCACAAGTACTAAAACGAGGCCTTTAATTGTGGCTAAATTGGAAGAGTACATCCGAAACAAACTAATTAAAGTAAACTCAAGCAGGATTTTTCATGAATTTAAAACTTTTATCTGGTATAATGGCAAACCCCAAGCAATGCGCTCTTACAATGACGATCTCGTCATGTCTTTGGCTATTGCATGTTGGGTACGTGATACAGCGCTCGAAGAAAACCAACGAGACATTGAATACAAGAAAGCCATGCTGGGCGGGATTATGAAATCCACTCAGACTTTTAGTACCAAAATTAAAGGACAGATAGGATACGACAACGCAACCGTAAAACAAGATGAAGAAGCAAAAAAAATGAAAGAATTTTTTTGGATTTATAAAGGATAAAAAATGGCACGTAATGATAAGAGCCCCTACAATGATCAAAACAGTTTATTTAAATCTCTAACGAGACTGTTTTCGGGTCCCATCGTCAATCGACGAACTCAAACAGGAAGACAGATAAGAAGGCTCCAGCTAGACCGATTTGCTTCTCAATTCAAGTCTACTTCAGGGCTTCAGTTCAAAAAGGCAGAATTTAACCCAATGAACAACACTGCGATCAATATGATCGCGAACAGAAATAGAGGAGAACGATACATAGATTTTGATCAAATGGAATACACGCCCGAAATTGCATCTTCTCTTGACATTTATGCTGATGAGATGACCACACACTCGGTATTGTCCCCCATGTTAAATATTAAATGTGCAAATGAAGAGATCAAATTTATTCTTCATTCATTATATTACAACATTCTTAATGTTAATTCTAACTTATTCGGTTGGGCACGGACAATGTGTAAATACGGTGATTTTTTCTTGTATTTGGACATCGATGAACACGAAGGTATTCGGAATGTCATCGGATTGCCTCCTCAAGAGATTGAAAGGCTAGAGGGCGAAGACCCTACAAACCCTAATTATGTGCAGTTTCAATGGAACTCAGCAGGTATGACGCTAGAGAACTGGCAGATGGCACACTTTAGAATTCTTGGAAATGATAAATATGCTCCTTATGGAACGTCAGTTTTAGAAGCATCCCGACGCATTTGGAGGCAGTTAATACTTCTAGAGGATGCGATGATGGCTTATAGAATCATTCGCGCAACAGATCGTAGAATTTTTAAAATTGATGTAGGCGGCATTGCTCCTCAAGATGTTGAGCAATATATGCAAAAAGTAATGACTCAAATGAAGAGGCATCAAGTTGTAGACCCAACAAGCGGCCGTGTGGATTTGCGGTATAATCCTTTGTCGATTGAGGAAGACTACTTTATTCCTATACGAGGCGGGACATCATCTACGGATATAGTTAATCTTGCTGGGGGACAATTCACAGCTCAGATTGAAGATGTAAAGTATTTGAGAGATAAATTATTTTCTGCTCTTAAAGTTCCTCAGTCGTATCTATCGATGGGAGAAGGTGCCACGGAAGATAAAACGACTCTCGCCCAAAAAGATATCCGTTTTGCAAGAACTATCCAGCGACTACAGAGAGTTGTAGTAGCCGAGCTGGAGAAAATGGGAATTATTCATTTGTTTACCCTGGGTTTTAGAGGAGACGATTTATTGAATTTTGATCTTTCGCTTAACAACCCTAGCAAGATTGCGGAAATGCAAGAACTAGAACATTGGAAAACTAAATTTGAGATTGCCGGTGGTGCAACCGAAGGCTACTTCTCTCATCGCTGGGTTGCTCAAAATCTTTTGGGTCTTTCCGAAGACGAATACATTCGAATGCAAAGAGAAATGTTTTTTGATAGAAAATTCGCTGCAAAACTGGACGCTGCTGCCGCCGGTGAAGAAGGCGAAATGGGAGGTGATCTGGGCGGTGATCTGGGCGGAGACCTCGGTGGAGATATGGATCTGGGAGGCGAGGAAGGTGGTGATCTTGACCTCGGCGACGAAGGCGAAGGCGGCGATGAGGAAGAAGAAGTCCTTCTTGCAGAACCTGCCGGCAAGCGTAAAGATAACGCTCGACCCAAAAAGCGCGGAAAGTACAAAAGACATCAATCATCCTATCGAAAGGGCGGCAGGAAAAAACAAATGACGACCGCTGCATTCTCGGGCGAGCTTGGAACTCTTCGAAAAACCTTCCCAGGAAAAGTGGGTTTTGGAGGCTTAGACTCTCTCGCTCGTGGCGTTGTAGAGGAACAAAAATCAGATATTTTAGAAGAGCACAGACTATTTAATACTGACTTTGAAATCAAATCATTGATCGAGTCATTATCCAAGGTAGATAAAGATGAAACATAATAAGAAAAGAAATACCGCTTTTCTTTACGAATGCCTTATAAAAGAATTAACAAGAGCAATCGTTCGAGAAGACAAAAAAAGACAATTAATTACCCAGCGAATTATAAAAGAATTTTTCCATAAAAAAAGTGAATTGCGTAAAGAACTTCTCCTCTATACATCCCTCCTAGAGAGCAATTCGCTAGGGGAAGGGTTTTCTAAAAGACTCCTCGAAGAAACCAAAAAAGATTTTTATGGATTAAATCGGAAGAAAATTTTTAACGCCCAAACAACACTTATCAATCGAATCAACCATGAGCTTGAGGTAGGCGTTTTTTCAAATTTTATTCCTAACTATAAAGACATTGCATCGTTTGGTCTTTATTTTCAAAACCAGCGACTGGGAGCTAAAAAAAGAATTATGCTTGAAGAAAATCTTGTTAAATTTCTGGGGCGCAAAGAAAATGTTTTAACCGAAATGAAGCATCTAGATAATCTTGAGTATAGAACTTTTGTAAATAAGTTTAATACTGCCTACGAAAGAACATTGAGAAGCGAACAAAAAGATCTCTTGACCAACTACATTGTTTCCTTTTCCGATAATGGTCTAGGACTTAAGAGTTTTTTAAACGAAGAGATTGGGCGTCTCAAGAGCTCCGTGCAGGAGCACATCGTAGAGGGGTCGACTTCCCCCAATAAGGAAAATTTTAAAAAAGTTAAGGAAAAGCTGGACAACTACACACAAAGGCCTATAAATCAACAAATGATTGAAGAAATTTTTTACATTCAAGATCTAGTAGCGGAGGTATCCAAAAATGCCACTTAAGGTAACTGTCGGCACACCCGAAGAAGAAGAGCGAACACCTGATCTCACCGTGGAACTCAAGGGTGAAGAAAAAGAAACTTTAGAATTTCAATTAAAATTTCGTGCTGCTCTCAATGGGGATTTAATGATCCTTGATCATAAAGACATCGACATTGTTATTCAACCCCAAAACAACAAAGTGGTCACTTTTGCCAAAGACATAGTTTCAGATGTTGTATACGGCGCAGAATCTCGTTTGTTGGAATTCTTGAAAAGACAGGGGATCATCGAGTTTGATTCAATACAGGGGGGTAACATTTATGGATCGCTTGAAGGAATCATTATGGAATCCTCGACGCACGATCCTATTAAAGCTACAGTTTTAAATATTGCCGAATGGATGAAGACCGAACAGCCGTACATGCAAGGAACCACCGCGTATGAAGAGATGGAAGATAACGAACTATTAGATCCAGATCCGTCCACAGCTCTAGGTAAAGTTCCCCAAGCTGCAGAGAAAGGGTCGATCAATGTTGATAGCATTTTTGCTCCTTACATCTACGGGCGCTATACATTTTAGAGGTGATGGTGGATTTAGTTTATTTTATTTTAACGTCGTATGGTCTTACTTTTATTTTGGTTCATGGTTCCATATTCAATGGTATACGACCCGCAAAAGACCCACAGAGAATGTGGACGTGGCTTTTCCATTGTCCTTTATGCCTGGGATTCTGGGCTTCCCTCTTTTTATTTTGTATAAACAGCCACACAGAACTATTTACGTTTGAATATTCTCTCGGGAATATGTTCTGTTTATCCTGCTTGGGAAGCGGAACAACTTATTTACTCTCAATGATTGTCGATGACTTTGGTTTGAGAGTATCGTCGAGATCAGGAGGTGATTATGTTGACGATTAAACGATGGATGTTACAACCTGTTCGCCGTTGCTGCAGCGGGAACTGACTCGCGCCGGTAGCGCCGGCGGCTCTTTTATTTGAGGAATAAGATGAAGAAAAAACTTTTAAGAGAATTTCATGCACTGTGTAAAGACGGTATTTGCCAAGATCTTTTGACTGAAAAGGAAAAAAGAGAAATGGAAAATGGCGCGTTGTATTTATCAGGACGCCTGCAAACCGCGGATAAACAGAATGGAAACGGAAGGGTTTATCCCTCCGATGTTCTAAAAAGAGAAATCGATAATTACTTAAAAGTAGTTAAAGATGACAGGGCTTGCGGCGAACTTGATCACCCTGACGACTCAGTGGTCAATCTTAAGAACGTATCACACATTGTCACCGATGTATGGTGGGAAGGTAAAGATGTGATGGGAAAGCTCAAAGTATTGGATACCCCGTCAGGACGTATCTTAAAGGATTTGGTGAATGCGGGAGTTAAATTAGGCATTTCATCTCGCGGACTTGGCTCAGTTACTGAAAGCTCTAACGGCACAGTAACCGTTGAGCATGATTTTCAATTAATTTGTTTTGATGTGGTAGCCGAGCCATCGACCGTCAATGCCTACATTTTTCCGGAGGCGTCTAATGTAAACATTTCCCACCGGTTGCGCGAGGTCAAAGAAAACAGCATCAATGACCTCTTTAAAAAAATTCTCGGAGATTAAATGAAAAAAGCAGAACTGAAAAAGATTTTAAAGCCTTTGATTAAAGAGTGTATTAAAGAGGTTATCTTTGAAGAGGGGACTCTTTCTACTATCATCTCTGAAGTAATGAAAGGAACTTCGACGCAAAAAGTGGTGCGTGAAAAAAAGCATCCGCGCCTTGAAACGGATGAGGAAGCCAAACAACGCTATAGCAAAAGACAGGGTCAACTCAAAGAGAATAGGAAGAAAATGCTCGATGCCATCGGCCGCGATGCCTTTAATGGAGTGGATCTATTTGAAGGAACCACAGCCATGATACCCGAGAAAAAAGGAGGGAAAGGAGGCACGACAGCTCTGGAAGGAGTTTCTCCTCATGACCCAGGCGTTGATCTATCCGGATTTGGGCTTCCTTCGGGAACGTGGAAAAAACTAGCAGGAAATTAAATGGCCACCAATCACATTGCAAAGCCTCGGAAGAACGAGGATCCCAACCGATTCATCAAAAGATTTATTAAGAAATGCAAAAAATTAGGAATTATCGATGAGTTCAAGGATCGCAAACGCTATACCAAACCGTCAGTGAAAAGAAGATTGGCGAAAAAACGCGCCATAGCCAAGCAAAAAAAAGAACTTCGAAAAAGACAACGAAGACAAAATTGAAGTGAAATACTACTTAGGAAATAGAGGGAAACAAAAATGAGTTTAAAGAATGTTTATACGGTAGGACTTCGTAATGTGGGATCATACCAAGTTAGTGGCGCGCCTTTTGTATCGGGTGGAATAAACACAGCCATCACCGACGGAGTAAGAGTAGCTTTCCCTTATGTAACCCGCTGGGTAAAGATTATAAATGAAACCCAGGGTCTCGGTACGCATGTGGGCTTTTCTCAAAGGTCAGTGGTGGGAAATGGGAAGAGAGAATTTTTTATTGTTCAAGGAGACAGAGACACTGAACCACTCGAATTAAAGTTAACAGAAATTTGGTTCTCTGGAAGCTGCACTAGTGTTACTGTCCTTGCCGGCTTAACAAACATACCCACTAGACAAATTGATAACGTAGGAGTATCTCCTGGCCCCAACAGGAGAAATTTTGCGACTGGTTCAGCCGGAAATTCTCTCAGGAACTGGTCCGGTTCAATCGGCGTAGGATAGGGGCTCCAATGTGGGGAACTACGGCTGGGCATATGTAGCAGGCGGCGGCGGCGAACCTGGAGGGATCAGCGGATCCGTCCAGCTATTCAAAGATGCTGTTACCCAGACAGGTAGCGCTGATTTTACTTTTACAGAAGATACCGTTACTATCACGGGATCTGTCTATGTATCTGGAACCCTGACGGCTAACCAATACAACATTAATGTAGTTAATGAAACGGTTACTAACATTAGTGCTTCGGGGGATACCAAATTTGGCAATAGTACAGATGATACTCACATCTTTACAGGAAGCATTTTATTAACTTCCTCCACAAATCCTTTAAAGATTAGAGGAATCCAAACAGGTGCCGGCAGCACATTTGCTCATTATTTAGCACTGGATTCTAATAACCTCGTAGTTTTAACCTCTTCGGTTCCCGCTGGTGGAGCAGGATTAATCAAGGAGTATACGAACCCTTCGAATAATCGTATAATTACAAGTATCGATTCTGACGGCATCAACGCTGAGGCCAATTTTACATTCAATGGAACCAATTTATCGCTCATCGGCAGCTTAACTGCTTCTCTTGACATTTCTTCATCTACAGCACAGTTTACTCACTTAACAGGGACGACAATTACTGATGGAACCGCGCTTCTCACAGGAGGCGATTTAAGCAGCGTAGGGACGGTCACAGCAACGAACCTAGGTGGTACGCTTACTACTGCTGCGCAAGGCAATGTAACGTCACTGGGGACGCTTACAACGCTTACTTGCAGTGGAGACTTGCAAGTAGATACGGACACCCTGAATGTCAACTCCACAACCAATAAAATAGGTATTGGGAGGATACACGCACAGAAGAAATTAGAAGTTCTCGATGCCAACGAGCAACTCAGATTATCTTATTCGAAATACATCTTCGGCGTTTCCAATAATGTGTATACCGATGTTTATACCACCAATACCGGATATCTTATTCTCACAGCCAGCGCCCAGCGCGTCGGCATTGGTACTGCAACTCCCTCTCGGATGCTCGATGTTAACGGACACATGAGAGTTAGCGGCAACCTCGAGATCACAGGAACTCTTAGTGCCCGAGTAACGGATTTTGTAGTCTCTGCAAACACTATCACTTTTGGAGACTCCTCCACCGACCAGCTTACTTTCAATGCTGCTACTGCTTCTATACCCAATGATTTAAATTTTGCTTCTGGCCTTCTGTCATTAGATAACGCCAACAGTAAGGTTGGTATCGGAGTCCAGTATCCTGATAACAAACTGGAGGTTCTATCCACCGCTGCTCAACTAAAACTTTCATATAATGAAAGCAAGGGCTCTACGTTGGGTGTAGATTCGAATGGTTTTTTAACTGTAACTCCGTCAGGAGATTGGCTCACAGCGTCCTGTAATTTGTTCGTAAGTGGTAATACGATCCTAGGGACAGATGCTTCAAGTACTGTCACCATTACCGGAGCACTGACTTCATCTGTGGGATTTTCAGGATCTCACGGGCTGTTTACTCAATTAACAGCTAGTCACGTTAAGGTTGTTTCTCTTACCGATGGTACGGCTACCATGACAGGTGGCAACATTTCTGGGGTTGGAACGCTAACAGCTACCAACCTTGCAGGAACTCTTGCTACAGCCGCCCAGCCAAATGTTACTTCTTTAGGAACATTGACCACTTTGAGTTGTTCTGGGCAATCCTATCTTAGCGGGAATGTGGGCATTGGAGTTCCCGATGCTGCTAAAAAATTAGAGGTATTAGACGGCACTGGCCTCGCTCAGTTAAGACTTACTTACCAGAGGTTAGCTGGGTTTAATCCTTTGATTATGACAGATTTGCAAACCACAAGCACAGGCCATTTGGTCTTGTCGGCATCTGGGGGACGAGTTGGTATCGGAACATCCTCTCCTACGCGAATGCTCGATGTCAATGGGCACATGCGAGTGAGCGGCAACTTGGAGGTCTCAGGATCATTACACGCTAAGGTGTCAGAATTCATTGTGTCTGCCAACAATATCACATTTGGAGATGCATCGACAGACACATTAACCTTTAATGCCGCCAGTGCTTCGGCTCCGAATGGACTAAATTATGATTCTAATACGTGGGTTCTCGACACTGGGAACAACCGAGTAGGCATAGGCACCGCGCATCCCACTTATACATTGGATGTCGGAGGAAATATCGGGGTTGATGAATTCATTTATCATAATGGAGACGACAACACCTATATCAGATTTCAAGCCGACCAGGCTCACATTAAAGCCGGCGGGAAATCTATGATCAAGATGGATGAAGCCGGCGCAAATTCTGTTATCTTACTTAACAAAGATAAAGATTCCATAAAAGTAGGGATAGGCACGGAGACGCCGGAAACGGATCTTCATGTCTCCGGTGCAGTTATAATTACAGAAACCTTAGCAGTTACCGGGAGTATTACGGGTAGTAGTCTTACCGATGGTACGGCTACCATGACTGGTGGGGACATTTCTGGTGTCGGAACATTAACTGCCACAAATGTCGGTGGAACCCTCACAACGCCTGCTCAGGCCAACGTAACTTCTCTCGGGACGCTGACTGGCTTGACGGTTACAGGAGATGTCAATTTCAATTCTAACGCTCTTTTTGCAAAAAATTCAAATAGCCGCATTGGAATTGGACGCGATGATCCTACCCGACCCTTGGAGGTTCTAAACACAGCTCCCCAACTTCGATTATCTTATTCAAAATTTGTATTTGGCGTATCTGCAAATGTTTTCTCCGATTTGTATACCGACTCTAGTGGTTATTTAATTCTCACAGCATCTTCGGAACGAGTGGGGATTGGAACTGCTAAACCAACTTCTACCTTGGCACTGAGTGGGACTCTCAATGTATCCTCCAGTGGCAACCCAGTGAAGATCTTGGGACTCTTGACAGGATCTTTAGCGGGTCCCGGTAGTTACTTGGGAATTGATACAACAGGGCAAATTGTGTTAACTAGTTCCGCTGGTGGATCAGGTGGCGGTGGATCGACTACTGTTAACGGCCCACTATCTACCAATGATGTTCTGGTTGAGGGTTATAACTATTTTACAACAATTTCTAGCCCAACGATAGTGAGTCTTCCATCTGCTTCCATAGGTGCCGTGGTACATATTAAAGCAGGTCCTGGAACTAGTGCAACCAATTACATTCGAATCTCTGGGTCCCAATCTGGTGACACTATTGATGGAGTTAATCACATAGACATGGAATCGCCTTATGGCGCTTTAGCGTTTATATACGTCGCTTCTAATAAAGATTGGAGAATCTTGTAATTAGTCGCGGAATTGCTGATTAGTTTTATACAAATAAAAATCTTTTTTTTTCTTATCTTTTTGGCTGTTTATAAACTACTTATCTATCGAGGACCTCGGTACGTCCGGGGTTCTGGCGTTTTTACGTCTTATACTTCATAAATCTTAGGAGGATTTAAATATGGCTTATAAATTTCAATTAGGGGCCGCTATTTTGAGCGGTAACCTTACACAAGAAGGTGCTGTTAAAGTACAGAACGATTCTGCTACAACAGTTGTTTCTCTAACGAAGGCTGGGGCTGTTTCTGGTGCGTCTGGCGTTTCTGGCGCTTCATTAACAATTAACGGTTCGACGATTGTTAGTCAAGCAAAAGCTTTGGCAAATGTTACTACTATCTCTGGTGCTGCTGCTCTTTCGGCTGCATCTTTGAATATTAATGGAATTGCCGTTGCAACTCAAGCAGGTGCTTTGAGGGCTGCAACTTCAGTTTCTGGCGCCGGCTTGATCTCAGGTGAGAATATTTCGACTGACGGAACTTGTGATGGTAAGAGTGGTATCGGTGTGAATGGTACTGTTCTTCTGAGTAGCGGCAAAGCTCTTCAGAATGTGACTACCATTTCTGGAGCAGGTGCTGCTCAAGCTGGAACATTGGCTGCTAGAACTGTTTCTAGTTCTGCTGGTCTTTCAGGAGCTACGTTGACAATTAACGGCGCTGCTATTGTTAGTCAAGCAAAGGCTTTAGGTAATGTTACTACCATCTCTGGTGCCGGCGCTGCTCAAGCTGGATCATTGGCTGCTAGAACTGTTTCTAGTTCTGCTGGTCTTTCAGGAGCTACGTTGACCATTAATAATTCTGTTATCGTGGCTCAAACAAGAGCGTTGGCAAATGTTATTAGTATTTCTGGTGCTGGTTTGATTCAAGGTGCCTCAATAAAGCTTGCAAACAAAAGCGATATTGGAGTTACTGGCGATACTGACTTGATGGAGCTTTCCATCGGGGTATTAGAAGTTAATGGACAATTGTCTGCTTCTAGTCACATTTCTGGTGCAGCTAATTTATCCATCGTGGGTGAATCTGATTTCGCCGGGCTGATTACCGCCAATAATGATGTAAAGTTAAACACAGATTCTGCTGCGGCTATCGATGCTGCTGACTTCATAGTAGCAAAAGATAGTGTAACTTCTAATATTATAACACGAACTCGAACCAACTTTGTTTCTGACATGGCTGGTGCTGGTTTAACTGCAACGGCTGGAGTTCTTTCAACTCAAGCTGGTACAGCTACTAGTGCTTCAACCAGGCAATTGTTGTCTGAAGGGTATAATTACTTCGGAAACATTGCTGCTCCGACAGTCTGCGCTCTTCCTTCGGGATCGAAAGGAGACGTTGTATGGGTTAAAGCGGCAACAGGCGTTACTCAAACTAACTATATTATCATTTCTAGTTCTCAAAAGGATTCTATTGACGGTAATACTGTTAGTGCTTCTTGTCCTAAAATCGAATCACCTTATGGTGCAGTTGGTTTTCTTTATGTTGGACAGAGTGACTGGCGTATTCTCTAATTCTCAGTTATCTTTTACAATTACAAGTTTTTACTTGGACAGTCATCCTCCGGGGTGGCTGTTTTTCTTTGTGAAGATTCTAATTATGTGGAGGAGAAAACACTATGGCTTATTTATATTCTAAAGGAAATCGTTTATTCGGAGACATTGAATACGAGGACGATACCAATACACAAGTTGACTTTGATGATGATTACATAGGCTTGGTTGCGGGAGGAAAAACTATTCTTGCCGTGTCAGGTTCTGCAGTGGGCATTGGAACAAACGACCCCACAGCGAATTTAGACATTTCAAGTACAACAACCGAAGAGCCTGTTTGTTCTCTAACAAATATCAACACAGATAACAAACCAGCTTCTATCCAGTTTTACAAAGATTCCGAATCTGCTGCTGATGATGATGGCCTGGGTTCAGTTGAATTTTATGGAAGGAACGCCGCTGGCGCTAAAACGAAGTTTGCTAGCATCGATGCTTATTCTTCTGATGTTAGCGTTGACGACGAGGCCGGGGAAGTTGTTTTCTCTGCGATGATTGGCGGGAGAACGGGCAATTCTTCTATGACGGAATGCATGACTTTCGGCTACGAGGACACAGCAGCCGGACAACGGGGTTTTGCGTTGGTGGTTAACCGTCAACGTGGTGGTGATCTGGATTTTATGGTTAATGGTGACAACATGTACAACCTGATTCGGACCAGGGCCGAAAACAACCAGATTGGCCTCGGCTCATACCCCGATAATAACATTGGATGCATAGTGCATGTAGTCAGCACAACCAAATCGTCAGTACCCGCGCCAAGAATGACTACAACCGAGCGAAATGCTTTGAGTAATCAAGTAGGCGGCTGCATGGTCTACAACGTCACCACGAATAAACTGCAATGCCACAACGGAACTTCTTGGCAAGATTGTTTCTAATACGCCTTTTCTTGACATGAACACTATTTAATAGGAATAATAGTATTTTTAGGAGATGAATGAATGTCGAGCATGTTAGAACAGGCCATTATCGATGCCGCTGCGCTTCGAGAGGCCGCATTAAAAAATGCCGAACAATCGCTAATTGAAAAGTATGCACCTCAAATCAAAGAAGCCGTAGAGGCAATGCTAGAAAGCACCGATACTCCTGCACCCCGTCAAGTCAAATATGAAGGCCGCATTGCCCAAGTAACCACTGAAACTGATGAGCGCGGAATGATTGGTATTTCCGAGGGGGGCAAAACTTATTTGGTAAAAGAATCCGAAACACAGCCGCTTTCAGAAGAAGATCTTCTTCAAGAAGAGGAGATGGATTTGGGAGGGACAACAGACACCCCCTCAACGGAAGCATTTGATGATGTGGTTCCTTTTGCGGGTAACCCCAAGATGCAACCGGACGAATTTGTAAATTTTAGTATTAATGTGAATGCGCTTGATGGCGAAATTGACATCGATCTAGATCAATTAGAGAGCGAATTAGCTGGCGATGAAATGCCCGAAGACGATCTGGGGCTCGACATGATGGAACCAGAATTAGAAACTGGTGAAGAAGAGCTTCCAGGCCTAGAGGAAGAACCACCAGACGAAGAAGAGCCCCTGCTAGAATCAGGGGGTTCCGACGATGACTTGCAAGAATTGTTGGATCTCCTCTCAGAATATGAGGGTGATATTTTAGAAGAAGAATCTGTTGCTGATTTCCACGCTACCAAAGCCGGGTACATTACCACGGATGCGGGACATCAAACCTATGAACAAAATTTGCAACTAGGCTCAGAAGCCATCAATGAAGATGAGGAAGAGGAGGACTCCGAGGAACTCAAAGCCAAGGAAGTTGAAGAAACAGAAGGCGTTCTCTCCAATCTTTATGAAACAACCGAATTACTTAAGTCTCAAAATAAACAACTTGAGACAATCGTTTATAAATTAAACGACAAGTTAGAAGAAACTTTGCTTTCAAATGCAAAATTACTTTATCAAAACCGCACACTATGTGATGCCTCCTTGAATGAGCGACAAAAAGAAAAAATTGTCGAAGCCATTGCTAAAGCGGAGTCACCGAAAGAAGCCAAAAGACTTCAAGAAACTTTAAGAACCACAGTGGGATCCAAGCAAAAGAAGGCTCCAAAATCACTGAGCGAATCTGTTAATAAGCGAGGAAATCTTTCTGGTATACTCAATCGGAGACAAAACTTAAACGAAAGCCAAACTGACGATCCTTTTATGAAAAAGATGCAGAAGTTGGCAGGCATTAAAAATAACAAATAAGGAGGTTAAACTAATGTCTATTTTAGAAAAATTAACCGAAGGAATCATAGATCGTAATCTGTCACAGGAAGGGGAAGCTCTTCTTAATAAGTGGACACAAACCGGACTACTTGAAGGCCTTCAAACTGAGAATGCGCGACAAAACATGGCTCGTCTTCTCGAAAATCAAGCGAAGGAACTCCTTCGTGAAAGTAACACAATGGCTGGTGGAGACGTTCAAGGTTTCGCTGCTGTTGCATTTCCCATTGTTCGTCGTGTATTCGCCGGACTGATCGCTAATGATCTTGTTAGTGTTCAACCAATGTCGTTGCCCTCAGGGCTCGTATTCTTCCTTGACTTCACTTTTGGAACGGCGGGGCTGAGCCCTCGTCTTGGTGAGGCCTCGGGATCATCGATCTACGGTCAAGGTGTGGTAGGATCACAAATCACTGGTGGTGTAAACTTGAACAGCGCCAACATTGATAAGCAGCCCTATGCGTTTGCATCTGCTTACGGTTCTCCAACTGGTTCGACAAATGTCAATCAGCTTCAACTTGTTGCTAAAGATTTACAAGGAAACGCACTACAGGTCAACTGCAGTGGTACATTGAAACTGGGTGATGGCCTAACTGGTTCTTATGGATATCAGCTGAGAGATCTTATTAAAGCTGATCCGGATCTTATTGATGAACATTCGGGATCTTATTTCCGTATTGGTCTCTATCAACCACAAACCAATTTCAACTATGATGATCTTTCTCAGTTGACCCTTCAATCAGGAGGTCTCAATGCAGGTACGGTTGCTGCCACTCAAGTGCGTCGTTTGACTCAAGTTGACCCCAATGATGTTTCAAGCACTCCTAGGGTTTATGTGGTCTATGTATCAGCTTCCACCGAGCCGATGAATTCAGGTGTTGGCGTGTCTGGATTCGTTTCTGGAACAAACACCGGATACCCAATTGTTGATGGCTTTACAAATGTAGGAGCTGGATCTATTGGTGCTGTAGTTGGTACAGCGACTTGGGGACTGGAAAATAATCCTCATATCCCTGAGATCGACATCCGTGTCGACAGTGTGGCGATCACCGCACGAAGCAAGAAGTTGAAAGCAAAGTGGACTCCTGAATTGGGACAAGACTTGAATGCTTATCACAACTTGGATGCCGAAGTAGAATTGACTTCTATCCTTTCAGAGCAAATTGCTTTGGAAATCGATCAAGAAATCCTTTCTGATCTTGTTAACGGTGCAACCGGGCAAACCTATTATTGGTCTCGCGCACCTGGACTGTTTGTAAACCGCGTTACTGGTCAAGAAATTGGTGCTGCTTCTGCTGCTCCTGACTTCACTGGTACAGTGTCTGAATGGTATGAGACATTGATCGAAACGATCAACGATGTTTCAGCTCAAATCCACAGAAAGACATTGCGTGGCGGTGCTAACTTCGTAGTTTGCGGACCCGAAGTGGCTAACATTCTCGAATTCACTGCTGGATTCCGTGCGAATGTTACTGCTGACGCTGACAAAGGCGAAATTGGCGCTGTGAAGGTAGGTTCCTTGAACCGTAAGTTCGACGTTATTGTTGACCCTTACTTCCTTCGTAACGTAGTTCTAGTAGGACGTAAAGGCTCTTCATTCCTAGAGTCTGGTTATGTTTATGCACCTTATGTGCCTCTGCAAACCACACCAACAATCTTCGGACCCGAAGACTTCGTGCCACGTAAAGGTGTCATGACTCGTTACGGTAAGTTGATGGTACGCCCTGATATGTACGGTCTTGTGATCGTCCGTGGTCTCCTCGGAGAAGCCGGCGCTACCTCTTAATTCGAGTAGTTAGCATAAAAAAGAGACCCTCGTCCTTGTGGCGGGGGTTTTCTATTTTACGGAAACTACTTATAGTCGAGGAGAATTATCTCTTCGTTAATTGACCTTAACAATATTCATTATAGGAGGAATTATTATGGGTACGAAAAGAGTAGGTTGGGCGCGTATACGCAGCCTGATTAACGAAAACGCAAATCAATTAAAAACTAAATATGAACAACAACTTTCGGCATCAGCTGCTACAGCATTAAATGCAGGAAACAGTGGGGTTATAGTCCTGATGGGATCCGGCCAAGACATAACATTGCCAACAGCACAAGCCGGTCTTAGCTATACATTTACTTGGGCAGAGGACAATGGAGCAGCTAGTACCATTACAGCTACAACTCCAAACTTTCTTGCGGGTGCAATTCAAGAACACGTTGGAGCTAAAACTCATAACCATCACGGAAATGGATCTTCCAACCTGGTTCTTACTTTAGGAACAGCTATTGCAGCAGGTGATACCATACAGATGCACAGCAATGGTACTTTGTGGTTTTGCACGGGAATGGTCAGCGGTGCTGGCGCCCAGGGTGCAGTATTTAGTAATTCATAAACTTTAACTACGTATTTGAAAACCCCCGTCCTTCGACGGGGGTTTTTCTTTTTTAAACACTATTTAAGAGACTAGGAGAGTGTTATGGGAAGAAGACGAAGAAGATTAGTTCAGCGACGAACTAAAGCTCGCATCGAAGCGGCCAAGATGAATCCCACGTTGGGACAAGAAAATTCAGTAGCACAGGCTGCTCTTCAAGAAGCAGTGCAAGAGGTTTTGACAGCAACTACAACGACTGAAGCAACTGAAACCACCGCTGAAACGACGACGACAACCACTGCGGAGACGACTCCGACACCGAAAAAAACTACCAAGCGGACGACTGCGAGAACAAAGGCTACTAAAGCAACAAAAACAAGAGCCACCAAAGCCCCCGCTAAAAGAACAACTAGAAAGAAAACACGAACCTCAGTACAAAGTAATTCCTCCAAATAATTATTGAAGAACTCAATTGCCCTCGGAGATAAAAGCTCCGGGGGTTTCTTATGTTAACAACTAATTACAAAGAGCGGAGGAATAATGTATGGCTTTTCCAAGTTTATCACCAACATCGACAGTATCGGCAATAACGCTACCGGCAACCGGCACTGTTGGGGATGTTGCTGCCACTCTAGCTATTGGTTTTTACAGCGGTAGTTCACCCTTTTTATCTGGTGCTGCTGCTCAAGTTGCTTATACTTATAAACGCTTGGGCGGGGATGTTCTGGACATAGAAATTAAAGCTTCCAATGTCTATAATCATTATGAAGAGGCTTGTCTTGAATATTCGTACATAGTTAACTTACACCAAGCACGAAATGCCCTTGGAAGCGCCCTAGGCGGTGAGACCGGTTCTTTTGATTATCAAGGGAACATGTCCGGGACAATGAATAAAGCTCTCAAATATCCTAAATTCTTATTTGATTATGCTTTCCGTGTTGCGGATAAGTTTTCAAGTGAGACTACAGTGGGAGGGGTTACTCCCCTTTTCTCCGCTTCATTTGCTAGCGTTAGCGAACAACAAAATTATAATTTACAAACCATTGTAAGTTCTTCTGCTGCCGATGGTGGTGTGCCCTTCGCTCACTTGGTCAATCCAGCTAAAATGAAAACTAAAAGAATTAAAATCCGTCAGGTTTATTATTTATCTCCGCGACAAATGTGGCGCTTCTATGGTTATTATGGAGGACTAAATGTAGTAGGGGATTTCCATAATTACGGTCAGTATTCCGATGATTCCACTTTTCAGGTCATCCCTGTGTGGCAGAATAAACTCCAAGCCATTTCTTATGAGGATCATCTCTATACCAGAACTTCTCATTATTCTTATGAGATTAATGATAACATTTTGAAACTTTATCCTCCACCAGATGATGTCTCTCCAGAAAGATTTTGGTTTCGTTTTACGATTCAAGATGATGACCCCTATGCAACGGGCTCTTACGACGATGGGTTGGACGGCATAAACAATGTTAACACAATGCCGTTCGAAAACATTCCTTTTAAGAATATTAATTCTATGGGGCAGCAATGGATTAGAAAGTTTTCCTTGGCGTTGTCTAAAGAAACTCTCGGACAAATTCGAGGCAAGTTTGGCAATTCGGTGCCCATTCCTGGGGATAATGTTAGTCTTAATGCTACCGAATTACTCTCTCAGGCTGCATCGGAACAAACAACATTGCGCGAAGAGTTGAATAAGCAACTAGATGAAACTTTATACGCTCAACTGGCGGAAACAGACAAAGGGATGGTAGAAAATACCAATGCGCTGGTGGCGTTGTCGCCATTAAAAATTTATGTGGGATAAGTAAATGAGCAACAAATGGACACGACCAGCACAGCCACCACCCCCGATGTTCTTCGGACAAAAAGAGAAGAATCTTGTCAAGCAAATTAACGATGAAATCATCGAACAAGTTGTAGGACAACAGGTTCTTTATTTCCCCATGGACATCGAACATACCAATTATCATCCGCTGTACGGCGAGGCCATAGAAAAAACTTTCTTACATCCTGTCCGAGTTTACGCTCTGGTAGACTATGAAGGCATTGAGACCTCTGACATGGAGAATTTTGCCATCGACAAGGCTACTAAAATTAAAGTCAATTTTCATAGACGGCGCCTCACAGAAGATCAGAATTTATTTGTGAGGGTAGGAGATTTTGTAAGATTTGGAGAAGTTTTTTATGAAATTGTTAAGCTAATGGAGCCCAAATTACTTTTCGGACAACCAGAATCTCGCTTTGAAATTCAAGCGGAGTGTATACGATCAAGGGATGGACTATTCAATGCCGAGTAAACTAGTAACTACATTTGACCCCTCTACTTTAGAGACGATTGACGCAGCGGTTTATGAGTTCGTCAATGAACAATTGAACATCTATACTACTACTAACAAAGGATGGACGAAAGTGCCCGTATTGTGGTTAGGAACGGAACGAGCTTATCAGATTAAGCACGATAAAGAGTTGAGAGACAAAGTGGGAAAACTGAAGCTTCCGCTGATCACAATCACACGAGCTAGTGTTGTCAGAGATGAATGGAAAGGTTCTTATCAATCTTATTATCCCGTGGAACAGCCTTATGGCGGTGGAAGCGTATCGATAACCAAAGTGATTAATCAAAGCAAGACGCGTAATTTTGCAAATGCGGATGCTAATCGATATAGTCAGGGAAGTGGATCGGTACAGCCGAGGATCTACAATAGAAAAATTGTCTACGATACCATTACAATTCCTAAACCCACGTATGTCACTTGTATGTTCGAGATCAACATTCGCACTGAATATCAGCAGCAAATGAACGACTTAATTCCCCCATTTGTCATTGATCAAAAGAACGCGTTTAAAATTGGTAACACGGGGCATGCGTATGAACTATTTATACAGGATAATTATGGTTTAACCGATAATTTAGCCGCTTTGGGACAGGACGAGCGTACATTTACAGCAAAAATTGAGTTCAAAGTGTTAGGCTATCTAGTTGGGCACGGTAAAAACAGAGAGAACCCCCAAATAACTCGCAGAGAGAACGCCGTAGAGGTGAAGATTTCCAGAGAACGAGTGATTGTGGGTGAGAAACGGCCTTGGGCGAAAGACGATGGGAAATATAGAGAATTTTGACTTTCAGAATTTACTAAACTATTTACTACGAATAAGACTACACTCAAGGAGACTTTTTAATGCCTACGAAATTTGACTTTCTTTCTCCCGGAATTCAGTTAAGAGAAATTGACGAATCACAACTGGAACCAGTCCGCGAACATGACGGAATCCTCTTAATCGGGAGAGCCCGATCGGGTCCTGCGATGAAGCCCATTAAAGTTAAGAACCTTAACGATTATGTGGAAATTTTTGGTAACCCAATAGATGGTGTGCGCCAAGCCGACCCTTGGAGAGACGGAAACACTGGTGCTCCTAACTATGCTGCCTATGCTGCTCAAGCTTATTTGGCTTCGGGCGTAGGCCCCGTAAAGTATGTAAGACTTTTGGGAAAACAGATTGATACCACCGCGGCTAATCTTGCAGGCTGGAAACTAGGAGGATCTCCTAGCAGAACCATAGGTCAAAATTCGTGTGCTTATGGGCTTTTCGTATTTCCTTCGGCTTCGAATTGTGATCCAGCAGTCGCTTCCAACGAAACTGTTAATGGTAATTTGGCAGCTGTTTTTTATATGACATCCTCTGCTATTGGACTTGTAGGAACGACTGTTTCTAACAATGCTCGACTGCCTGGCGTAGCTGTTACTATACCATCAAGCTCTACTTTTATTCAGGCAGCGGGAGCTAGTTGTGAATTTAACATTCGACTCTGTTCTCTTGTGGCTTCAGTTCAAACTACATCTAGTTTTACTGTAAACTTTGACGAATCCAGTCCCAATTACATTCGTTCTGTGTTGAATACTGACCCTACCTTAATGAACCGAGCGGCAACAAATTATTATGAGCAAAGCGCTTCTAACAAATATTACTTCTTGGGCGAAAGTTATGATGTAAATGTCATGAACATGACATCCGCATCCACTGCCGATACGATAGGAGTAATTTTAGCACTCAAGACTGGATCTTACGGCTGGGGGAATTTCCAACAGCAGCTAACTGCAGCTAAGTCTGGTTGGCTTTTAGGAAATCGCCCAAACCAGAAGAGGCTCTTTCGGCTCGTTGCTCTCGATGATGGAGTTGACTTCCAAAATAAGTATTACGCAAGAATTTATAGTATTAAACTGCCCACTTCTATCGATCCTGTGGCAAGTTTTGCTATGGACATTATGCGCAGGGCAAATAAAGATTATGCCGTTGAAACTTATTCAGGTCTCACCTTAGATAAAAATGATAGCAATTACATTGGAAAGCGCATCGGAGACATGAGCGAGACCTGGAACACAGCCACAGGGCGCTTTGACCTTTCAGGAAAATACAGCAACGTATCGAGCCTCGTGAGAGTAGATGTTAATAGTGATGTCAATGTTCGAGACTATCCATTTGGTTGGAGTGGTCCCCGAAAAATCAACAACATCAACCTTGGAGGAATGGCAGGCACTAATACTACTACAGACAATTCCACTGGGGGTGGTTATACCCTGGGAGGTACGAGTATACCTTTGGCTCAGACTGCTGGATTTCTATCTGGTGGGTGTCAAGGGGTTACTGCATCCATTGCGTTCCCAACTCTTCCTCTAACAACCGAAGGTACCAAGCTGGGAGGAGATTTCTTACCTACCGATACCTTTGGTCTTTGGTGTAGGCGTTCAAATCGCTTGGCGTTTAATAAGAGCTATTTTGATCTTGTTCTCCGAACTGGTCCTAATGCCGCCATCGACCCTCACTTAGGGGCTGGTGAATCCTTAGCTTACGCTGGGGTAGTCTTTACTATGGATGACATTACGGGAAGTGAAAACGGAGGTGTCCCCACGGGCAAGTATTTCTTAGCTTCAGGCTCTTACGATCTGGGCGTTGGTGCTGCTGGATCTTCCATCACGAGAGGATCAGGATCTGCGGGTCTGGTGGATACACTAAGAATTCATAGATTCTCTTTCCCATTCTTTGGAGGAGCTGACGGTATCGACCAAACTTATGCCGATCCGTTTAACAATAGCGTTTTGGGTGATAGTACGACTAACTCGGCTCATTACAGTGTAAACCAAGCCATGAAAATGGTAGAGGATCCTGATTATATTCGTTATGATTTGATTTCAATGCCAGGACTCGTAGACAGTACATTGGTAGATAAGATGCTTACTATAGCGAGCACTCGGGCTGATGCACTAGCAGTCATCGATGTCGGATCTGGCGGAGGTATCTACCGACCTGATTTTGATACACTCACGAACGCTCAAGCTGCGTCGGTTACCAGTATTATTAGCCAGATTGCAACACGACAGTATGATACTTCGTATGGATGCACTTATTTCCCCAATGTGAGAGTAAAAGATACCTTGAACGGTAACGACACTGTGTTTGTTGCTCCTCCTTCGGTCGCTGCCATAGGTGCAATTGCCAAATCTGAAGCACAATCACAACCTTGGTTTGCCCCTGCTGGATTTAACCGTGGGGGGTTGGGTCGACTCGGAGGCCTACAAGGACCCATCGTCGTAGGTGCTTGGCAGCATCTCACTAAAGACGATAGAGATCAATTATATCAATCTAAGGTTAATCCGATTGCGAGATTCCCAGCCACAGGTGACACTGTTATCTTTGGTCAACGAACTCTTCAACAGCAACCATCGGCATTAGACAGAATTAATGTACGACGATTGATGATCTTCTTAAAGAAGCGGATTGGAGACATTGCTAACACAATCTTGTTTGATCAAAATCTCCAAGCAACGTGGAATAGATTTAAAACACGTGCCGATGCTGTATTGTCTGAGGTCAAAGCTGAAATGGGTATTTCTGAGTACAAACTGGTACTTGATGAAAGCACAACTACCCCTGATTTGATTGACAGAAATATTATGTACGCTAAGATCTTCATCAAGCCTGCTCGGGCTATTGAGTTTATCGCGATCGATTTCATTATCACGCGATCTGGTGTAGAATTCGATTAAGCCACTAATTAAAACATAGGAGATATGAAGAATGGCATTTTGGACAGAACAAACAACAGAACCGAAAAGAAATTATAGGTTCCTTGTAGAAATCACAAACCTTGGAGCCGGTGGTTCCGACTCTGTACAATGGTGGGCGAAAACTTTTAAAGTTCCGTCGTATGCTATTTCGGAGACAACTCATGATTTTATGGATAATAAGTATTATTTCCCTGGTCGACTTACCTGGGACGATGTGACCCTTCAGCTCGTTGATCCGGTATCTCCTAACGCAGTTGCATTAACAAACCAAATTATTGTAGATTCTGGTTATGATGTGAAAACATCGACTGACCTGAACCAGCCCGAGACGATGTCTAAGAATAAGACAGTTGGAGCACTAGGAGATGTGGTGGTTTCCATTCTTAATTCAGATGGAAAAACAATCGAACAGTGGACATTAAAAAATTCTTGGATTAAAACAGTCGTTTGGTCTGATCTTGCGTATGACAACGATGAGCTTCGCACAATCGATATTACATTCCGTTATGACTGGGCTGTATGCGATAACACCGGAGCACCACAAGTCGGGACTGATCCCTTCCAATTTGAAGTTTAGGTGACCTATGTCTTTCTGGAATATACCCAGCGTCGACCCCAAAAGAAAATTTCGATTCCTTCTGCAAACGCCTGGATGGCCTACTCAAGGAGAGGACATCTGGGTGTGGATTCGCACAGTGACAAAGCCTTCTTATGAGATGACCACTGGTGACTATCAATTAGGCAACCACAAATTTAAATATCCTGGCGTTGTCACCTGGAATGATGTATCCATTACCATTGTAGACATGAAAGACCAAACGTACCAATTATATGATAATCTTAAGAAAATGGGGTGGAATTTGCCAGGCGACGGCGGAGGAACGGGATTGAGCAAAGCCGCTTCGGGAACCCTCAAGGATGTAATCATCCAACAGCTTGATGCTGCCGGCACGACAATCGAACAATGGACATTAAAGGGCGCATTTATAAAATCTGTAGACTTTGGGCAACTATCGTATGCGGATGATGAGATGGTAGAATTAACTATGGGAGTTTCTTACGATTATGCGGAATTAATACTGAATCCCGGAGCACAAAATGCCGCAGATGCTGCTGAAGCAGCTGGTCTCACTGGCGCGCAAAGAGCACTTCAAGGCTTTGCCAATGTCGATCCGAACTTGATCCCAGGTTAACTGATTAATCTACAAAAACACGAGGTGAAAATTGAGTAGAAATAAAAAAAGGCTTAAAGGTCATAAGCCAGAACCCACGCAACCCCCAGTTCAACTTAACCCGTTGAGCTTTGTTGCGCCGACCGAATTCGTTGAACTACCGTCAGGAGGAGAATTCTATCCAGAAAAGCATCCTCTCCATCGAAAAGACACAATTGAAATTCGGTACATGACCGCTAAAGATGAAGACATTCTGACTTCGCAAACGCTCTTAAAAAAGGGAGTTGCCATCGATCGATTCATTGAAAACGTGATGATCGACAAAACGATTAAAGCAGACGATCTTCTTATCGGAGATAAAAATGCTATTGTCATTGCCGCTAGGGTTAGTGGCTATGGTGCTGAGTATGAAGCAGTTCTAGAATGCCCTGCCTGCTCTACAAAAAATAGACTTTCTTTTGATTTGGGTAACCCTACCATTATAAAGTCAGAAGTGCATGAGAAATTAAATGTCACCAAAAACCCCACTGGAACGTACAGTGTGAAACTTCCGAAGACTCAATATACTGTTGAGATTAAACTTTTGACAGGGGCCGATGAAAATTATCTCTCCCAGCACATGACGAGCAATCGTAAAAACAAACTTCCAGAAGATGCATTTACTGCACATTTTAAAAGATTGCTGGTATCAATTGAGGGGCACAAAGATCGAGAGATCCTTAATGCCTTCGCTGAGAACATGCCAGCTATTGATTCAAGACACTTGAGGGTTGTCAATAAATTAATCACACCCAACATTGAAATTAAAGAGACGTTAACTTGTAAAAATTGTGAGCACTCTGAGGAGGTCGACGTTCCCTTTGGAGCAGACTTTTTTTGGCCTAAACAATAAGTACATGGAATCGGTCTATGAGCAATTTTTTCTCCTTAAACATTTTGGAGGATGGAGTTTCATAGAAGCCTATAATTTGCCCATTGGCCTTCGCAATTGGTTTGTTGAAAGACTACACAAACAATATGAAGACGAAGCGAAGGAAGCAGAGAAAGCTCAGAGGAAGATAAGATAGCCCTTTCTCCGAGCATTTCTTATTAATAACTATTTATAAAAAGACGGGGGGAACGCCTTTGTTCCCCCTTAACTTGACATGTAAAGACCCTTTAACAAGACCGTTTTTCATGCGCTGAATTCATAGGAACCACGCAAATGCCCACAGAAGCAGAACTCGAAGAACTTAGGGAGGAAATGAGAAAGATGAAAGCGGACAAGGCTTCGATGGCTACCGACATTCCCTCTCTTAAGGAAGAACTCGCCCTCCTTCAGGAACAGAAAGAAACCCTGGAGAGCGTTAATATTATACGCGGAGAAGCCTATGAGCAGTTACAACAGCAATTAGAAATTCGAGAGAAACATGTTGCCAAGCTTCAAGCCATACAGGACTTGCAAGAAAACTTGATCAGCCTGGGTCATGACGCAGAGGCAACGAGGGCAAAGAGCCTGGAGGAACTCATCGCATCCGCTGATTCTCTCAGCAGGTCGACCTTGGAGACCCATCGGCTGAAAGAAGCAGCTAAGGAAGCAGCTGATGAGTTCGCCGGTGTCGCGGATAAAGTAAAAAAAATGACCGATTCCGGAAAACAAATGCCGGGTATCGTGGCCGGCTGGGCTAAAAAAAGCAAACTTCTTTCTTTTAATATAGGAGATGTGGCAACCAAATGGGGGGACATCTTCAAAGACCCCGAAAAGATGAGCAAGATGATAACGTCTATTAAATCCTGGACTTCTTTATCCAACCTTGCAGCCAATGCCGCCATGGCAGTTGCTAAAGCCACAATGAAGATGGTCATGGCTGCAGACAAGGCTAGAGCCTCGATGGCAGCGGCAACAGGAACAGGATACGAATACCAAGGTGTCCTAATCGATGCCCAGAAAGCAGGAAATCTTTACGGACTAAGCATGGACGAGGCTGGAAAAGCCGTCGGCGCCCTGATAGGGAACACTACAAATTTTGTTAATTCCTCCGAAGAAGCCAAGCGATCGTTAACCACAACTGTGGGTCTCCTCGGAAAACTTGGAGTTTCAGTGGAAGTAGCTTCCGACATGATCCAGACCATGAATCTCACGCTGGGGATGACAATGGAACAAGCAGCGGAGGCAACTAAATCCCTTGCTATGATGGGAACCCAACTGGGCATCAACGCAAAACAAATGTCCAAAGACTTTCAAGAGTCAATGAAAACACTTGCTGTCTATGGACCCAAAGCAACAACAGTTTTCAAAAATCTTGCAGCTAATGCTAAAGCCGCAGGCGTCGAAATGAGCAGTTTGCTAAAAATTGCAGGAAAGTTTGATACCTTCAAGGAAGGAGCCGCAACCGTTGCCAAGATGAATGCTCTGTTGGGAACCCAACTTTCAACTACAGAAATGTTGATGATGACAGAAGATGAACGTATCGAGAGGTTGATTTCTGGTGTACAGTCGGGCGGCGTAGCTTTCAAAGACATGGATCGTTACATGCAAAAAGCAGTCGCACAGAATGTTCTGGGCATCACCGACCTCAACGAAGCCAATAAGATTTTTGGCATGAACCTCTCGCAATTCCGAGAATATAAAGGAGAGATGGACGCAAATGCAGACGCACAGCAAAAATTTAAAGATGCGCTTGATGCGGCTATTCCTATAGCTACCAAACTCATGACTCTTTTCCAGGAGTTAGCAGTATTGGTAGAACCTATTCTGGATGGAATCCTTTGGCTAATAGATGGAATACGACATGGATTAGACGAGATGCCTGCACCCCTTAAAGGGCTTATCAAGGGATTTGTTCTACTCGCGGGGGTAGGAGCTACCCTATATTCCTATTGGGGTCCCATCTCTGCCATGGCTGGCGGACTCTCGGGTGCCTTCTCGGCTATCGCTGCTGCACTAGGACCAGTAGGCTGGGCAGTTCTAGCCGTGGTGGCAGCAATCGCAGCTCTCTGGGCAATTATGAGCATGAGCGACGAGCCTGTTGCGAAGTTTAATACGAACATGTCAGCCATAGGTCCCGACACTGCCGCCAAAACGCGCCGTGCAGGAGCAGGAATGACCCAAAATACCGTTAACTATGCTCGCTCGACCAACACCACTGTCAACTCCGGAGGAAACGCTCCTAAGACCATTGTGGCGCAGTTTGGGGAGAAAGAATTCAAAGGCGTTGTTGAAGATTATTCACGCCCCGTAGCTGAGAATGTGGCTACTTCATAAGAGGAACTAAAGTATGACATCATTTTTAGGAACAACAGCCGCAGGGGGATACGC
>Ga0080013_1000595_pt1 | contig 51073 bp, 69 predicted proteins | sample ETNvirenome_6_85_FD_69236 | JGI IMG/M metagenome (GOLD analysis project Ga0080013, IMG submission 69236) | Marine viral communities from the Pacific Ocean - ETNP_6_85 (SPADES assembly) (version 2) | ecosystem: Environmental > Aquatic > Marine > Oceanic | place: Pacific Ocean | collected 2013-06-19
TGTACTGATACAGTGTCATGGATGGTAGTAGCTGAACGTCAGGATCAACATATGTATGATACGGAATGGACGGATAGCGATGGAAGACCAATCCTTGAACGTGAAAAACCAGAAGAAGTTGAAGACCTATAGCATGGAAAGTGAAATGATGAATTTAGTATCTCTGCTTGCTATACCAGCAGCAGCAGGGGCCGCTTATGGCGGAGTTAAAGCTGGATTAAACGGGACTAGACAGTCCCTCGCTCAGATAGAGCGCACTGTAGAACGTATAGGACAAAAGGTGGACACTCATGGGGAAAGGATCACAGCAGTCGAAACGCAAGCAACAAACCTTAAAGAAAGAGTCGCAAGATCACAAGACTAACGGGAGGCGTTTGTCACTGACTATGGAGCAAGCAAGTATATTTAAACAGTTGATCCAAGCTACAAATGAAGCGCAGGCTCAACTAAACTTTGCACTTACTACGGCAGGCATATCTGGTGAACAGGTTGTAGGAGGGGATTTAGATTCGGATACGCCATACTTAGAATTTAGTCCACTTCCAAAGGTACAATGATAAATTATCGCGGTGAAAAATTTTCAGGATATAATAAGCCCAAGCGTACACCAAAGGCTAAGAAGTCACATGCCGTTTTGGCAAAGGAAGGCGATAAGGTTCGGTTGATAAGGTTCGGCCAACAAGGTGTTAGTGGGGCTGGTGCAAATCCTAAAACAAAAAAAGGTAAGGAAAGACAAAAAAGCTTTAAAGCTCGTCATGCTAAAAATATTGAAAGGGGCAAAATGAGTCCGGCTTATTGGGCTGACAAGGTTAAGTGGTAGGCAGGTAAAGATATGGGATTCACAAAGATATCTCCACAAGCTGGGGTTGTTAGGGATGGCACTAGGTACAGTGCTAAGGGTTCTTGGTACGAAACCGACAAGGTACGATTCCGTAAAGGCTTTGCAGAAAAAATAGGTGGTTGGGCTAGGTATGTTGGCAGCAGGTTCACAGGCATAAGCCGAAAGATACACGATTGGAAAACAGATTCCGGAAATGCTTACCTAGGCGTGGGAACTACCGACAAGTTATATGTTAATCAAGGTGCTACTTACCATGACATCACGCCGGTTCGTTTAAGTGCTACGCTTGGTACGGATCCAGTAGCAACGGTAGACGAAACTGCTGTAGTTACGATTAGTCATACATCTCACGGTGCAGTCATAGGCGACTACGTCACCTTGGCTAGTGCGACCGCTACAGGTGGTATCGGGACAAGCTCGCTTAACACAATCCATCGAATTGTTGCATTGGGTGCTCCTGACGGCACGAACCCTGATGACAAGTACCGCATTGTCTGCGATGCACAGGCTACTTCAACTGTATCAGCAGGCGGAGGGTCTAGTGTAACAGCCTCATACGAAATCAATGTTGGTTTAGATGAATATGTCAGGGCGTCTGGTTGGGGTAGTGGAGGTTGGGGATCTTATGTAGGTGGACCCGGATGGGGATCCGCACCAGCCCTTGGGCAAGCCAGTCAGTTGCGTCTGTGGTCTATAGATAACTTTGGTGATGACATGCTTGCATGTGTTCGTCAAGGAAATATTTTTTATTGGGACGAGAGTGCTGGCACATCTACTGCGGCGGTGGCATTAAGCGACCGTACTAGACGTACAATCACACTAGCCGGATCCAGTCCCGTATCAACATCAAGCGGAAATACTGTTATTACGGTTACCGATAAAGGGGGTCACGGAGCCGGAGTAGGAGATACCGTTACTATCTCAGGTGTGTCCGGTGCCATTGGTGGTATATCAGCGGCACGGTTGAATGTAGAAATGACCATAGCGTCAACTCCTACAAAAACAACATGGACCGCAGACATTGGTGGCTCAAATGCAAGTAGCTCTGCGTCTGGTGGTGGTGCAAGCGTAGTAGCTACATATAAAGCGGGAGTGTACTACACACCAGTTGCCGCACTGCAAGTCATGATGTCAGATGTGGCTAGGCATGTTATCTGCTTTGGATGTAATCCAATAGGATCCAGCACCATCAATCCATTGTTTGTCAGGTGGTCTACTTCTGAGAATGCCGCTCAGTGGCAACCACTATCTACAAACAGTGCAGGTGGTCAGGAGCTATCATCAGGATCAGAGATTATAGGTGCGTTAATGACACGCCAAGAAATCCTGATCTTTACTGATGTAGGCATACAGTCTATGAGGTACAGTGGCAGTCCTTTCTACTTCTCATTTACGGAAGTAGCAAGGGGTATGTCTATGGTATCTCCCAACGCGGCAGTCAATGCAAATGGTAGGATCTTTTTTATGGACCGGGGCTCATTCTACACCTACACCGGTACAGCGCAAAAATTAACATGTCCAATTTTAAGCACAGTGTTTGATGACTTTGATGAGACACAGTCCTTTAAGGTTGTGGCTGGAGCCAATCCAGACTTTGGTGAAGTCATCTGGGTATATCCATCTTTGTCCGGAGACGGTGAGAATGACAGATATGTGATCTATAATTATGTCGAACAGGTTTGGTATCACGGCACATTGAGTCGTGGTACATGGAATCATGCGGGAACAAAGATATACCCCTTGGCTAGTTCTATCTTAATACAAGACCTAGACGAAAATCCCATAACAACGACTACTGATGCTACGAGCAATGTGTCCATATCGGCAACAGCACATGGCCTAGATATTGGCGACACGTTTAGACTGATTGGAGCGTCAGCTACAGGAGGACTAGAAGCACTTCTGCTTAACAACGAACATACTGTAGTGTCAGTAACTAGTGATGCGATTGTGTTTACTATCGCAGACACTGCTACCGCAGATACAGGAGGCGGTGGAACAGTCCAGCTTTATAAAACCAATGTTCTTTACAACCATGAAAGCGGACATGATGACGACGGATCCGCAATGACAGCATACATAGAGTCAGGCGATATGGACTTAGGCGAAGGTGATCAGGTATGGGCAATCAATAGGATTATACCTGATGTGGAGTTTAGAGATGGTGATTCGGCAGACGAAGTAACAATCAGTCTTAATGGGCACAACTTCCCCGGAGATGCACAGGCATCTTTAACGTCAGCCGCTATAACGCCCAGCACAGGACAAGCATATGTACGAGCTAGAGCTAGGCAGGTATCCATGAAAGTACAGAGTACAGGTGCAGGATATGGATGGCGCTTAGGCTTTGTTAGGCTAGATGGAAGAACGGACGGGAGAAGATAATGGCACTTAAGCGATACAGAGCATTGAATGAAGCACCACAAGAATACGAAGCCTTTGATGAAAGCATGTCGCGCAGAACCATTGAACAAAACTTCGATGATGTTAGTAGTGATATCAATGCAGTGAAGACACAAACAGACAAAGACAGTTCTCTGTCATTGCGTAAATATCAATTCTTATTGCTAGGAGCCAGTAATGGCTGATACATTAAAGGTACTGGGACAAACGGCTCCTTCGGATACAAATGAAGCAACACTGTATACTGTGCCTGAAGACACAATGACTACAGTGAGTTCGGTTGTCGCCTGCAACCTCACAGGAAACACGCCTAATTTTAGAATAGCCGTGAGACCTAAAGGGGCTACCGTAGAAAATGAACATTACATTTACTACAACAAAGCAATGGCGGCTAACGATTCCATCTTCATAATCATTGGTCTGACCTTAAGCGATGACGATGTAGTATCTGTTAGATCATCTGCGGCAGACGAAATAGCATTTAGTATATTCGGCGTGGAGACGAGTTAGTATGTATAGAGACCATAGACAGGCAATGGGTGGAATGAGACGTAGGGGTATTGGTGGTCTTCAAGGAATGGCTACAGGTGGAATGATTGAAGAAGGTGGGGTTGACGTACCACAACCGCGTATACCAGCAGAATTTACTGATGGAGTAGAGGTGTTGAACTTTGATTCTACGGCTCCACTACCAGAACTAGAAAATCCAAACATGCCTACAGCAGCAGATTTACCTGTTCCTGATATGGAAGAAACAAATCAATTGCTGGATTTGATAGATGGCAACTTAGATACCGGTCAAGATACAATGTCTCAACTCATGGGTGAGGCCGCATTAGGTGAACCTGCTATAGAGATAGAAGATCCGATGATGGGTGGGGAAGCTATGATGGCAGAAATGCCGATGGATGGTATAGCCCAATTAGGCATGATGGGCGGAGGATATGTTCCAATGGTATATGCCAGTGGTGGTTATATCCCATCTTATGGTATTGGTGGATTCTTTAAAAAGGTAGCTAAGGGAGCGCTAAAGGTTGCTCCAATGGCAGCTATGGCAATTCCGGGCTTAGGGCCACTTGCATCTGGAGCGATAGGTGGTATAGCCGGAACCCTAGGCAACAAGCTAGAGGGTGGAGGTTGGGGCAGTGCCCTATCCAAAGGACTCGCCACTGGTATTAAGTCGTATGGTGGCAGAAAAGCAATAAAAGGATTCAAAGAAGGATTTGATAGTATTGGAGGTCCGGGCGCGTCGTGGCAAGACAAACTAGAAAAAGGATTTGAAGGGCTGAAGGGTGAGTTTAGTACGGAAGATATTCTTAAGATGGCACCAATGCTTGCCCAAGCTGAAGCTATTGAGCAGGGACATGCAGGTGGTGCTGGTGGTGACATGACATCTACGACAATCATGCCCGGTCAGGGTGGTGGTGGTGGTGGACCAGTAGAAACAATAACTCAGGTAGGAGAAGGGGCAGCTACAAAGTATAATTTATTTGATCAGCTTGCTGGAAAACCAAGGGCAGGAGGCGGAAGTCTCTATGCTATGCGTCGCTTTGGTGGTGGACCAATCAAGGGCTATCAAGAAGGTGGTGAGTTTGATGAGCCAGAAGGAAGCTATGTAAGGTCGCCAAGAGAAGAATGGGAATTGATGAAACGGGAAAAATATAATATTGGAAGAAATTTAACACCGGGATACCAAGAAGCGATAGATAAAAAGATCGAACAAGTTAAAAAGAATAAGAATCTTTCCGATGAAGAGAAGTCGGCAAGGCTCGAAAATATTGATTATTATAGAAATCGTCTTGATGTTAAGAAAAGACATAACCGTTGGCTGCCACCGGACACTGCAGGCTTATATTATGATCCGGGCTCAAAGCAATGGCTCCAGCCGGGCAAGGAAAAGCAACTTGCAGAAAATATAGAACCTGCACTTCCTGCGACCTTTGCTCCTCCTGTACCACCACCTCCTCCTCCAGCACCTGTAGCTCCTGTAGGTACACCGCCGCTGGGTACGCTAGATGATCAATTTATAGATGAGGTAGAACAAGTTCTGCCAACTACTACTAGGTCGATACCTGAAACAGATGTATCTAGATTTGGTCCTGAAGTGATGCCTGAGCCGTCAGAGATGGGTGAAGGCGAAGGCGAAGAAGGTGCCTTCACAGATGCTGATCCGGGTGCCTATGGTACTCCGTCACCTCGTGATGCAGCTACTACCTATCCTACTGGATTATCTTTTGAAGAAGAAGTTGAGAGGCAGGTAAAGCAAGCACAGACTGAAGCGGAAGAAGAGGGAGAGCCTGATGAAGAAGGCGTGTTTGAGGATGATCCAATGGCAGAAAAAGCCAGAGATCTAGGTGTAACTCCTTCAGGTAAGCTTGACGAAACGGGCGATGTGGTTAGGGACGAAGAGTACATTGCAGCACAAGGTCCATTTATGGGGCATGGCTACGAACAACCTGCACCAACTATAGAAGAAACGACTGTGGCTGCTCCGGGCGAAGGTGAAGGGCTAAACCTGTTTGACCAACCGACAGGGCAACAAGAGCCTATGAATATTTTCGGTGCTGGAGCCAGTCCTTTTGATATGCCTACACGGGCAGATCAGTTTGAAGATCCGCGTATGCAAGCAATGTTAAATAGACTGAATACAGATCCTGCTCCGCTAAGAAAACTGGCAACTGGAAAGGCAGAGGGTGGTGTAATTGAAGCAATACAACAGGACGATGCGGGCTCAGAGATACTGCAAGTGGTTGCTGAAGCGCTACAGGATCCCGAAGACAGTGAGAATGCCCAGACAATAGCAAGTTTCCAAGAAGCATTCGGCGATGACGCATTGGCTGAACTATTGCAAATGCTACAAGTCGGATCCGAACAAGTAGAAATGGATATGGCTGAACCAGCTATGGCTCCTCCCGCTGCTATGCAGCGAGGTGGGCTAGTTCCCGGATCAGGAGATGCTATGGAGGACAATCTACTAGGTGTTGTAGATCAAGGTCAGCCAAATGCCTATCCAGTGAAGTTTAGCTCTGGTGAGTTTGTAGTCGCAGGAGATGTAGTGGCAGGACTAGGAAGTGGCAACACACAAGCTGGTGCCGAAGTCCTAAACAACCTGCAAGATGATGTGAGGATGGCTCGAAACGGAACAACAGAACAAGCACCCCCAATTGACTTAAGTGAAGTATTGCCCGGAACATATGGTGGAAAATATGCCTAACAAAATGCCCTATTATCAAGCTGGTGGACCAATGACGGTTAGTCAGCGAGTAGACAAACAAGTTAATCGTGACCTAGATAGAGATCTTCCCGACCCAACACCCTTTGATCGTGGGATTGGTGGACTAGTGCCACTAGAATTATCGGAAGCTGATAAGCGCGCTAAACTAAGGAAGATGCGGGCAATGAGAACCGAAGCGATGCGGGCGAAAATACGAGATCAGGACAGACTTAAAGCGATGAAAACTCTAGGCGCAAGACAAGCACAACCAGCACCACGAATGGCTGGAATGCCTGCAATGCCTGCAATGGCTAGAGCATCGGGTGGTATACTATCTTTTCAAACAGGTGGACAAGCTCCTCGTGGACGCGGTAGAGGTTATCGGCCACGGGGTATACCTAGGGGCTATGGGGGCATGACAGGATATCAGGGTTATGGAATGCCCGGACAATTTACACAACGAAGATCTTATGTGGCACCTGAAGTAGCTTCGCAGTGGGCAGATATTACTGGTGGAATTATGGATGCGGGCTCAAGAACTTATGATGATGTCAGATATAAAGGTCCACGGCTTGCAGGGTTTACGCCACAAGAAGCTGCATACAAAGCAGCAGTAACTAGTATTGGTACGGGTCAGGGTCCACAGGCTACTAGACAGGCTGAACAAACACTGGGTGATGCTGCCACAGGTATCGGTGGGGTCGCTACAGCAGCGGGAGCACCTAGCCTACTCAAGGATGCAGACCTTAGTAAGTACGAATCACAGTACACCCAAGGTGTTATAGATCCACAAATTAGAGCCATACGAGAAGCCGCAAAACAACGAGCGGCTGAGATGGGGTCTACTGCGGCACAGGCTGGTGCATTTGGGGGCTATCGTCATGGGCTACAAGAACAGGCGATTGGTCAGCAAGAGATGGAACAAATCGGAGATGTAACAGCCAAGGGTTACGAGCAGGCATTTAGATCTGCACAAGAAGCACAGCAGAAGGATGCACAGGCAGAGGCGGCAGCTAGAGCCCAACAGTTAGGTGCATATGGTCAGCTTACAGGTTTGGCAGGCCAAGAGGCAGCGCTAGGAAGCCAGCAGCAACGAGATGAAATGGCTAGGTTGCAGGCAATGCGTGAAGCAGGCACGGATACAAGAAAGATGCAACAGACTGCTTACGATATCCAAAAAGCTGAACATGAAAAAGCAATGCAGTATCCAGAAAGACAGCTTTCCTTTATGTCCAGCATGCTACAGCAGACACCCTATGAGAATATTATTAGTGAGGGCACCTATAGTCCCCAAGCGGGACCAATGTCTAGCATGATAGGCTCTGGTATATCTGGCGTGGGAATGGCTGACGCATGGGGTAGGCAGCAGATGCAAGGAGCACCACAGCCGGGTGCCGAACAAAATATGTATGGCACAGGTGGCACAGGTCAAACAGGTAACACAGTTGGCACACCAGTGATTGCAGATGGGAAGGGTCAAAACAATCAGATGAATCAGGATTGGTCAACATATACCCCACTAGGTAATGTTTCAACCCAATACGGTGGTGGACTCCTAGGGCTTTACGGTGGCGGAATGATGCCACGATACGGTAGGCCATAAGCATGAATATAGTACAACTGCAAAAAGCCTTCGAGCTAATGAGTGATCAGGAATTGTCACAACAGCAGGAGCATGGCTTTCTACGAGACCAAGAGGTTAAACGTAGGGTAGAGCTACGCAATTCCTACCAACAAGCACAGCAACAGGCAGACGCAAATAAGACTGTTTCAGAAAAGAATATGGAAGAGTTGATGATGGGTGGAATCCCTAGTGCTGATCCTATGATGGGTGAGGGTGGCGATCCATCTATGCAAGCAGGTATAGCAGGAGGTATGGCAGCAGAAGGACCACCTATGCCACCTATGATGTACGGAGGTGGGATGCTAGGGTTTGATGGAGGCGGTCCAGTAGGTCATACTCATCCCCATGAGGACATGGAACAGTTTCCTGAAACTAGAGATGTATTACCACCAAGTGAATTTGAGCAGGGAGTGGCGCAACTAATCGAAGAAGGACCAACTGCCGAAGAAGCAGAAACACTAGCTGAGATTAGGCGGATACAAGAGCAGATAGAAGAAACTGGAGAAGACTACAGAGGCGTAGACGAGTTTCTAAGACACAGAAGAACAAGTGGCACGGAAGGACAACCGCGCCTTGGTCACAGCTATATGCCTCCTGTTGAGGAATGGTTAGCCGAAGGTGGAACAAAAGGAGGTTACATAGAACTTGCAAAAAAAATGAGGGAGGCTGGAGAAGACAGAGCGGGGGCGGTCGAAAGGTGGAGGGCGTCTCAAGTGGAAGATGCGGAAGCTAGACCTGAGTTGTATAGAGATGATACACAAGAACTACAAAAAACCCCCACAGCAGAAGAATTAAGGGCTTTCGGTTATTATGGTAGAGGTATTGCCCATAACAGACAGGAAGCTGTTGAACGATTAATGGAGCATCCTGCAATTTTTGATGCTATTGAAGCTATGGGATTTGACAAGGTTGAATACGACAAATTTGATCTAGACGAGTTAAGACGCTTGATACCAGAAACGGATGAAGCCGCACAAGCGGCAATAGATGAGGCCATCGAAACAGAAGTAAAAACAGAAGTAGGTGACGACGGTCCCCAGTCAGCAGAAGATCGTGTAGGTGCCCTCACTACGACTGATCAAGATACGATAGATTATTTAGCCGGGCGACAGCAACGGCGGGCAGATGCAGAGGCTGAGGGCCGTCTAGGGCTGGGATCAGTAACTGGTCTTTACGGTAAGGCCGAACAAAGGATTCAGGATCAACTAGACAGGGAGACAGATCCGGGAACATACGCTGAAAGCGATAAACTAAGATCAGACGCAGCGAATAAAGCTTTAACTAGAGCTAAAGGTCTCAAGTCTCTGTCTGATGCTAGAATAGCAGAACAGGAATCTCTGCTGGCAGAAGAATTGGGAGTAAGCGAAGCGCGGATCAAAGAACTCAGAGGAGAAATGGAGACCCCTGAGAGCCTTGATAAGCGTAGACGAGCGTCCTTATTCAGTGCATTAGGCGCAACGCTCATGGGCGATCCTACGCAGCTAGGTGCAGGATTAGAACGCACTACAGATAAGCTACTAACATTGGATGAGAAGATAGCCCTCGAAAGAGAAAAGGATCTTGATAAGATCGCCAGAGAACGCGAAAAAGGAGTGGAAAGAAAGAGACTTGGACGCGGAGAAATCTACGATACCACAAGAACTGGCATGGCAAACTGGAATACAGCGCAAAATGCGTTTGATAGCGAAGCGCACAACATGCAAAAGGCTAGAGAGGACAGAGATGTAGGTGCTCACAGGCAGGCAACAACTGCAATGCAAAACCTCTTGATGGCTCAGGCACAGACAGTTGCTTCGTATCTGACGAATGCTGAGAGGTATAACTCAGAGATACAAAAAATGAAAATACAGGGTAAAAATTATTGGACTGACCCCACTAACTGGGATCGCATTGATGTAGAAATCAACCGAATTCGTGCTGAAGCATCTGGAATAAGAAGAGATGGAGATACAGAGGAGTACCCAAGATCAGAGGAAACATACCAGCAGATGATAGCGCATGCTAATAATATGGAAAGGATGAAGACTGATGCCGTAACAGCATCAGGTCAAGGTGTAGTCACTAGTCAAGTAGATCAAACAGTTCCAGCAGTAGGTGTGGTGCCTTTAGGTAGTAATTAGGAGCGTGATTGATGCCCGATAGAGTAAATCTGCCGGATGGCACTTACGTCGATATTCCCGACGATGCATCCCGTGAATACAGAATTGAGATGCAAAAGCAAATTGATAAGGAGTTCGGGACCAACTATGCTCAGGACATGTATCAGGGGTATGGAGCTTCTGGAATACAGCAGTTAACCAAAGACAGCGCTACAAGCCAACTGCCTCAAGGGGATGGCACCCTTCTAGGTTCGGCATGGGAAGGAATTAAGAGTATCCCACGCGGCCTTGAGCAATTCAGCATCATGGCACAGCAGGGCTTCGAGGGTCTAAGAACTCCCGACGAAGACACTGATCGCGAAAAAGAACTCAGACAACGCATGGATGATCTCATGATGGAGATCGACCCCAGATATCGTGACTCTAACTTAGTTCATGTAGGAATGGGTCTAGGTCAGGTCGCAGGTATGATCGGTCTTGGTGCAGGGGCTGGCTTCCTAGGTGCAGGAACTCTAGGGGCTACAGCAGTAGCGGGTACCGCCACAGCGTTGATGGGTGCCGGTGAACAGTCGAGCAGAATAGCTGAGTTTGAGGAAGCTACTGGTCAGGATGTTAGTGCCGCTAAAGAAAAGTTGGCTATGGGTATGGGCTTAGGTATTGGACTTAGTGAGGTTGCCTTGGGACCAATGGCTAAATTCGGAAAAGCTTTGGGTGTTGCGAGAAAGAGTGGCGCACCACTGAAACAGGTACTAGCAGACAGCGCTGAGAATGTGGTAGAAGGCGGTCTTATGAAGTCTGTATTAAGACAGAGCGCAGAAGAAGCACTACAGGAAGGATCAGCAGGATTTGCTCAGTCAGCTACAGCAAGAGCCTTGTATGACGAAGACGCACTTATCGGTGCAGGGCCAGCCGCGTTGAAAGAAGCGCTGATCGGTGGTCAGGTTGGTGGTACAGTAGAGGTACTATCAAAAATGCTTGCACGATCAATTAGTGGTACTGGCAAAATGAACAGGCAGGTCGCTCGTATCGTGAATAAAAAGCGACGTAAATTAATTGAAGAAGGCAAGCTTAGTACTGCGGATATCGACGACCTGTATACTGACCTTGATGTAGACGATTCGGCTGAAGGTGAACGCAATCGCTTGATGCGCGACAGGATCGTAGAACTTGATGAGGCTACAGGGGAATATATGCTTCGTGAAGATGAAGGAAGCATGGTTCTCAACAATAAAAATGCTTTCACAAAACGAAACGAAGAGCTATGGGATGCATATGAAAATGGCGAGATAACCTTTGAGGACTACAAAAAAGCAACTGACCAGATAATAGACGGAACTAACAACCTCAATCGTGAACTCGAAATTCTTGTAGCAGGTTACAATGCACAGGCAAAGGGACGCCTAGGGACAGGCCCAGTCGAGGCTGTCGAGGCTGTTCCAGTACAATCAGAAACGGTTCCCGTTGAAAATATAACGATAGAGAATCATGTAGAACCCCAATTGTCTGAGATGGGCGAAGCAGTAACAGTTTCCGCAGCAGATTTACAAGGCAATATGGAGGCTGTGCTGCAAAAAAGCCCCGAAGACATAGAGGTTGAGGTTAGAGAAGAGACTCAGGAAAAAATAAACGAACAAAAACGAATAGAAAAGCAAGATAGATACGAACTAGAATTAAAAGAAAGGGATATACGAAGGCAACAGAAACTAGTTGATGAGCAAGCTGGTTTAGAACAAAAACAGCAGGACAAAATACTGGAGATTTCCCCACCTTTACGGTATGAGGTGGGAGAGCAGGTTATCCATCCTGAGTTTGGAGAAGGAGCTATAGAGCAGGTCCAAGGTACGCCGCAAGATATTATGGTTGAGAAGAAACACACTAAGGGACCGAAAAAGGGTCAACCCGTAGTGATAAACAATCGGACGCAAATGCAAAACCGGTTAGTGGATACTCAAGTATCCCATGAAACTTTCGGTAACGGGAGAGTTACTGGTGTAAAAGGGGAAAACATTACAGTAAAATTTGGTAAGGATAAACCAAGAACGATAAAGGCAGACTTCCTTGCTAACACTGAAACAGGGGCACCTATAGCGGATGAAATCGAGGCCCAAAAGGCGGACAAACTGGTTGTAAAGTTTGGAGATGAATCACGGGTGGTGTCGTCGGCTCCTATAGGCCAACTAACTACCATGAAAATGGAAAATAGGGCTGAAGAGCTACGAGGCAGGACCGCAGCATCAATCATCGGAGCGAAGGCTTTAGTTACGAGAGCACGAAATGCGCTAGAAAAGACTGGACAAGCTACTGTAGATGTGAGGGCTAGACAGGACGAGTTACATAGGAAGGAAAGACGAGAGAAATATTTAGCGCGTACAATAAAAGAAGGAAGGGAGTGGAAGCTGGGGGAGGGCATGCGGGACTACTCTTCAACCGAACTAAAAAACTTGCGAGATGAGCTTAAAGAAGTTAGAAAGCAGTTGCCTGCTCTGCGCAAAGAGAGCGAAGCCCTTGTAAAGGTTGAAGAGAAACAAGAGAAGCTTAGGGGGGCCGAGCAGGAACTGATAAAGAGACAAAGAGAACTGGCAGGTATAGAGCAAGATCTTTCGAGGGGGGCGTCAGCCAGCACTATCTCAGCCGTGCCTGTTGTAGGTAAGAAATTAGCACAGACAGATGAAAGGGTTGCTGTCCATGTAAGCCGTATAGATCGAATAGAGAACGGGCCATGGAGAGGCAAGGAAACAGAAGACAAGCTAATAAAGATTGAGAATGAGAGGACCACCTTAGAAGAAGAAAATAGAACACTGACAAGTGGTCTTCTATTTATGCTGGGAGAAGGCTTAAGCCTGCAAGGTTTGGTTCAACAGTTCGGACCAGACTGGCATAAGCCTGAGTTTTTAAAGCAATTTCAGGACCAGTTGCCCAGCCATAATGACGAACAACTTAAACTGTTAAAAGACAGTAACAAGAAGTTAATATCTAACCAGAAAAAAATCTCAAAGCTCAACGAACAGGGAGCTAGGTTGAGCGCTCAGGATTCCCGTGGCTTAGTAGAGCTACAACAGGATATGGGTGAGTTGGGCTTCACTGCAAAGCAGCAAGCAAAAACAACAAACTCTGTGAACATTACCCCCAGCACTAAGCTCAACGAAAAAGGTCAGGAGCTTGCTCAAGCACTAGGGCTAGATGAAGCTACTATGCTTGAAAGAATAGCTCAGTTTAGAGAGGCGAATAAGCGCCGGAAAGCCTTGCTTAAGGAGGTAAAGGTTTTAGAGACAGAGATTGCTAAATTGGATCCTTCCGTAGAACTCAGAAAGCTTCAGGGTGAACGTCAGGTCTTACAGGAAAGGTTAGCAAATACTCTAAATAAAAATATTTTTCCAGATATAGACATTGATACAACGCTACAGAGTCTCGATGCTGCTGAACGTGTACAAGATGATGTAGCAATAGAAGAGTCAAAGAAGAGCATAAAAGAACAGGCGATCAGGAAAGAGACAGCTAGGCGTTCTAAGAAAGAAAGAAAGCTAGGCGTAGGGGAACTTGAACAAAGGCTGGCTACACAAAAACAAAGAGATGCTCTACGAGGACTGATGGAACTAGTCGCAGATCCTGAAACTGGTGATGTTCTGCTGAAGCCTGCACAGGTCAGAAAAATGGTACAAGATATCCTTGCGGGAGGTGTATTAGTCAGACAAACCACCCTAGATGGTACCACTGACGTAGAACCGGGCCCTAAGAAAAGGTTACCTGCCACAAAGCAAGAGGCTGAACAGGAAGAAGTTCTTGTTACTGAGAAACAACGAACAAAATCTGCAGAAAAAAGAATCAAAGCTGTTCAAAATCGATGGCTGTATGGCAGTAAGGGGGGAAGGGTTGAAGGGTCAATATTGGCTGGCGTAGAAGCTGCTGACAAAGTCTTTCACCATACACTAGGTATTGGATCTCTGGTAAAAATAGCTGATGGTCTAGAAGATAGTGGTGCTTATGACAGGCCCAAGCCAAAGAAGTGGGTAGGATTAAGCTTTGGTATCCTAGGCAAGAAAAAGTTTATTGACTTTAGAAAGAAGCTTGAGAAGGCAGGGTATGAGATAGAACCAGAACACATTTTAGAGGTGTTAAAGTTAAAGAATTTTAAGCCGTTCAAGAACGAAGCTAATTTCAAAAACTCACCGTTCTTCCAGCAGCTAATAGTTGATACCGTTGTGGATCTAGGGGCAGTCGAGACTGGAGTTTCTCTCAGCCCGGAACAAGCGATGCGCCTCAAGTCAGAATATAATTGGAACACGTTAACTGAGGGAGAAAAGCAAGCTGTATTAGCAAGAGTGCTGAACACACCACAACAGCCAGAGACGATTGCTGCTACTGCTGCCGATGACACGACAAGGGCAGAGCGGATTGAGTTTAATGTGGACAGGCTACAAAACGGTCAGATGGGTCCACTCAAAACATACGAACAATTGTTTGATGAAGCACAGGGTATAGAAGAGGCTCGCGAAAGATTTGAAATATTTAAAGCAAAGGTAATAGCACGATTTAAGAAGTTAGGTATCACTGCTATACCTACATTCCTAGCTGATGTGGACAGCGCCTTCGCTCAGATACAAGACGTAATAGCGAATGGTGCCTTTGAGTATGAGATGGACCCTGATACTGGCAAGCCGATGCTGGATGACAGGGGCACCCCTATAGTCAAGAAAGACAGGGACGGCAAGCCCATCTATCGTCCGGGCTATGAACGCGGTGCCGTAGCATCGCTCAATGACTATGGCAACAGAATAATGTTCAACCTTTCTCAGATAGTAGAACGGTATAGTGATGACGAGACAGGTCCATGGCACACAAAGATGGACGAAATTGTCAGGGACATGGCTGTACATGAAGGGACGCACATTCATTTCCACAGAAACCTCTTGAATCAAACAGAGCATAAAACCTTAGAGACATTCGGAAAGAAGGAAGGATATGTACCCGCATCAGTAAGCAAGACAGCACATGAAAAGAAGCTGACATGGCGTGAATTTATTAAACAGAAATACGCGGCTGAGGGCAAGGTTCTAACGGAAGCACAGCTAACAGAAGAAACCTCAGTACACATACTGGATGCCCTAGCGAAAGGACAGCTTGCGCCTAACAAAACTGCTGGATTGATAGGCAAGATCAAGCGTACTCAGACTGGTATCTTTGCTTCGATATTCCAGAGCGCAGCAGAAGCAGACATTGCTCCTGTGCTACAAGTATTTGAAAGAATACAGAACGTGGATCTGATGAAGCAGAGGGCAGAGAAGAGAGCGTTAGGCAAGGGCATGGAATCACTGCGCTTTGTGGAAAGAGCGGATCCAAAAGATATAAGGGCACTCAAGAAAGCAATAAAAGATAATGACGTAGATGCACAAGAAGAGATCGCTGAACGTATCCTTTTAAAGAAACAAGAGTTTGCTGAGACGGATACGCGCACAGATATGGAGCGCCTACAAGAATCTCTGATGTCAGAACTCAGAGCACGACGAGAGATTGATGGTAATCCTTCTTATGCCTATGGGCCATTATTAAATTCCGAAGCTATAGAGGCGGGAGAAATAGACATTGAAAGTCTCAATGCTTACTTCAGGTTTAGAGATGGAAGGGAGCCTCCGTTTGTAGTGCCAACCGGCAAGATGGACCTACTGAAATTTAGAAGCGGTGACTCTACCCTAGCACTGGGTGATGACACGACGAGCTTCTTAGACACTACGGAACCCGGCGGCGCATATGTGGATACGGGTGTGGCACCTGCAGAGGCAAACATCAAGGCGCTAGAAGACTATAATAAGTACCACACAGACGAAGGCAATGAGGAGTTTGTAAAGACACAGGAAGAATTTGAAGGCATGATGGCAATGAGTGCCTTAGAGCGTTTGAATATGAGAATCTTCGATCAGCGCCTACCGATGTGGAAGGCACAGGCCAGAGATGCAAAGAGACGCGCGGAGGCAGGCGAGTATGAAAGCTCCCTGAAGATGTTGAGTGATCAGTTAGCTATCTCAGCTTGGCGGTGGGCTGACAATGCGACGAACTATGTATCAATGATCATTAATACCGCACCACTCCAGTACATAAACGGAGGGTTTGACATAAACAAAGAAGCTGTGGGCAGGGATGGAGAAACTCCTGTGAAAGCCTTCGCGGATATTGAGGCACCGTTACTGGAAATTGAACGAGGTGAAGAACTTGCTTCGCGATACCTAAACTCATTGCGTGTCGCAGACGTGCATAAGATGATGGAAAAAGCAAGGCTAGATTTAGCAAGTGCTCTCGCAAGCAACAACGTAGAGCGAATAGCACAAGAGCGTAAGAACTTGGAGGAATGGAGTGCTCTTTATGAGAGAGCTAATCCGTTCACAGAGAATAAAGATACAGACGGAAATCTCATTCGCCTTATCCCTGACAAGACAGTTACCGATGCTAATGGCAACACAATAGCGGGTTGGAAAGAAACCGTAACTTTCTTTGAAGAAGGTACGGGAGAGGAGCATGCAATAGTCAGGAAATTTGCTAGTGAATGGGCTGACCTTAACGCTCATATGCTACAGCTTGCAGTGGATACTGGACAGATGGATCAGGCACGTGCCGACATCATGAAGGAAATGGCTTATGTGCCCTTCTATAGAGATCAGGGCTGGAATAATGACACGGACTTTACCAACCCGAACAACAAGCACATGGAGGAAAGCAATAGAGAGGCGGCCAATGACGATCCAGTACTTCGAGGGGCTAACTTATTAGACAAAGCTATTCAGGGAAGTGTTGCTCCGATTAATACAAACTTGTTTGCTATGCTAAGGAAAAACATGTCGGCTATCGTTAGGGACAGCATGCGAAATGTGGCTTCGACCAGAACGATGAGGGATATGTCAGCCGATGGTACATCAGTTCGTCTAGTCAAGCCCAGTCTACAGGACAAACTGCGTCTAAAATATTTAACTGAACGGAAAAAACACTGGCAGAAACAGCGCAAGAAAGACCCCGAAAAAGCAGATAATGAGCTTCTTTACATAGAAAAAGAATTGACTCCATTGGCAGAAAAAATTAATGAAGAAGAAAAAGCTTATCAGGAGCAGAAGAAAAAGCTAGATGACGCAGGATTTTCAGATATTGAGATCATGGTTAAGGGCGTCGCAACACCTGCAAGTATGGTCACGGATGCAGAGGGCAATCTTGTACATCAGCCCGGAGAGATGACAGAGAATGGCGTAACAGTAATTTATCGCACCATAGACCCTGTCTTAGCACGGGCAATAATGGATATCGGGTTCAGCCCAATGCAAGCTATTGAGGATTTCTTTGGTAAAACATTAGGTGCCGGAGACGCAAACTTTCCGGGCACCAACATCCCTATTGCTAAGGGCATGGCTAAACTCTTAGTAGGTTCTTCGCGATTGCTTCGAGAAGCAGTCACACGTTCTCCTCCCTTTATGTTGAAAAACATTATGAGGGATAGCATGCAAGCCAGCGTGGTATATGGAGGCTTTCCTGAGATATACTTCAGGGTCTTTCGCAATCTCGCAAATTATAAAACCATTGTGCAAGAAGCAGAGAATCGTGGACTAGGGATCGCAGTTGATCAGGCGTTTGACGAGCCAGATGCTAGTACTTCTGTTCGTGCAAGCTGGGATAGTCAGATACCTATCTTCGGCAGCCTTTGGAATACCTTGGGACACATGAGCAGAGTGTCTGAAGTTGCTACCCGTATGGCTGTGTACGACATGGCTATGAAAGATACGGGTAATGCTGCTGAGGCACAGACTCAGGCTACAGAGATTATGAACTATGGACGACGTGGCTCTAGCAGACTGTTTGCTACCATAGCTGCGATGGCTCCGTTTATGAATGGTCGTATGCAGGGGTTGTCTGTGCTTACCAGAAACCATTTCGGACGATTGGATTCACCCGGATTGTTTATGAAAGATGGTCAACCATTTCCACCCGAAGTCGAAAAAAGGATGAGAGTACAACAGGCTATCATGCGAGGTGGACTCATAACACTAGCCACCTTGGGATACTTCTTAATGATGAAGGACGACGAAGAATATAAGAATGCTCGTGAGGATATGAAGAATGACTGGTGGCTTATTCCATTGGGCAAGGACGAAAATGGAAAGGCAAGACTTGGATTTAAAATACCTATTCCTTTCGAGGTCGGATTGATCTACAAAGTTATTCCCGAACAAATCCTTAGAGTCATGACAGAAGAGGAGCATGACCTTGGAGATATGACATCTGAAATGAGAAGACAGCTTAAGTCGAGCTTGATGTTTGATATACGGCCACAGCTAATACGTCCGATGTTAGATGCGATGTCCAACAGGGATGCATTCCAGAGAGATTCTATCATCCCGTCATGGATGGATAGTTCGGTGGCGGCTAGTCAGCAGTACAATCCTTATACAAATATGGTAGCCAGACTTATTGGGGATAAGCTTGACAACGTACCTCTGGTTAGCAACCTAGACTTTCTCACATCACCGATGAAGCTAGAGTATATGTTGCGCCAGTACACAGGTACGCTTGGAGCCTACGTTATGGCGGCAGGTGATCGCGTAGCTCGTGAGGTTATGAACGAGAATATCGCAGGAACATCCGCTGACTTTGGCTTCTCGATGGATACGTTTGCCCAGATGCCTATGCTTGGGGATCTATTCTTTAACCCCGCAAAGGGTGGTGGATATCAGGAAGACTTCTACGAGACAGTCGAATATCTGGATGGACTTATCACTACAATGGGTCAGATCAGAAAGAGTGAGGGGACTAGGGCGGCAGAAGAGTTCAAGCTCGAACATGAGGATATGTTTGTGCACAAGGGACAATTGCAACATTTCGATAGACGGATGAAGAAGTACAGAGAACAAAGAGACGCACTATTCCAGAGGTCAGATATTAGCAAAGAGCGGAAACGGGCTATGTTGCATAGAATGTTTGAACAACGCGATGACATGCTGGCTGACATGCTCAGGATTATGTCAGAGATTAAACGAGACAGAAGTGTGGCCGAACAAGTACTTGAAAAAGGACCATAATGCATATACGAGAAATACTGACAGATGAACGAGGCAGCCTTAGCGCAGCCAGAGTTTTATTGACTAGCTCTATGCTATTTATTGCAGTGCTGATTGTACTAGACGCAACCATCTGGGACGTACCCGAACCAGCCTATGTTCTACTAGGTAGCTGGGGCATGGGGCTCCTGACTTGGGCAGCAGGTCCAAGGATGGCACAGTATCTAGGTCCGCAAGTCTCCGGTGTAGGCAAAGCTATAGCTCAGGCAGTAAAGCAACCACGCCGTCCTAGTGTGTTGGATAACGATCTCAAGTTCAGAGAAGATGACGAAGTCTGATTGGGCTAGGGTATGCGGTACACAGCTAGAAGCGAATGGCACGACTAACTTTCTGCCGCTAGAAATCTGTGACGTAGGGCGTGTGTCTGCTGGAGTTACTCTGACTCCCCCACCATTAGACTTACTCGACAACGCAATGAAGCTAATAGAAGTTTTAGAATGGGTGCGACAAGAGGGTGGTGTTGCAAGCGTTCTCATCAACAGTTGGTATCGCTCCCCAGAATATAACAGGGTGATCGGTGGAGTGCCTAGCTCCATGCACCTGACATTGGGTGCGGCAGATATTATTAAACTAGGCTGGACCCCGAAGCAAGTAGCTGATCTATTAGAAGATAGCCCTTACAGACAGGAGCTAGGGGTAGGAAGATATAATACGTTCACACATGTCGATGTTCGTGGCATGATAGGCAGGCCAGCGCCTGCAAGATGGGGTACTAATGGCTAACGGAATATCAAAAGCAACGTCACTGCCTGCTATAAGTGTAGGCTTTGCAATCTCTATACTGGTGGCAACATGGGTAGCCGGTGGACGGTTCGAGGGAATGGAACGTGCTGATGCACAGGCCATGGTAGCTCTTGAAGACATTGCTGACAGACAGGGCAAGTACATAGGACAACAGGGAAGTCTGACCCTTGAGCTTGCAGATCTAGAAGAGAGAGTTAACAGCTTAGAAACGGAGTTGGCCCTACTGAAGGTTCGACTTGAACTTGGCAATGACTGAGGATTGCCCACGCTGTGGGGCTGAGAGAGAATTGAACAACGACTATTGTGCTTGGTGTGGATGGGACTTCGTATCAGAGTGGCAGATCTGTGAGCGTTGTGGCAATACAATAAAAGATCCAGATGGATTCTGTGATGAGTGTGGTGATATCTTTAGTGGGTGACAGAGAGGATATATAAAATGAAACACATAGTAGTTTGTTTCGGAGACATGCATTGTGGATCCACGGTAGGACTATGTCCACCCGAAGGTATAGAGTTAGATGATGGTGGTTTGTATATGCCTAACACAGGACAAGAGTGGTTGTGGAATAATTGGGAAGAAGCATGGGCCAAGGTAGGGTCAACAATGCTTCACAACAGGGGAGCCAAGTTACATATTGTATGTAATGGAGATGCCACAGATGGAGATCATCACCGAACTACACAGATAGCCACCGGCCATGAAGGCGTTCATGTAAGCTGTGCCATCGAATCTCTTAGAGTTCCACTAGCACTGAAGCCTGACAGCATCCACATCATCAGGGGCACATCCGCGCATGTGGGTAGGGCAGGTGGACTAGAAGAAGGAATGGCTAAAGCATTAAAGTCTCAGGGCTGGAAGGTTGTAGAAGATCCTGATACTGGTACTGCATCGTCTTACCAGAGAATGATTAAATTTGGTAACTTGCGATTCGACATCAAGCACCATGGTAGGATGGGACGAAGGGCACATACCAAGGGTCCATACATGAGATGGTATGCCCAAGATATTTTCTTTAATTACTTGATGGATGGAGACGAAGCTCCCGACATAGCAATCCGATCTCACTTCCATCAGTTCGCAGATAGCGGAAAGATTCACAAGGTTAAAACTAGAGCCGTGGCTCTACCTGCGTGGCAGTTAGCAACGGAGTATGTCCACCGTGTGGCTGAAAGTCTGGCAGACATTGGTCTTGTTTGGTTTGAAATTGATGATGATGATGATTATAATATGAAGAAGATATTATTTAAACCGGAACGACCAACAACAGTGGAGGTATTGTGAGGAGCATAACAGAGGCAGACTTACTAGCACAGGTAGAGACAGCGCTAGGAGGCACAGCGGATCCCGAAGGTGCAATGTCAGTGAAAGAACTTTCCAAGGCGTTAGACATACCAGCAGAAGCAGTGAGGGATCGCCTGAAAGAATTAATTGCACAAGGAGTAGTTGAAGTGTGTCGGGTTCCAAGAACTACGATGACCGGTATGATATCCAGAAGGCTGTGCTACAGACTAGCCAAGCAACCGGAGAAGAATGAAACCGTATAACATAGCGGTAGCAGTTGGAGTACTACTTCTTCTCGTCTTCGGATTCAACTATGTGGATTCAGCAAGGACTGATGCACTGGTTGCAGAGGGTAGGGTGCAGGTACTAGAGGCAGAGCGAGAAGAGTTGGAGCAAGAAGTTGAGGAGGCTGTCCAGAATTATGAGTCACTCAAGGACAGCTTGGGTCAAGTTCAGGATTCTCTAGCCGAAGTTAGAGAGCAGGCAGAAAACGACGTCCTCACGTCCTCTGTAAGCTTCGAGGAGAACCTCACTATACTACGTGATAGCCTAGAGGATCGAAGCGCCTTAGCGGCTGTCTTAGATACCTTAGAATCGAATCACCAAAAAGTAGTGGAAGGATACGAGGTTCAGGTGGCTAGTTTGGAGTGGGACAAGCAGATTTTGCTGACAAGGGTGGAGTCTTTGGATTCTTTGTGGGTGATGGAGCAGAGGTTGAACGAAAGTTTGAGGAAAGAAATCACCGCCCTCAACCAAGCTAGTGATGCTTGGAAGAGAGCGGCAACTCCCACCGTCTTCAGTCGCCTAAGAGGCGCTGTCCCCTACATCGTAGTAGGAGCCGGAGCAGTACTGCTACTTCGCTGAATCCTCCTGTTCAGCTATGACCATGTTCTGAGTGATAGCTCCCGACTTAGCATATGCTTCGGGCATGCCAACGCCTGCAACCATCTGCCCTTTGTGCCAGACCTCACGCTCGTCGAAGTGCTGGACTAAGGTGTCGGCGCTCACTAGGAAGAGGGCTTTGAGAATTTTCTTCTCATCTTCCTCACTTAGTTTCCAATACCCTTCGTACTCTCCGAAGCGTTCTTCAGGACAAGCATCGTCATCAACAAAGGGCACTGGTGGTTGCCACTCTAGGTAAAATGCACCCAGCATAATACTTTTGGCATCTTTGGGATTGATGTGATCCATCTGTGGGTTGTCCTCAACAAATCCTTCGCTGATGTACTTTGCATTTGTTGCGAACAATCTGACAGCAACTTTACCTTCATCACTGTAAGTATGATAGTCCTCTGGGATTCGACGCCCCACAGAATTGATGGCATCTATCGGATTGTCCTGCCACGACCAATAGATACTTCCAACGGCGTAAAAGTTACTGTTACCTTTTGTTACTGCTCCGTTTCCTGCATGGCTTTGTTTGACCACGTTTCACCACCTATAGTAAAATAGTTTGTCAACACCGGATTGTCCGATGCGACAAATCAATATAACATAGATGTGTAAACTTGTCAACCCCCTGTCGAAAACATAAGCGGTTAAGCCATTCTTAAAAATCCCACCTTGCGTCACTCACCTCTTCCCTGATGTGGTCAGTCCATCTTCCAGTAGCACGATCAAAATCTAGCTGACAGTATCCATTCGTACCTATCCATCCCCACCTGACTTTCCAGACATGACACTCCGGGGGCTCTTCATCTCTCTGGTGTCGCCAAGCAGTGATGCCTAGGTCAGCCTTAGCAAACCAAGCGGCGCTACCTGCAATGTCGTGCCCAGTAATCACTACCTTCTTATCAGACCTACGATCTGGAGATAGCTTAGTAGGGTGAGCTATAAAGAAGACATGCACATCATGAGACTTAGCCCACTTCTGTATTAATGTCAGCATTTTGCTAATCGAATCTGTTTCACGATCAGATGGTGGTAGCTCTATAAAATTGTAGGGATCTATGACCAACACCCTGCAACCAATCTGCATGACCGCCGCTGATGCTGTGTCTAGGATCCCATCAATAGTAGTAGGTCCATCTAATGTATGGTCCATGAATAGGAAGTGTTCATCCATCCACTCATATGCATAGTCCTTTTTTTCATGCTCCATCCTAGTAGAGATGCCTTCAAAGAATGGTCTATCCATTAGCTTCTGCGCCAACTGTGCCATGTGTAAAGCCGGTGGCTTCTCGAAGGAACAGTACACTGTTTTGATACCTTCAGATCTAGCTAAATTAAGACAGATCTGATCAATCAAATCACTCTTACCAGAGGAAGGAAATCCTGTTACTACTGTCAGCATGCCGGGTACTATCTGAATGAGTTGATCTAAGGATCTTAAACCAGTAGAAGATCCACTAAGTTGTCCATCTTCATACAGTGTATCGTAATCTTTTTTAAAGTCTCGTGCCCTATACAATCCTACTGTTGGATAGGGGTCAGCAACCTCTAGCTGTCCTAGTAGATAGCTCGCTCCCTTCTTGTCCAGTGCCTCTGAGGTATCCTTGTATTCTTCAAGGTCTAAAGTCCATAGCTTACTAGTCCCAATGCGCCTTCTGATCTCTTCTTGTAACGCACCACCTGCCTCATCGTTATCGAAACATAGTATGATTCTCTCAGCGCTTTCAAGCTGATCCTTAGCTCTCCATACATACTGAAACTTCTTGTCCTCCCGTGGGTCTACCTTGCCATCCTTAACCTTCGCTGGTGCCCCATTCGGTATGCTCATGACTGTCAGGTTCTCTGGTAGATCGCATGACATCCACGACAGTGCATCCATCTCTCCCTCTACAAGCAGTATGTCGTTGCCTTCTTCATAGTTGTGTAGATTAAAAAAATCTTCACATACATTCTGCTGACTGTAGTACTTGTTTGTGTCAGCACTACGCCACTTGATTGCCAGCGTTTCAGATTCATCGCGGTATGTAAACCCTATCGCAGGTACAGCCTTGCCGTTGAATGTGTATGTGCCCTGAACAGTGTGTTCTTCCATTACTTCTTCAGTAATATTTCTACCTAATAAATATTTCCTTGCCTCTTCATTGGGTACAAATTCTTCAGGAAAAGATATTGGGTCTCGATAAAATGGTGTGTAGCTTTTGTTACTATTGTGCATCCATCCTCCGTTAATTCCGCAGTGGTGACAGTGATACCGTACACCATCAGTGTCTATGTTTAGCGACAGCGCTCTGTCGTGCTTGTGTTTCGATCTAGTGTGATGACATTCAGGGCATTTCTTTTTGAATTGTCCAACAGAAAGTTTGTTGGCAAGCAGTTTTATATTACCCGGCACATCCTCTCTGAACATTCACCCACCTTATATCTTTTCTTTTATACTAGTTTAATAAGACTACTTATAATCTCATCCTTATTATCTACTGGTCCTACTATTAAAACAGTTCTAGGTTCTTCTTTATCTAGACCATGTAAAACATATTTTAGTTTTATTGATCTATCATTTTTATAAATCTTACCTTGAAGTAGATCTAGTATTAAACTCTCATCTAGATCTGGTCTCCTAGTTTTGTAGTAGATCTTCATCGCTATCGCGAGGTCTCCCTCTAGTAAATTATCTACTACTGGGCACTGCAACTCAAATGCTTTTGCATATGCCAAAGCCTTCTTAGATTTTATAAATCTAGGCTTGCCACCAATCAAAACTAAACGTCTTGAGTTTGCTTTGGAGGCCGGTTCTCCTTTGATCGTAAGGGTTATTATATCTTTGTCGTACCCCTTGCGCAAATCTGCTTGATCAGCTACCATTATTTCGTCTCCTCGGACTGAGACAATAACAGCATCACATCTTAAAGGCAAGAAAGGAGTGGTAAGTGGCTGAAACAACTACACGTTTTAGGGTTTATGAGGATGCCGGACCTCCTCCAAAAAACTCTGGGCGTCCCATCAAGTGGGGATACCTGCCGATAGACACAATTGAAGTCAACGACATGATTGAGTTGACGATGACTGATGATGAGGCAAAGGAAAAGATCAACGCGATTAGAAGTTACGCAGGCAGAATGACCCGGAAGACAGGTAAGAAGTTTTCGATTAGAGTTACTGACTATGGCATAGGCATATGGAGAACTACATGACAGAGGAAAACGGTGGAATAAAGATTATGAAGGGAGTACCAATCCCTAACAGAGTGGACAGACGCTCGTACCCCTTCCATCAGTTGGAAGTAGATGAATGTTTTATTGTGGAATGTGATGACATGAAGCATGAGCGCAGTGTTCGTTCTTCTGCTACGAGGTACAGTGCTGACGGACGTAAGTTTATTGTGAGACGTATGCCTAACACTGAGCAAACGGTTGGAGTTTGGAGAATATCTTGAAGCTTACCAATCGTTACGGCGCACCAGACTCTATCGTAGACGCTATCCGGAATGACCCATATACAAAGGATGGGGCAGATTTCAGCGTGACAGAGTTAATCAAGCCGCCACAGATTCGCCGGCTGTGGCATGCTCATGAAGATGACATCAGCGTGGATGTCAGAGAGGAAGTATGGAAGTTGTTAGGCAAAGGTGTACATAATGTAATTGAGTTGGCTGAGAGTGAGGGCACCAAGGAACGTAGGTTCCATGCAGAACATGAGGGAACTACAATCAGTGGTGCCATTGACCTCTTAGGTGATGATGGATCTATCACAGATTACAAAGTTACATCAGCTTACAGTGTTCAACGTGGACTCAAGGAAGACTGGGAAAAGCAACTCAACATGTATGCATGGTTGATTCGTCAGAACGGATTGACAGCTACTAAGCTGAACATCGTATGCATATGCAGGGATTGGATGAGATCTCGTACTGGTAAGTACAACTACCCGGACTCACCTGTTGTGGTACTGTCTGTCCCTATGTGGAGAGATGAAAGACAGGATGCTTACATAGCTCAAAGGGTAAAGCTACATACTCAAGAGCGAACAATTCCTTGTACACCAGAAGAGCGTTGGGCTCGTGGCGCTTATCAGGTAAATGGTAGTGGTAAACCACGGTCGTTTGATACAAGACAGGAAGCAACTGAGTACATCAATAAGCAAAAGTCAGGATCCTTCTCAATAGTAGAAGGGAATGCTAAGTACATCAGGTGTGAGGATTGGTGTGAGGTCGCAGATTTTTGTCCACAATGGAAAGGAGATAGAGGAAATGCCCGCTAAAAAATCTACAACAGCGAGTAGTATTTGGAAGACGCTTAGTACCATCAACGTCAACGAATACACAGAGGAAAAAGCAGGCTTGACTTACCTTAGTTGGAGTCATGCATATCGTATCATGATGGAGAACTATCCAGAGATGGAAGTAGAGTGGGATGAAGTCACCTACTACGAGGGGGGCACTGCTATGGTGTCTTGCACTGTAGTCATAGGTGATGTGCGCAAAGAGATGTGGTTGCCAGTAATGGACTATCGCATGAAGAGCATCGCTCATCCTTCAAGCAGAGATATATCTGATGCAAAGATGCGCTGTATGGTTAAGGCGTTTAGTCTGTATGGATTGTTTAACTATGGCTACTCAGGTGATGGACTACCTATGGAAGAAGCTAATGGTGTAACCAAGACTCCGGCTAAGAAGCCTGTTAAAGCCAAGGCTAAAGCACAGCCCAAGGTTGAGGCTAAGGCTAATGGGGTGGTAGAGGATAACACAGACGAGGTAGTGCAGGCACTGAAGGATCTCTGCAACGAGACATTCCAAGCAGGGTGGGTGCCTGACGATAAAACTAAAAACGAAATCAAGTCAGCAATCGCAGGGCGAGACCAGAAGACGATAGCAAAATTGATGATACGAATACACGATGTTTCCAAGGTAGCAGTTGAACTTAACGACGACAGAGAACAGGGGGATTTGATAGATGCCTGATTACAAGAACCAACCTAAGCTAGACTTTGCAATCTTTGCCAATCAGTTCAGGGCAAGTGATCGCCATCCACTCAAGACTGGCACCATAGAGTTTACCGAAGAGTTCCTTCGGGCGATGGTCAACAAGGCGAAGGAAGGCACGATGCCTAAGCTTAAGGTAGCCATCTGGGATCGTACATCCAAGGGTGGTACACAGTATGAGAATGCCAGACTGGAGATAGACTTAAAGACTGGATCCGGACCAGTCAAGGTAGAAGCAGAAGAGGTCAAGGAAAAGGAAGATGATGGACTCCCCTTCTAAGAAGGTAAAGTTTCTACTGAGGGTAGAGGAGACAACTCTTGAGCCCTTGCGCGCAGAAGCCAAGCGTCAAGAAATAAGTTTGTCTCAATTATTGCGAGACATTTTAAATGATTATGTAACCCATATTTCTAATGAGTATGGAGAGAGGATCCACCCTGTAACAAAGGTAGATAGATGGTGGGAATAGAAGATAATAACGGCGATGCGATATCATGTATTGTGTTGATGATTGACAGCTTGGCGAATGACTCTAATGTGATGGTCACCCTGAAAACTGTTCATGCTGATGAGTGTGACATCTTCTCACACATGAAAGAGCAGGGGGTGGACAACGAATCAATCAATGAACATGAGGCAACCTCTACTGAAGCGCGCCATCATCTGTACTCTTGCACTTGCGATGCGATAATAGAGAGTACATTTGCGAGGGGTGACGGAGAGACCTTGCTTGTAGAGTTTAGGTTGAGCGATGCAAAGAAGAATCACCCTTGGCTAGACGATCCAAGGCAAACCAAAGAGATGGTGGAGTTGGCGTCCGATGATCAGCTTGCACCACTGCTTGAGGACATGAAGCCTGTCTTTAGAAAGAATTACGGACACAGATTAAATAAGAATGTCATGACCTTTAGGCCAAATAGTGAGACATTAAATTGATAGTACCAGACAGAGGGAACTTGCCGGTAGTCTATGGTCTACGGCAAGTTTTAAACGACCACAAAATGGGCCACGTTTTTCTATTCCTTTTGGACGTGGGGTGCCCTCTGTCATGAGAACTATGTACGAGAGTGGTAAGGATCGGGACAACGAGCAGAAGATTGTAAACTTTGCTTGTGATAGGTGGGGATGTCGAGCCCACAAACTGCCGATCAGTTACGGCCTCGACTACGCACTCTCAAAAGAAAATGAAATCGTTGGTTATGCTGAGGTGAAGAGGAGACACAATGATAGGGAGCAGTATCCAACTATCTTTGTAGCACAGCATAAGTTGATGTCGGCTAGGGCACTGGAGTTACCATGCGTCTGGCTTGTGGCTTGGAATGATAGCGTTGGGTACATCAACTTCAACACACCCTATGAGTACATAGCTATGGGTGGCAGAAAAGACAGATCGGATCCGGCAGACCAAGAACCAATGGTGCACTGGGACACGAATAAATTTATCACATTGTGGATGAGAGGACACGATGATTGACATAGAGAAAGTAATGACTTGGGTTTGTATCTTCGGGACAGTATGGCTTGCGATGTTTGTGTCCCACCAGATGACGATGAACGCAGTGCGTGAGGAGTTGGCAGAGATGGTGATCCCACTGCATGAGCCCCAGTCTATAGAGCTAGACCTGAGCGCCAACCCCGGACTGGATAGTCTGGCGATGTGTCACTCCTTCATGATCAGCAAGGGACTCACAGTACTAATGGATGAGGAGTCAAGGTGAAAAGATGGCAGAAGTTTGTGTTGTTCTGTACTTGTTTGTTCGTAGGGATCCGTCGTGGGGTAAGGTACGGATGGATAGCCGGACGTACACACTGGAAGATGGAGACTATCAGTGAGAATCAGGACACTCTTTTAGATAGGTTAAGGCGCATCGGCTATTGACCTGAAGGTATGGAGGGCACTAGCTTACCCTAAAACAGGCGTGTTTCCCCTCCTTTGCGCGTCTCCCCCTAGACTATGCGTTGGCCTTCCTCTCCCACCATACCTCTAGGGGGTTTGTCTAGTATGGATCCGTTAGCGCAAGACCGATGATTGCTACTAGGACAACAAAAAAGATAAAGACCATCGCGTCACCAAGCATTTTAAAATCCTATCCATTTTAAAATAAAATTGCGTAGCCATCCTATCTCTCTTCCACAGTTGGTGTGAAGCATAGGGCCGGCCACATTATCTGGATTGTCCCACCCTTCAAGTATAGCATGGCAACCTTGGCGCTGACATCCGTATAGCTTTAGAGCCCCGGAGTGTGATACCAACTGGGGCTTGTGCCCCCTCACCCTAGCGATGAGGAGGCCACGCCTTAATAACTTCCTAGCTTTTCTTGTTCTCATTTCATGTTATCCGTGTGAACTAGTTCGTCCTGAATTAATGATATACACTTGCGTGTTTTGCGCATCATGACTGCAACCTCTTGTGCCACACGACCTTCGGTCAGGTTCTTCCATGCATCTCTGCCACAGCAGTCGCATGGTCTCCTCTCTGCATCAAGCTCATCTGATATACCATTTAAAGTAGCATAACATTCTAATAGCTTTTCAGCCTGTTCCATTCTAATCATGTCGTTCCCCTACCTCGTCCAACTTGAGGTATAAACTGTTTTCGATATCTGCTAATGTCTTGGTTGATTCTTCCACATATTGTTTGTGCTTCTCTATGGATCTGGAATCGTTAACCCCTAGGCCATATTGTTTCAGGCGCTCAAGCTGTGAATAGATCCGGATCTTACTCATGAGAGTATTGATCCACGTCTCATGCTCGTGTCTAACTGTCATGATGTTACTCCTTGGTTACGCCCATTAGTAAAGGGTACCGGATCAAGCAGGTTCTCTAACTCAGTGATCTTATCTTGGATGTGTTTCAAGTCTGACATCTGCAAATTCTCCATGTCATCCTCTAGGGCACAGGCGATTGAGATGCTCGCCTCTTTCAGTGCCTCGCGCACAGGTGTCTGTGGATCTATATAGTTTTCGTCGTGATAGAAGGCTACCTGCTGACCATCCACGCTTCCTATATCAGCCACCTTATCCAGACCCACCTTCTCTTGGTCACTCAAGGTGTCCAAGCATACCCAGTGGGTGTGTCCGTACATCCATTCACACAGTTCGTCGATGCGTTCAGTGATATCTCTCATCATTCACCCCCCTTGCATCGGCCAGCTAACTTGTCAGCCATGTGCATGATGTCATCAACGAGATCCCCTAGTGTTGTCATTGCATCTAAGTCTTCCTGACATTTGGGTATGTCGCGGAGCCTCATGTCAGCAGGGTAGTCATCGGCATTGTAGCCATCAATCGTTTTCTTTAAGTCAACGACATCAAAGTACAACTCTGCAATTTCTTCATCTGGACTCACTTCCAGCCAGACATTTCCTTTACTCAATTCTGGTAAACTCATTAGGATACCCTCTCATTCAAACGAACAAGAAGAAGGTTCGTCTGTTGAACATCTTTACTAAGGGTGTCATGCTCGTGCCCCCAAGTCATGGTGTTCTGTACCTCTACCTTGATTGCGTAGGTCAACGCGCCTATGTATCCCAAGTCATAGGCAATGGCTTCGCTGTCCATCTGGTGGCAGTCACGCTTGAGTTCGGATACAACTGAGGCCAGTTGATCTCTTAAGGTTTGGTGCGTAGTACTTCTGTTTACTCTGTGCATCTCTTACTCCTCTATATGAGGGTGATTGTTTGTGGCTTCTCGACCTTGGCAGACAGTTGTTTCAGGTCTCACTTAGCTCTGATTATCACCTCGCAAGGCGCACAGTTCAGAGTACCGACACATGAAATATATGTAAACATATTGTTTTGTCAAGAGGTAGAATCCTTGCACTTTAATAGAGCCCTGTTTAACATGGGTATGAACCTATGACCGGAGAACATATGACTATGGGCACGACCCTGACACCTAAACAGTCTGCTTTCTGTGCGTTTGTAGCACGAGGAGATACCCAGACTGATGCGTATATCAAAGCCTATGATGTGAGAGGAGGCAGTAGAAAGAATGCTTCCAATGAGGCAACGAAACTCTGCAAGATGGAGAAGATAAGAAGTAGGATCCAAGAGATTAAAGACGACAGCGCAGTGGCTAAACAAGAACAGAAGAAACTCTCGAAAGCATGGATAATACAAAGCCTTCAGGATGAAGCAAGCAATGAAGACAACGCTCCAAGTGTTAGAGTCAGGGCACTGGAGATCTTAGCTAAGACTGAAAAATTATTTGACGATAGCACGTCAGTAAATATTGTACACAGAAGTAGCGATGAGATTTATAAGGAACTACAAGAAGCATTGAGTGGTTTCGATCTGGATATGAACTGATATACCCGGTAATCAGTAGCGAGAGGTAGCGCAGAGGCTGTCTTTGGCACTGATTCTGGTTAAAACAGGGCTATGTTTGCTAGGTAAACACTACATTTTCTCAACTCCCCCCTTGACAGCTAGATTAAACTAGTATACTAGTAGATAGAACTGATTATTTCTACCAGTTAATCTAGATAGTTGGTAGTTAAGTAGTTTATCAGTGTTAAATAGATTACCTTTTATACTAAGGGGCAGGTCTCACGCCCGTACCTCCAGTAATTACTAGTACTCACGTCCGTACCTCTGCAATAAAGCGCTCAAGCCCGTACCTCTCACGTCCGTACCTCAAATAATTAGGTAAAAATCTCCACCTCTCTCCATCTCTTGACATTTTTCTCAGGATTTTATTTAAGTGTCGTGAAATTCTTACAATAAATTGTATTTATTTGTAGGATTAGTGTAGGTTTCCGACAATCTTTATATATAGGGGTTGACATTATCCTATATCGTGTTAAATTTATTCAAGTTAAACTTCTCAATGGAGAAAGATATGAAACTTTTAGGATTTGCAGACTCATCGCCCAAGTTGAAAGGTGCTGAGGCTGACGGAATCGAAGGGGCCATTATGTACTTGGCTTCGCATACGCAATCAGGCTTCAACGTATGTGCCTCGGCTACTAAGGGATGTGCGGACGTGTGCCTAATGGTACAAGGTCGGGGTCGGATGGATAGCGTAAGGAATGCTAGGATCAGAAAGACTCGAATGTATTTTGAGCAACGTGAAAAGTTTTTAGATTGGTTGGTAAAAGATATTGCGAGTGTAGAGCGCCGGGCAATTAAAAAGAATTTAGATCCAGTGGTAAGACTCAACGGAACTAGTGACATACGCTGGGAGCGTCACGAATTCATGTACGGATTGCCCAATGTACAATTCTATGACTACACGAAACACAGAAACAGAAAAGACGTACCCGAAAACTATCAGCTAACTTTTTCTAGGTCGGAAGAGTCAACGACTAAAGACCTAGACACTGCGCTTAATAACGGAATGAATATAGCTGTAGTATTTCAAAAGGAACTACCCGAAACTTGGTACGGATTACCAGTGATTGATGGCACCCTAAATGATTGGAGGTTTAGGGATCCTAACCCTTGTATAGTCGGGCTACTTGCCAAGGGATCAGCGAAAAAAGATACGTCTGGTTTCGTGGTGATACAATGAGAGAGGACTTTGAAACTTTAATCTATTTAATTGTTATTATTTTATTCTTTTTATTTGGGATGCAATGGCTATAAGATACCGGCGCCCGTACCTCTTACGTCCGTACCTAAAGGAGTTTTAATATGAGAGAGGCCGCAGACTTAGACGTAACGATATCGATAGACGTACATGCATGGGAAGATGAGGATCAAACTAAAATTTTTATTAAAAAGGTTTGGCTAGAGGATGACACGATAGACCTTATCTGGCGTGACGTTGACAGAGCAATAGAAAAAAAATTAAGTAGGAAAAAAGTTTAGCTAAGACCTTGACTCATGATGCTATTGTATTAAATTAATAGTGTTAACAGGTATCATTACTTACGGGAGAGAGTATGAAAAAGTACATAGTATTCGCAGACATAGTAATGAGTTATTCTTGGACAGTTGAAGCAGGAAGTAAGGAAGATGCTGTCGCTCAGGTAAAGAAAGAATTAGAGGAAGGGACGTTGACGTTAGGAGATGGTGACCTAAGCGAACCTACTACTGATGAACTGTATGAGTGGCAGGCAGACGAGGAGGTGGCATCATGAAAGGCTACAAACTGTTAGAGCTTTTATTAAAGCATCAAGCTTACGGAAGATTTTCCATTTCGTGGCAGACACATATACCTACAAGAGATTTTTATGATGACTTGATGCACGAGATAGAAGGTGAGATTATCGAAGAGCTAGGGTTGGAGTTAGATTCTTACGGCAACATTTATCCAGAGAAGCCAGAAGGGAGCATGATCTACGAAGACCCTATTAGAAGTCTACTGGCATATTGGAAAAGCTTATTGGATGTCGGTCTAGATGCAAAGGAAATTAAAGACTCGCCACTAGCTAGGGAATATGTTTCGGATTTACTGCATGATCTTTTTGAGGTTATCGATAGTGAGGGGGATTTTGATTTTGATTTAAAAGAACTTTTCAGGGAGGTGGCATCATGAAAAAGCTACAAGATACAGAAGATGGTGATGACCTATGCATAGGGGACGAACATTACTCAGACGGCACGACGGACATTATAGTCTGCTACAAAGGTGAAGCATTTATATTCTCAAATGAATATCGCTTATCTTTTGATGACGATGAACACTTTTTAGAAGAGATAGAAGAAGAGGTAGTAGCAGAGTACGAACATAAAAAAGCTGGGGATAAGTTCTATGAGGAGGGATAGTGACTGGGAAATCTCCCGCCCAGTCAGGGTCGGCCTTCGGGTCGGCCCCACGTCCGTACCTCACGCCCGTACCTAAAAAAATAAAAGGGAATTTGAATGAGATATAAAGTAAGGTGTTACGAAAAAAATATCTGGGAGCTAGAGGTTGAAGCTGACAGCGCAGAGGAAGCAGAAATAAAAGCTGAAAAACATTACGATGAGTTTGGCTTTGAACATCACAAAGAGATCAGTAGTCCTGAAGGTTGGTACTGGAAGGCAGAGGAGGGAGCGCTTACCGGCAGAGACAAAAAGAATTTAAAAAAGAATACAAAGTAATTTAAGATGAGGGTTGACAACAGGGTAAGATGTTATTAGATTGGTAGTGTTAATGATAAGCCATCTCAACAAGGAGAAGACATGGCGAACTGGAAGGATGAGATGCTCGAAGATAAATCAACACCACTCTGGGTGTTAGACTTCGCACAGCAGATAGAAAAGCTAGACGTAGTAGATGCATTGAACGGAGTGGAAGTATTACAAAGCGCATTACAAAAAAGATTCAAGAGGATGACAACGGGAGGTAGTATTCGAGAGTACATAACAGGAGAATACGCTGAGTAATAAACTGGGAACCTTCCGCCCAGTGGGGAGTCGGTCTTCGGACCGGCTCCCTTTTTTTGTGCTTAAAATTTTATCTATTAATCTGTCACGCCCGTACCTAACGTCCGTACCTCGCGCCCGTACCTATAATAATACACACACATACATACCTATATATATATAGGAACTTGACAAACTTGCTGTGTCATTGTATATTTGTATCAGTTAATTCAAACGCCATACACGGGAGGAAACATGGCAAACGTAAGAACAACATTGATCGGCGGAAGCAAGGTTACAGAGGAACAGGTTCGGGATTCAATCACCCCGCCAGAGACTCGGTCTCATGTTCCGCTACCACATTCAGAGTTTCTGGATATGGTGCATGGCACTCTGGATAGTTTCGGTTGGGGTATCACCGAGCAGATGTTTGCTCTGGAACGGGGCAAGCTACCAGTCGGGGATCAGGACGTGATGTTCGAGTCTGCTAGGATGTTCGGCGTCCTAAAGATTCAACGTGAGGACGTGGCAATTGGGCAGGACTACAACTTAGCTATCGGGATTCGCAACAGTCACGATAAGAGTATGTCAGCAGGGATGGTAGCAGGGTTGGTCGTGATGGTCTGCACCAATCTAGATTTCATGGGAGACTTTGAAACACGTCACAAGCACAGCGTGAACGTGAGACAGGTACTACCACAAAGGCTTCACAATTTGGCAGGTGAGATAGACATAGCACATACTGATCACCGCCAGCTAGTTGAGTCTTACAAGGCAACACATTTAGAGGACAATGTGATGCATGACTTTATTGTTAGGCTCGCAGACGAAGGCGCCTTCCCATGGGCATATGGTCAGAAAATTTTGAAAGAGTACCGAAACCCAAGGCACCAAGAATTTGAAGAGTCTACACTGTGGGGATTTAATAACGCAACGACTGAAGTCCTAAAGGATAGGAATTTCAGAGACTTGCCAACCTCAATGTCTCGCTTTCATAAGCTAGGCAAAGAGCTTGTCTTTCAAGAGGGGACTTGGATAGATGAAAACCAATTGGAAATTGTAGTTAATTAAAAACCAGAGGGGTGGGGCTTCGGCCCTACCCCTCACAGATTGAGAGGAAAGATGGAAGATACAACAGAGATTACGATACCAAGCATTACGATTCAGGGTTACGATGATAACGATACGCTATTCCTTAATGAGTGTTGGACCTTACTAAAGGAATTGCAGAACGCCAACTTCGCAACTTGGGAATTAGCTATGTCAATAGTGAAACGGCACGAGGCTAGGGAAAGAAGCGATGGCTCCTATAGAAAACTTAGTGCTAAGGAAATGGCCGAAGACTATCTCAAAGTAATCGAACACTTTTCTGGAGATGGTTGGTTCGAGAGGTCAGCAACATTGAACGAGGCTTGTAGTAATGTGGCAAACCAGTTGGAACAGATTGTATTTATAGAATCCAACGGAACTCTAACCATCCATAAGACTGGTAAAGATTTGGGAGATCAGTTATATGAATCGCTCAAAGAAGATGGTGAGTGGGTAGATGAGAGCGAAAAAGACTAGGCATACTCCACTATACGGCTAGAGGCAAAGGCCTAGTCTGGGTCAGCCCTTCGGGGCTGGCCCTTTTTTTTGTGCCTACTCTAGCGCCCGTACCTCACGCCCGTACCTAAAAAAATAATAAAAAAATCCCACGCCCGTACCTAGCGCCGCCCAAAAAAAAAATATGTACCGGCTCACGTCCGTACCTAGCGCGGCTCACGCCCGTACCTAGCGCGCGCGAAAAAAAAACGTAAGAACAACATTGATATGTACCCTGCAATATCTATCCGATGGGATCCAAGGAACTCCAGCAAGCTGGTGAGTTACTTACTCACTCACTCACTGCAGCACAGCTTACCGGTATGCAGCAGCACATGCATGGGAACAGATGCACTCTCATAAGATTTGCATACTTGCATACGCATACGTGCAATTCTTACGGTATGACTATGACCTAGCAGGGAGCAGCAGCTAGACCGAGAGGCACAAAAAGAGGGGAGTGGCCGAAGCCACCCCCCCTAGGTGTTACTAATACTTTTTCGCTAACATCATGATGCGAAAGAGTATGGATCCTAGATGCCAAGGATCACTAGTCCGAATGATGTTGTCATCATGTTCGGACATGCCATGAAAGTCAGGGCCTTCGCCATCTGCTCCCGTGTTGGATACCATGACTTCAAAGCATCCAAGTGTGACCACAAAGATCACACTGGCATGCCAGCCATTGGCAAACTGTACATCAAATAATTCACGAACCATACTGATACCCTCCCTTGTACTACATGATTGGGGGGTGCCGATTGCACCCCCCTCTTCTCCACTCATCTGTGGTTAGTGTCTACTATATCGGCGTACATGTTGAGCCATTGTAGCTTGAACTCATCTTCTGAAAGACCGGTTGAATTTCTTGTCACCTCAAATGGAAACTCAATGAACCTGACTTTGAATTGCTCTATGTCCCATAGGTCAACCTTACGCATTGCATCATCGTGGGTTTTGAACCATGTGCAACATGGCATCCCAAGATTATCTTTATACTGTAGTCGGTACATCTTACTCTCCTCCCTTGTACTACATGATTGGGGGGGTGCCGATTGCACCCCCCCTAGTGTTACTTAGATATCAAACTCATTTGTTTGATTGCCCATTGTGCTATGACAATCCTGCCCATCTCAGTCCAACTAGTAGATCTATTCGGATCTGATTTAGTAATGTATACACCTGTGTGGGCACACTCTGTAACCCTCAGCTTTCGAGGGTTCAGTATGAAACTTGCACCGCTGTGGTATTCGCAACCGGCGTTCCCGTAGCGGGCTACCACACTGCTATCTGGGCAAATATAGAAGTCCAAATAAGTTCCAACTCCTGACATCCCACCGATAAATACACAGCTATCACAATCGTGTTGCCATTTAGGTGTTTCACTAATGTCCTCTCTATAATCAATCATCTTACTCTCCTCTCTTTTACTACGTTAGTGGGGGGTGCTGATTGCACCCCCCTAGTGTTACCTAGTCTAGGCAATTCATGTTGGTAGCTCCGAGCTTTTTCCGTAGCTTTTGCCATTCCTCAACGTTGCCTCTTTCGATATTCCAGAGATACCAACCAAGGTTGACATAATCTCCGTACATATCAAAAGCTGTGCTGATATCTTCCGACGTCATGCCTTGCTTGATGTCATCGATCAGCATCCGGAGACTTTCAACTCTGTACTCTTCCTCTTCCGTCAGAGGTCTGCCACCAGAGAACCTTTCTATTTCTTCCAGCTTGTCACACTCGATCTCTGCAAGTACTAATTCTCTTATCAATGTTTTGTTTTGCATCTTACTTTCCTTTTTGGTACTTCATTAGTGGGGGGGTGCCGATTGCACCCCCCCTAGTGTTACTTAGATTTTGTACTGTCTCTTAATTTTCCAGAGACGTATTGCACTCCTAATTCTCCAGAAATGTATTTCACTCCTAATTTTCCAGAAGCGTATTGCATGCCTTACCTTCCACCATTTACGGCTCATGATGCGGTAACCATACTTGCGACGAATCGCATTGCGTATCTTAGTGTAAGACCACCTCATGAATTGAAAGAGCATGTAACTCCAAACAACCACGATGAACAACCCAATCAACCACACTGCGAATAAATCATCTTGCCCATACATAATGACCTCCCTTGTACTACGTTAGTGGGGGGTGCTGATTGCACCCCCCTAGTGTTTTTAATACGGCCAATCACGTTCCCGAAGCTCTTCAAAATAAGCTTCCTTCTTTTCGTCGGATGCATCGGGCATCTCTTCCATTACTATGTCCCAGCACTCTTCCTCCCAAGCTTCCCTATCAAATTCAGGTGTTGGTTGATCATAAATCGCAACGTCTAAAGCCATCTCAATCCCTCCTATCTACTTCGTTGAAGGGGGGGTGCCGATTGCACCCCCCCTAGGGACTAACTAGTCAAGCTTAGTTATGATCCCTGATTTCACCATGGCGTCCATAATCCTATCAAACTCCTTGGTAAACGCTGATCCTTCAATCTCGGCAAGCAATTTTTCCTTTGCCTTACCTTCTGGAATGAAGGGTGCAAACTCTATCTGTTGCACTCCAGCGTACTTATAGCACCTAGTGCCAGCTTCGGTGCCGACGATAAACCAATCCTTATCTTCATCGGCCTGCTCGACTCTAGCTTGTACTGGTAACTGCATGTCATCACGAGTTGACTCGTGGTGTTGATTGTGGTATTCAATCCACACATCCTTACCAGTGCGAAGTGCTTCCTGCACTTTCTCTTGATCTGTCATGGTAACCTTCCTTTGTTGACAGTGTTGGCATGGTTGCCCTCTCACGACACTTAAATACATATAGTGACATCTTTATATGTCAAGAGGTAGTGGGGGGGGACACCCCTATTTGGCCGCCGCACACCGAAACCATAAAATCAGTGTTTTGCTCACTTAATTACTAAAAATGGGCTTGGGACTCCTAACCCCTAAAAAATTTTTTGCGAAATTTGGGCTATACAGGGTATATTGATTCGTGACTAATTTACCTGATCTTGAAACTGTGCTGGATGAAGCTGTTAGGGTTTATCTAATTGCCAAGAAACGGAGTACCTTACAGAGGTATCCGAGGGAAGCACCGTTCACTGCCGAAAAATTGGCGAAGCAGTACCCGGACTATTTTGAACCTTTTATCAAGGCGAAGTCTGGGGAGCTAAAGTATCGGGTGATTGGTAAGACTGCTGATACTATATTAGAAGAGTACCTTGCGAAACTGGGTTACAAGCCCAATAGTGATTTGTGGTACAGTTTAGCTCACATTGTAATAGAGAGAGGGGAATATGAATCAGACTTTGACAGAGACTTTGACCGACCTAGGCGCAGAAGAAGCTCTAATTATGGACGGATTTGATGATTGTATCGTGGGTATACTGGAACGATTCGGTATAGACCAGCCGATTGTGGTGTATGACCGTGAAAAAGTAATCGCGAAACTGATGAGTGAGGACGGGTTAACGCATGAGGAGGCGTTGGATCATTATTATTACAACCAAGTAGGTGGTTGGCATGGCGAAAAGACTCCTGCATTTCTAATTAAGATGCCTGAAAATGAAGGCTAAGATCCATATTAACCAGCACAAGATACGCAGAAACACAAAGACTGGAGAACGGGAGCCCGTTATTACAGTGAAGACATATAAGAGCAATGAGTACGCGACGTATGTGACTATTGATGGTCCATCCAAGCTTGTATACTCTCCGGATAAGCCGTTGTCTTGTGGTGCCAAAGTATGGATAGAGGCTAAATATGAGGATGTTGTCTTGGGATGAGGCTGTTGGTTTTGTTGGTAGTTATTACGTCTATGTCCTGTACTATGAACGCACATGGATGTTGGTGGGGCAATCAAGTGTATGATCAGGAATGTGTAGATGAACATTAGTGCCTTAGAAACATTACCTATGGAGAAACAACGCCAGATCCTTGAACTGGTCCAAGAGTTTAATGAGGCCAAGGCGCGAGAAGGTTCGCAAGAGGATTTCCTAGAGTTTGTAAAACAGGTATGGCCTGCATTTATAGAGGGTGATCACCATAGAGTGATGGCAGATGCGTTTAATCGTATTGCCGAAGGTGAACTGAAGAGACTGATCATCAACATGCCTCCTCGACACACTAAGTCAGAATTTGCTTCGCATTTATTTCCTGCTTGGTACTTGGGCAGGTTTCCGGACAAGAAGGTGATCCAGACTGCACATACCGCAGAGTTGGCAGTAGGGTTCGGTCGTAAGGTTCGTAACTTGGTAGGATCCAAGGATTATGAAAAGATATTCTCAGGAGTAAGGCTGAGTGCAGACTCGAAAGCGGCTGGTCGTTGGAACACGAACAAGGGTGGCGACTACTTCGCTATCGGTGTGGGTGGTGCTGTAACCGGTAAGGGTGCGGATATTTTGATTGTTGACGACCCACATTCTGAGCAGGAAGCCGCACAAAATGATCCATCCGTATATGACAAAACATATGAATGGTATACATCAGGTCCACGCCAGAGACTCCAGCCCGGTGGTGCCATATGTCTAGTTATGACCCGTTGGTCTAAGAAGGATTTAACGGGAAGCATACTTAAAGCATCTATAGAAAGAGGTGGTAGCGATGAGTGGGAGATTATCGAACTGCCAGCTATACTTCCTAGCGGTAGCCCATTATGGCCCGGATTCTGGCCGTTGGATCAGCTTGAAGCATTGAAAGCAGAGCTACCCGTTAGTAAGTGGAGTGCCCAGTACCAGCAGGATCCTACATCTGAAGAAGGCGCAATAATAAAGCGCGAGTGGTGGAAAGAGTGGACGCAAACAAAACCCCCGGCGTGTGACTTTGTGATACAAAGTTGGGACACTGCGTTCCTTGCAAAAGAAACTGCTGACTACAGTGCGTGTACGACTTGGGGTGTCTTCTATGGCGAAGATGGCGATGCTAACATAATTTTATTGGATGCATTGCAGGAACGGCTCGAATTTCCTGATTTGAAACAACGCGCTTATGATATGTATAAGGAGTACGAACCTGACGCTTTCATCGTAGAGGCGAAGGCAGCAGGAAGTCCTCTGATCTTTGAGTTGAGAAGAATTGGTATACCGGTAGCGGAGTATACGCCCGGTAGAGGTCGCGACAAGATCGCCAGAGTGAATGCAGTATCAGACCTCTTCCACAGCGGTCATGTGTGGGCACCAAATAAACGATGGGCAGAAGAAGTGATAGAACAGTTTGCATCATTCCCTAGTGGGGATCATGATGACTTAGTTGATTCATCGACACAAGCGTTGCTAAGATTTAGACAGGGTGGCTTCATAAATTTAGAAAGTGATGATCCTTGGGATGATTTATTGCCGATGCGAAAAGCCAACTATTATTGACTCTAAGGTGTTATGTTAGCATAGTGTCTTAGGCGCTTACATCAAAGAAGGATATACATGGCGGTAGATAAACCCCTGAAAGACCTATTGAACCAAGATGACTTTGAGATGGGCCCAGAAGGAATTACGGTCGTTGAAGAGGAATTAGTTCCTGAAGATTCGCTGGTCACAGAACTCGAAGACGGCGGCATTGAAATTGACTTTGATCCGTCTGCCGATAACGAGATGCCAGAGGTGGATTTCAATGGCAACCTTGCAGAGATCATGGACGACGACGATCTCCAGACTCTTGCAGTAGACCTCGTTGGAAAGTTTGATTCCGATAAGAACAGTCGAAGTGATTGGGAAGAAACCTACGAACAAGGTTTAGACCAGTTAGGCTTAGAGATCGAAGAGCGCACAACACCTTGGGCAGGAGCCTGTGGTGTATTCCATCCAATGCTTTCCGAAGCAGTAGTACGATTCCAGAGTCAGACAATTCAAGAGATTATGCCAGCTAAGGGTCCAGTAAAAACCCAATGCTGGGGACTACAGACCGAAGAGCGCATGGATCAAGCGAAGCGCGTTCAAGACTATATGAACTATCAGCTTATTGAAGTCATGACCGAATATCGGGCAGAGACAGAGAAGCTTTTGTTTAGCCTGCCACTTGCGGGTAGTGCGTTCAGAAAAATCTATTATGATCCATCCTTGGGTAGGCCGACATCTATGTTTGTGCCCGCAGAGGATTTTGTGGTTGCATACAATGAAGCCGATCTGGAACAGGCAGAGCGTTATACCCATGTAATGAATCGCAGTACCAATCAGATTAGAAAGCTACAGGTGAGTGGATTCTATCGTGACGTAGAACTCACGACAGGCTTTATAGAAGACAATCCAATTACCGATAAGTTTAATGATATCGGAGGGGTTTCACCTTCAGGACGGAGTGAGGACCGACATCAACTGCTGGAGATGCATGTAGATGTAGACCTTCCCGGCTTTGAAGATGACGACGGCGTTGCACTTCCCTATGTAATAACGATAGACAAATCAAGCGATACGATCCTTTCTATCTATAGGAACTGGGACGAAGACGACGAACACCGGGTTAAGAAGCAGCACTTCGTGCATTACGGTTATGTTCCCGGTATCGGATTTTATAACCTTGGCTTAATTCATATGATTGGAGGATTAGCCAAATCCGCGACTAGCCTCCTCAGACAGCTAGTAGACGCGGGCACACTATCCAATCTACCGGGAGGGTTAAAAACTCGTGGACTCAGAATCAAAGGCGACGACACGCCGATCATGCCGGGAGAATTTAGAGACGTTGATGTGCCGGGTGGAGTCATTCGTGACAACATCACCTTCCTTCCGTATAAGGAACCTAGTTCGGTCTTGTACCAGCTATTGGGTAACATTGTCGAAGAAGGTAGACGCTTTGCGTCGATGGCTGACCTCAAAGTAGCAGACATGAATCAAGAGGCTCCCGTAGGGACCACTCTTGCAATTATGGAACGTGCTATGAAAGTGCAGTCTGCTATACAAGCTAGGATCCATGCGAGCCTGAAACAGGAATACAAGATCTTGGCTAGGATTATCGCCGACTTTACAAGTCCCGATTATCCATACGAAACCGATGCAGGTGAGGGAATCAAGGCTGAAGACTTTGATGATCGCATTGACGTAGTTCCTGTGTCGGATCCGAATGCCTCTACAATGGCGCAACGCATCATGCAATATCAGGCCGCTCTGCAATTAGCACAGCAGGCCCCGAACATGTATGACTTGCCGCTATTGCATAGACAGATGATGGAACTGATCGGAATACCAAACGCAGATAAGGTTGTACCGATTGCTAATGAAGTGCCAGCCAAGGATCCAGTAACAGAGAATCAGGCGATGATGACTCAGGAACCAGTTAAGGTTTATGAGTATCAGGATCATGATGCACACATGCGTGTTCACATGGCACTAAAGAACGATCCTCAAATGGCGCAGGAAGTGCAGAACAGTCCTGCTGGACAAGCTATTATGGGTTCATTGGATGCACACGTCAGGGAACACTTGGCATTTGTATTCCGTCGCCAGATAGAAGAAGAGCTTGGTACGGAACTGCCACCTATGGGTCAGCCGCTGCCGGAAGATGTCGAGAAGAGACTAAGTACATTGATTGCCGACGCCGCGGATCAGTTGATGGGCAAGAAACAACAACAGGCTCAAGCCCAACAACAAGCACAGCAACAGCAGGATCCAATCATTCAAATGAGACAGCAGGAATTGCAGATACGCCAGCAAGAGCAACAGCGCAAAGCACAGGCAGATCAGGCCAAGCAGACACTGGAACAGCAGAAGCTCGCGCTGCTTGAAGAGAAGCTTGATCAAGAACAACAGTTGGATGTCGCAGAACTTGGTCTTAAAGAGCAGGAGTTAATGATTAAGGCGCAGACAGAGCAAGGTAGGGCTGAAGCAGATAAAATGAAATTTGATGCATCGCAGGAATTGGAAGGAATAAAGTTGGGTAGAGAAATAGCAAAGGATGAAGATAGTGAGTGATGACGTTTTATCGTTGCTCAAAAAAAAGCTGAGGGAACAGATGAATGAGTTGGCTGATCATCTGGCCGTGGGATCTGCGAAAGATATGGAAGAGTATCGTAAGGTCACCGGCATCATCGAAGGCTTGGCTTGGGCAGAACGCGAAATAATTGATTTAGAAGATAAATTAAGAGATCTATAAAGATTGTAGAAGTACCTTTTATCGCCGTATGGCGCATGTTGGACAATTTAACGAGAGGTCTGTATGACTACGCTCGCACAAGAAAAAGAAAATGAAGTTATTGACGTTGAGGACATCACGTTCAAAGATGCAGATGATGACAAAAACTTTGCATCGCAGTTGCCTGAGCCGAAAGGCTACAAATTACTGATCGCACTTCCCGAAATTGAAGAGAAAACGGAAGGCGGTATCATCAAGTCTGCACAAGCCCAGCACGAAGAGAATATTGCAACTATTGTTGGTTGGGTTATGTCGATGGGTCCAGATGCTTACGCTAATTTTTCACGGTTCCCCACTGGTCCGTACTGTCAGGTAGGAGATTGGGTGTTGTTTCGGGCGTTCAGTGGTACACGAATTAAAATTCACGGTAGAGAGTTCCGTTTAATTAACGATGACACTGTAGAGGCGGTCGTAGAAGATCCCAGAGGCGTAGAAAGGGCATAAAATGATTGAAGAAACTGGCAGGATGAGCGATGAAGACAAGTTTTTAGGTGTTAAAACCACAATAGAACCACCACCGGTGGAGGCTCCTGAGCAACAAGAGCAGTTAGACATTGAAGTTCTTGATGATCGCCCAGTAGAGGACCAAAGACCCCCGGCATCTACGGAATCTGAAGATGATGACGTAGCAACGGATGAAGAAATTGCTAGATATGGGAAAAGAGCCCAGAAGAGAATTAAAAAACTCAAGTGGGAATACCATGAAGAGCGTCGTGCCAAGGAGCGGCAGGAGCGAATGGCAAATGAAGCGGTCAATGTTACACAGACGCTTCAAACAGAGAACCAAAGACTTCTTCAGCTTGTGCAGGAATCACAAAAGGCATTAAACCAACATAGCAAGTATGGGGCAGACACAGCACTTGCCATGGCAGAGGCTCAATTCAAAGCAGCCCATGAGTCAGGAGATTCTGATGAGATAGCGGCGGCACAAAAAGCCCTAACCAGTGCACAGATGACACAGATGTCGTCTGAAAGCGTATCACAAAGAGTGATAGATGATTGGAAGCAAGATGTGATGCGTCAAGAACGTCAGCAGGGTCAGCAACAGCGACAAGCACCAGCACCAGAAGTTCAGGCTGATCCGGCGGCTGTAGAGTGGTCACAACAAAACGAATGGTTCGGTAATGACAAAGAAATGACAAGCTTTGCATATGGGGTTCATGAGAAACTAGTAGGTGAGGACGGAGTTGACCCTAACAGTCAGGAATATTATCAATTAATAGACAAACGTATGAGGGAAGTGTTTCCCAATTACTTCGGAACCGACGAGTCAGGCTCGCAAGAGCAAGTAGTTGTCGATTCTGCACCTCGTCGTAAGGCGAGTCCCGTGGTTGCACCTGCTACCAGAAATACTGGAGCGGCACCACGCAAAGTCACATTGACTCAAACACAAGTTGCACTCGCGAAACGCTTGGGGCTAACACCTCAACAGTATGCAACACAGCTTATGAAGGAGAATATGATATAATGGCTGATGAACGCGCTCCACGGGAGCCAAGAGGCTTGGATAATCGCGAAAGCGAAGAAAGAGCTAAGACTTGGGAACCTGCATCAATTTTACCTGATCCCCTACCGCAAGATGGGTGGGTATTTCGCTGGATAAGAACTGCAATGGTTGGCAACCTAGATAACATGAATGTGTCAAAACGCTTTCGTGAAGGTTGGGAACCAGTAAAAGCGGAAGACCACCCCGAACTACAAATTATGAGTGATCATAAATCGGAATGGGCTCAAAAAGGCGGTATCGAAGTAGGTGGGCTGTTGCTTTGCAAGGCACCAATTGAATTGGTAGAGAAACGGCGTGAGTATTACAAGACTCATGCTGAATCGCAAATGGCAGCAGTTGACAATAATTATATGCGAGAAAACGATCCAAGGATGCCAGTTCTCGCTCCAGACAGAAAAACTCGTGTAGCGTTTGGCGGCGGTAGTCGTTAATCACTACACATAACTTATAGGAAACTAATTATGGCTACTACAGCAGCACCTTACGGTGCGCGGCCAATTGGTACCCTTAGTGCATCTGGATCTTGGTCAGCCAAGGTCAGACACCTACCTATTGGTAGTGGGTACGGGACCGCCATCTTTAACGGTGATTTTGTAAAGTTAGCTGCGGACGGTGAGATCGAGAAAGATACGGGCACCACCGCGCTAACGGCAGTAGGTATTTTTGTGGGTTGTTCCTATACACCAAGCACAACGAATCAGAAGACGTTTAACACGCAGTGGCCTGCGTCCACAACTGCTACTGATGCGATGGCTTATGTTATTGACGACCCATTTGTAGTATTTCAAATGCAAGGTGACGAAGCACTGAACACCACGGACCGTGGACTTAACGCGTCTGTTGTTCAGACTGCTGGTAGCACTGCGATTGGAAAATCCAAGAACGCTTTGGATGCTTCAACACCAGCTACCACAAACACGCTTCCTCTCCGGATCATCGACTTCGTTGATGGCCCGACGAGCTTGCCCCCGAAGGGAACGACCGCGAGTGATGCCTACCCTGACGTCATTGTGAAATTCAATGCCGCGTCGAGTGGGTCAGCCTCTAATCATTCATACTTAAACGCCACTGGCGTATAATAGGAGACTGACAAATGGCTATATCACGCGCTCAATTACTCAAAGAACTACTTCCGGGCTTGAATGCTCTTTTTGGAATGGAGTATGCACGTTATGATGACGAGCATACCGAAATCTATGAGACTGAAAGCTCTAGTAGATCCTTTGAGGAAGAAGTGAAACTTTCGGGTTTTGACGCTGCTCCAGTTAAAGATGAAGGATCAGCGATTTCTTACGACGCTGCACAGGAGAGCTTCACGGCTCGCTACAACCATGAGACTATCGCCATGGGCTTCGCTATTACAGAAGAAGCTATGGAAGATAATCTTTATGACTCCCTGTCGGCTCGTTATACTAAGGCTTTGGCTCGCGCCATGGCCCACACCAAGCAGGTTAAAGCTGTTGTTCCATTGAACAATGGATTTACCAACGCCTACCAGAGTGGCGACGGTGTGAACCTTTTCACGGCATCTAGTGATGGCGTAACTGGTGGTGACGGTCACCCACTCGTTTCGGGTGGTAAGAACTCTAACCGTCCAGCTACTGCTGTTGACCTCAACGAGACTTCTCTTGAGGCTGCCGTTATTCAGATTGGCAAGTGGACAGACGAGCGTGGTCTAATGATCGCTGCACGTCCTCAGACACTTGTGATTCCGCCTGATTTGCAATTCGTTGCAACACGGGTGATGCAGTCTGAGCTTCGCCCCGGAACTGCTGACAACGATGTCAATGCAGTACGTACAATGGGTGTCGTACCCGGCGGAACTGTTGTAAACCATTATCTAACCGATACGGATGCATGGTTCTTGCTGACAGACGTTCCTAACGGAATGAAGCACTTTAATCGTGTAGCACTTGAAACAAGCATGGACGGTGACTTTGACACCGGAAATGTTCGTTACAAAGCTCGCGAGCGTTACAGCTTCGGTGTATCAGATCCACTAGGGATCTGGGGATCACCCGGAGCATAGTATGAGTGAAGGGGTGGGAGTTTATTTAACTTCAAGAGTTCTGACGACTGAGACTCCTGCCCCTTTCCTTATTTCCTTTTTCCTGACTATCGGAAACGATAGACACTAGCCAAGACAGGAGAACGACATGGCTAATACAACTTTTTCAGGTGCAGTCCGATCAGAAAATGGGTTTGAGGTAGTATCGAAAAACTCATCGACTGGAGCATTTACAACATCTTTCACTTATGACAGTTCAGGGATGCAGGTTGCACCTGTAACCCTATCCGATGCTGATACTTCGATAACTGCTGCCACTCATGGTGGTAGGGTTGTTGTGGTTCCAGCCATTGGGAGTAACCGTACACTGACACTTCCCAGTCCTGCTGAGGGTGTGTCTTTTAAGTTTATCTACGGTGGAGCGGCAGAAGAAGCAGAGAATCTGATTATTGATACTGGTGCTGATGCTAACTACTTCATCGGTGGTGTTGTTCATTTAGATTCTAATGCGGACAACGTGTCCGTGTACGCAAATGGTAGCTCCAACTCAATTCTGACTCTCACGGACTTTGGTCTCATGGAGATCAATATCGTAGCAAAAGATTCAACGAATTGGATTATCTGGGGCTATACAGAAGGTGCAGACGCACCTGCGTTTACAGATCAATCGTAATTAACAAGATAGGGTCACCCACTCGTTTGGGTGGGTGACTACATCTTCGGCTATGGGCAGAGCGAAAGCTCCCGTACCCATAAGGAGATTTAGATGGCTGATGCAGTAACTTCGCAAACCTTGCAAGATGGCGACAAATCTGTCGTTATGAAGTTCACCAACATATCCGATGGCAGTGGTGAAGCTGCTGTTAAGAAGGTGGACGTTTCCGCATTACAAGCCCAGTCAGGGTCAGGTGCTGCATGCACTGGAGTATCTATTCAGTGTGTCTGGTATGAATGCAATGGTATGAGTGTAGACTTGCTTTGGGATGCTTCAACAGATGTGATTGCTTGGACCCTTAGTGGGTATGGATACTTTGACTTTAGATCCGCTGGACCTTTGGTCAATAATGCGTCCAGTCCAACTGGCGATATAATGTTTACCACAACAGGACATGCAAGTGGTGATCGATATGCGATCATGCTGAAGATGGGCAAGAGCTACGAATAATGCCTTTCAAGAGCGATAAACAAAGAAAGTATCTTTATGCTAATAAGCCTGATGTTGCTAAAAAATTTAGCGATGAAGGGAAGAGATCTGGCGGAATGCTAAAAAGGGCATTAGCCAACTCAGTACGCCTTCCTGATTTAGCGCGATTAAGAAGCGGTGGTATAATAGGCAATGGGACGAAGCTGCCCGGTGCCTGCATGGACTCAGATACTAGATCTCTGAAAAAATTTAAGGAGAACTAACATGGCTAAATTGACTGAAAGACAAAGAAAGGCTATGGAAAAACATCGTCCACATCACACTAAACAACATATAAAGGTGATGATGAAAGAGTTGCGAAATGGTAAGAGCTTTACAAAGGCCCATGAGATAGCAATGAAAAAGGTAGGCAAATAGTGGCTACTTCAGGAACAGCAACATTTAATCTTGAAATAGCAGAAGTTATTGAAGAGGCGTTTGAAAGGTGTGGCTTGCAAACCAAGACTGGCTATGACATAGAGACTGCGCGCAGGTCTCTGAATCTACTTAGCCTTGAGTGGGCAAATCGCGGGCTAAACTTTTGGTGTGTTGCGGAGGGAACTGCAAGCACGACAGCTAGTACGTCTACAATAACGCTGCCATCGGACACAATAGACCTCATTGAATACTGGATCCGCGATGGAACGGGCACATCTCAAAACGATCTGCCACTTTCTCGTTTTAGTGTATCCCAGTATTCGACAATTCCAAACAAGAAGACGGAAGGTCGTCCGGTGAATATTTATATAGATAAGCAGCGGGATGCTCCAGTAGCATACCTATGGCCTACTCCAGATAAGGTGTACACATTTGCGTATCAGCGCATCAGGCGCATAGAAGATACTGGAGCAGTTGGATCTACGAACCCTGATGTACCTGCACGTTTTTTGCCTGCATTGGTATCAGGATTGGCGTTTCAGCTTTCTCAAAAATACCCTGAATCATTTGTGCGTTCTTCAGAATTAAAGCAAGAGTATGAATATCAATGGGATCTGGCTCAGTCTGAAGATCGTGATCGAGCTTCTGTACACTTCGTACCGGGAGGGTATTAGTGGCTCGTTTTGCTAATGGTAAGTACGCTTTTGGTTTCTGTGATCGTACAGGTTTTCGATACAAACTAAAGGACTTGGTTCCTCAAGTTAAAGCGGGTCGCATGACCGGATTAATGGTTGGGCGTGATATGCTTGACGAGGACCAGCCTCAAAACTTTTTAGGCAGACTTGGCGACTACGCAGACCCACAAGCTATTAGAGATCCCAGACCAGATATAGCACAAGATACTAGCAGAGAGTTGTTTGCATTTGATCCAGTTGGTAACGGTGGTGGTGGAGGTAGTGGCAACATCGTTGCATATGCGAAGGTAGGTAAGGTCACGGTGACAACATGAATTATAGTGAACTGACAGACGCGATTAAAGATTATTCAAATAATACTGAAACAAACTTTGTTGCTGCTATTCCGACATTTATAAAGCAGGCGGAACAAAGGATTTATCGCTCAGTAAATTTGCCAGTTAATAGAAAAAATATGGCAGGAACAATGACGGATGGTAATGCATACTTGGCAATGCCATCAGACTTTCTTTTTCCATTGTCTTTGACAATAACAAGTTCTAGCAATCAAATATTTTTGCTGAATAAGGATGCAAACTTTATTAGATCAACCTATCCGAATGCAGCTACTAAGGGTACACCTAAATATTACGGCACATTTGCTAGTGACACATTTATTGTTGGGCCTACGCCCGATGCAGATTATGTAACTGAGTTGCATTACTACTACATGCCTGACTCTATAGTTAGCTCCACTACCTCATGGTTGGGCACAAATGCAGACACGGTATTGCTTTATGGATCCCTAATAGAGGCGTATACCTATATGAAGGGTGATGCAGATATGATGCAGCTATACCAACAAAGGTATGCAGATGCCTTATCTTTGCTCAAAATGCAAGCAGAGGGTAGAATGACAGGGGATGAATATCGTGATGGACAAATAAGGACGGTGCCTAGTTAATGTTTGATATTGAATCAGGAGTAGGAAACGTAACAGTTACCACCAGCACTAATAGCAATCTTGGTCCAAGTCATTGGGCAGAGAGAGCCTCAGATATGATTATTTCTGTAGGGAAAAATGCTCATCCTACTATTGCTGAACAAGCAAAAGAGTTTAAGGCTTATATTCATAAGGCAGTACAGTATTTTATATGGGAAGCAATAAAAGA
>Ga0080013_1000596_pt1 | contig 51069 bp, 35 predicted proteins | sample ETNvirenome_6_85_FD_69236 | JGI IMG/M metagenome (GOLD analysis project Ga0080013, IMG submission 69236) | Marine viral communities from the Pacific Ocean - ETNP_6_85 (SPADES assembly) (version 2) | ecosystem: Environmental > Aquatic > Marine > Oceanic | place: Pacific Ocean | collected 2013-06-19
ATCCCTCATCGACTAGGGCCTGAACAATTGTCTCTGCTGTTGCAACAATGGATAGTGAGGGAAGAACATTCCTTCCAAAAAGGGCATCAGGATTTGGCATTAAATCTGCGTGCGTCACGTGAAATATTCTTCCAAATATTTTAGCTGGAGCATTAAAGTCAACGATCATAATCTTATAAAGCGTCTTCTGTTTTTGTGCACCAAGCTGCCTGGGTCCCTTGAATGTGGAGTCTGACTGGGCATTTTTTACTCCGAGAGGTGGAACATCCTCCACCTCTCTTCCCATAACAAGAACCCTTATCGGTCTTGTTATTCTCCACCGCGTGCCCGACAATTTGCCATCCTCATCACTAATATACCCATCTCCAACAGACGGCCTTAAGAGGGGAAATGATAGGGGAGTGTAGCCGACAATGTCGGGTGATTGGCCTTTCAGGTTTGCCGCTCCCGCTTGAATCACGCCAGCCACTGTATTGCTGAGGGGGACGGCATTGAGTCTTGAGTCTGGATCCTGTAGCTCTCTCATCATCACACCCACACCAAGGGGATTAGCAAATCCATTTACAAGAAGCTGTGATGTAAAAGATCTAAGCATTCTGACTTCTGTTGGTTTCAGTGATCCTTGAGCCTTTTTGCCCAGGCTTAAGGGTGATCCAAAAAGTCCTCCAAAAACGTTCTCTATTTGATATTCTAGTGCTTTGGTCTTTACCTTGTCCCACTTTGCAATTTTTCCAAACACATTAGAAGTTATTGCGCCAGAATCGACAGCAGGCGTCACGTCTGAATCTCCGATTCCGAACATTCTTGCAAGATTAAAATTAGAATAATTTGACTTAATAACATCTCCAACCCTGAGTCTAATAACGGGAGATGACGCAAGAACCTGGCTAAAGGGCATTACAAAGGTGGATTCATTATCTCCAGATGTTGTCACCATCTTTGTTCCCTTGGTCCATTGAGGGTATACTAGAGAAGTTAGCTTATTAATCTTCCACCACATATCATTAAAATCCTCCTTAGACGTTGCAGCAACGTAGAAGGAAAATCTAATGGTTCTAGTTGTGCTTCTATAAATCTTAACAGGATCAATTCTGCCATATCCCCTTGTTGGAGTGTATTCAGGAGCATAGGAGTCAGAGAGAGTCTCAAGAAACGCGTGAAAGCTAACAATTTCATTTGTACGAAGATCATGAAAATAAAATGGGACATATTCAGCATCAAGAGTATTCTCCATGCTTTCAACAATGTCATTTGGAATTCTTGCGTCTGATCCCTCAGCTGAGGGATCCACATAGGTATGCTTGACTAGCTCTGATGCCATCATGCCTTTTAGTGGATTCTGACCAGATCCAAGTGTTCCCAGTTTTGCTGATGCCATAATGACATTCCTCGGTATCATGTAAAGCGCTGGAACTGAATTATTTCTCCAAGCAAGGGAGTTTGATGTTAAGCCTGTCTGAGATCTGCTCTTTGATATTCTGGTTGCGGGACCGTCTGGAAGACGATCAACATTCCACTGGCCGACTGCTGGTAGTGGTCCACTTATCCAGCCAGGAGCCGAAGTTAAAGAAACATCTCCTATAGTTGCAGCAACATTCATGATGTTAATAATATCACTTGTCCTGATGGCTGATAAGATAGATGACATTCCACCACTCATTGCACTTTCTGACTCAAATTTCTGAAGAAGGCCTTGTCCATCATTTCCAATAGATGTAAATCCCCTAATAATCTTTCTAGCCACACCCAGCCAGAATCCTGGCGCCTCCTCTACCTGCTGGTAGTTAACAATGTGTTTCGTGACGGGATCAGTCTTATCACTCACATTAAAAAGAACCAGAAATCCCCTATCGACGCATTCACCATAGGGATTTTTTGTTGGAACTAGCACTACATTTCTTAATAGGGAAAACTTTGCATTCTGCATTATCCTGGTAGACTCTCCCTTATAATAAGGCCCCCTACCAAGATCAACAGATCCCGCTCCAAATTTCTCAATTAAGTCCCATGTATCTTTTGTGAGCTTTACCATTGCGGCTATAGATGCTGCTGCAAGTGCAATTAAAACGTCATTATTATCCTCACTAGAAAATTGATTGTATGGCGTCGTTATGGAGCCAAATGATTTAGAAGAGTCTGTATCCTCATCTCCAACCAGAGCTCCCCATGCCCCTCTTCCATCCCTTGTTGATATTCCATCCAGGCTCGGAGCACCGTGGGCCCCCTTCGAACGAAGAACAGATGGGGATATTTTATTGACAATTTCATCACTCATGCTGGCAACAGAATTTGGTCGAACTACTCCGTCTATTGAAAGTGTCGACGCTAGAGTATCCGGATCGGGACTAGATCCTGGCTCAGACTCCTTATCCCATCCTGCAGATTTTAAAAGAAGAGAAGCTCCAGCAGACTTAAGATTATCCTGAATCATCTTTACTGCAGATGTATCATAGTTTCCGAATTCATTCTGAGATGTCGTCGTTCCCGAGTCATCCTTTCCAGACTCAAAATCATTAGGTCTCGTGGGCTTTGGTGCAAATGCTTTTCTCTGAGTTGTATTATAACTTGGATTAAATCGGCTTCTCTCAACAAGAATTTGCTGTGCGGTATTCAATATAGCTGACTCTGGATCCTTGTCGGGATCCTGTGAAGAAAATGTTCCCCCATATTTGTCAAGATCACCTCCCTCAATATTTGATAACATCTCCTGAGCATGCTTTCCTCCAAGATCGGGAATCGTATTATCCTTACTTATAATCTTCTGCAGTGCTGCTGGATCATCCTTTGTGTGAAAGTAGCCGCTCGAATACTGCGCCATAACTGATCCCAAAGTATTTCTATCAGATGCAGATCCATCAATAAAGACATTAGTCGCCCCTTGTTGATCGGCGGGCTCTAACGGGACACCCTTTCCAGCGTTTCCAGCTCTGCTATTTAAGCTTACCGCCAGAGTATTTCCCCCATCAATCTTATATGCATTATCAGATATCTCCACAATGTACTTCAGAAAGTCTCCTATTAATCCTCCTGTAGTTTCTACGGGCTGAAGGCCCACCAGTTCCTGACCGGTTGCTGGGTCGATTCCGAGATCATCTCCATGATTGAATCTATCTGCTGGCCCAGTATCAGCAGGGTCTATTGTTATGCCAATTCTCTGCTCAGGCACAGCATAGCTATATTTTTCAAAAAAATCTCTTAATTTTTGTCTTGAAGCCACGTTTTCTGCCCTTCATGAGTAAAAAGATGCTCTATTGCATTAGCTACCTCATCCCTACCCTTCTCATCTGATAGCTTAGATATCAGCAAAGAGTGCATGCTATCTATTGATGATAGCATTTCTCTAACACTTTTTTCCAGCCTGTCTCTTTCACCCTCATCCACATTATCTGCAAAGTGCTTAAAGAAGTCACCCTTTAAAATATCATCTGTAAAGCTCATCTCTATCCCCCTATCGATGGATTTGACTGCGTGGATAGTTGAAGCGCCTTCCCAGATCCACGAGGATTTTCAATTATATAGTCGACTAGAGTCTTGCCATTTAACATTAGGTTAATTTCCGGAACTGAGTATCCAGTTGTCGGTCCTGATTCAACTGCCTTGACTAGTGATCCATTCACTCCCACCGCCGCAGCAATAACCTCGAGATAGTCTCTCGTCTTCTTGGCATATGCTGCAACCTGAGATGTCTGTCGTAGCGTTTCAGCACTTGTTTTTTCCTGTTCTTTGGCCTTGTCTGCTGCCTCCTTCGCTGCGACTGCCTTTGCTGCTACCTCCTTATCAAGCTCAGATCTCCTCTCTCTAACTCCCATCTCAGCAATATTTGCCGCAGTGTCGCTGCCGCTTAGTGCGTCGCCTAGCATTTGCTCTGTGATGCCGTATTCATCGAGAAGCGTCTCCTTAAAATCATCGCTAAAGCTTTCAAATTTTCTATTATTTAGCTTATAGTCTGCTAGCAGATTTTTCATATACTCTGCCTGCTCACCCATTCCCTTTCCTGTCTTATACGACTGACTCTTGAAAATGCTCTTTAGCTGATCATCGTAGTCCTCCCCTAGCTTGAATAACTCCTTGTAATCCAGCTTTGCCTGATGTGTGAGATCCTTATACTCCATGCCAAGATACCCAAACTCACGAGTCGCGATGGATATGTATGATTGAGAATCACTAAGCTGCTTTTGAAGCTCTTCGTTTGATATATCACTCATATCCTCCCAGACCTTCCTGGTTGATTCTGGCAAGGTATCCAGTGCATTCATAACTCCGTCCTTTGCCCTTTGACCTAGCTTTGAAGCTGAGCCTGGCGCAACATCTGATTTATCAAATACTTTAACCATCTCATCAATAACTGTCCCAAACGTCGGGGCGAGACCTTTGAGGGCACTTACGATACCGTCAACAATACCGGTCCCTATTTTTTCTCCAAGCGGCTCAAACGTGTCGTCGGCGACGGTCTTGAAAGACTCTACAATATCTGTCGAAGCGCCCTTTTCTCCTATCTCTACGAACTCCTGGAAAGCCGACTTAATGCTCTCCCCCATCTCTTTTATTTTGTCAGCATTTATTCCAGCGAGATCTCCCATTCCCTTTCCCAGGGCACTAAGTCCCTCTAGTGTTTTCTGTGGAATTGCCTTCTCCATTTCTCGAATTGCAGGTATAAGATCCTGCTCAACCGTGGCTGCTGTCTTTACAAAAGGCAGCCTAATCTTTTCTTGAATCATCATCAGCATTTTATCTGATGTGGCTTGAGTGGCCTGCTGTAGATCAACGATATCACTTTTGAGGTATTCCATTGTTTTGCCGACATCTTCTGTGACCTCGCCGGTTCCTGCAGATAGTGCCTCAAAAGATGATATCACGGCGTCGGGGTCTAAGAATCTCTCAACAGCACCGACATCAGACAGACCCACCTGTTGCATTACCAGTCTCTTCTCTGCAAGTGACATTTCGTCAACTGATTTCGCTGACATTAGGAATTGTTCCCTCATCCTTCTTAGAAACGTTTCCTGGTCCTCATTCGCCATCCGCATCATCTCCATTGCGTCCAGCTGAACACCGAAGACTGTTGTGAGGGCTGACACGCTTGAAACTGCTGTGTCAAAATTCATGAACTTATCAACGGCTCCTCCCAGCTCCTTATAGGATAGTCCCATCTGTCGAAGAGTTACACTTATTCTGGCGGCCTCTGCAACAGTGACGTTCCCGTACCGTGTCGTATCCTTTATGATTCCCTCGATACCCCCAGCGATCATTTTCATTGAGTCGCCTGTCATGGTTGCAAGATTCTTAGAGTAGACTGCTGCCTCTCGGAGCATGTCATTTCCGGCCTCTCCAAATTTGCTAATCTGTCTGGTCATAAACGTTTTTGACGCCTCTACAGATATTCCCAGCGCCTTTGTCAGTGATGCCTGCTCTAATACAAACTCACTTGTCGCAACCTTGGCAATCTTTAAGCTGTTTATTGACCCAGCAGGTCCTGTTATCTGCTCCTTAAAGTTACCCATAACTGTTGTTAGATCACCTAGAACGTGTTGGGGATACATTCCAAACGCATCAGTAAATGCTCCCTCTGACGCTAAAAGCCCCTCATAAACATCGTACGTCGTATCGACAAACGTTCTAGCCTGTTCATTTGTAGCATTAAACGGACCGTCAGGACCGGATAATCCGCCAAAAGTCTTCTGTATATCATCAAGCCCCTGTCTAAAGGGTTTTGACTGAATTCGCTCAAAGAGTTTCAGAGCCTCGTCATAAGCTTTCACCGATGCCTTTCCGACTCCAACAATACCGCTAGCGAGAGTACCTGTTGATGCCTCTAGTTCTGCCAAAGTTGCAGCTGAGTCGCTGGCTGAGTTCCCCACAGCATCCACACCCGCTACTGCATCTCCAGTAGCAGTGGCCAGAGAATCCATCGCACCTGCTGCGCCTGCTATGGCTGCCTCTATATCTGCTGCTGATCCACTAGATGCAGCGCTTAGACCTGCAGTAAGCTTGATCTGCTCACGCAGGGAAGAATTTTGACGAGATATGCTCTCTTCGATTTGCTTATGAAGCGCTGCTTGTGAGGTTAGTTCGTCATTTGCCATGATAGTTAGATGCCTTCCTACTCATATACATATTCAGAAGATTAGTCTCACTTAAACTTCTTTTCAGCCCGTACAGCCATTCTCTTGGCCTCTCGATTCAGCTCACCCATAGGTAAATCATCTGATCGGGCTGGGCTCGGTTCAAATCTCTCAGCCTGGTGAGCATTTCTCAACTCATTGGATTTCTTAAATTCTTCAGCAAGCCTATTTAGAAACCACTTCCTATATGTGATTGGTAAACCAATCACATCAGAGTACGGCATTTTAAGGTGATACTGGAGAAGAAAACACTCCTCCAGGATCAATTCACGTAAGTTATCGACTGGGCCAAAAAAAATTGCTCCCGATTGGAAGTGAAACTTGAGATGTTTCGCCGCAGCCGGAACATTTCATCCAAACAGACATATCGATTCCAGGTTCGTGATTTTCAATATACGACCTCAACTGTCTGGAGTCCATCGCTGGCATATTTTTAATAAAATGATTAATTTTATTTCTATCATCTATTCCATCGATGGAGAGTATTGTCTGCTCTAATTTTGCTGTTACAACACTATCAACCTTCATTCCAGGTGATATCTTCTTTTTTCTTTCGAGGGTAGTACTTCTCTCTTCCTCATCAACACCTGTTAAAAATTTAAAATTAACTGTCTTTCCTGTGACTGGAAGTTCAAATAAAAATCGATTCTCACCGGGGATGACAGGGTCTATATCGAGACGATTAATTTCAAGATCTGTTAAATTATACTCCTGCATGCTTTTGATTCCACACTCTGGGCATGTCGACTCAGCATTATAAGCACTACCATATCCAGTAATTCTAACAGATATCATAAGCGCATTACGATCTCCTAGTAGCATGTTCTTAACATCTATGCTTTTATCGATTAGGCATGACTGAATAAGATGCGTGATAACAGTTCCCTTCTGAATAAGCGCTCGGGATGCCAAGATGTCCTCTTCGTGCGCTGTCATGGACTTTATCTCAAGAACACCCTTATTATACAGCGGTGAATCTGGCGGATAGACCTTTCCCTCTGACGGAATTGGAACAATTTCAACTGGAACCTCCCAGGCGAACGTATCCTTCACTACATTTTGAGCTGGAATATTGTCTGGCACAGTTTTTCTCCTTATTCTGTATTACTATTAAAATACAAAAGTTCGCAAAAGTAAAATAAAAAAAGGTTCGAATAAACGAACCTCTTCATCTGTCTAACATTATCGATGTATTAGAATTGCAAGACCGCGTTGTCATAACGTATGGTTAGTGCAATCTCGACAGGCGCATCATCGTTTCCGTAATCCAGGCTATTATAGTTAGCATCTGTGATAAATGCTCCCTTAATATCCCATAGCTCGACAACTGTTCCAATAGGGTCAAGCATTTTAAGCTGAATGTCTCTCTTGTAGAAATCTGCATATCCAGCTCGACCAGAGACAGATTCGTATTCAGTCCTAACCCACTCCATCACCTGTTGGGCACCAGACGGAGCAATTGGATCGTATAGCGTGACTGACAGATTAGAAAATGTCAGCCTGCCTGCCAGATATCTCTTCGCGTTAATGAAAGGAATTGTCGTTTCAGCTATCGTAAATTGAGGTCTGGCGGTTGTCTTTATTAGAAATGCATCAATTCCCTCAATTGCAAGAACCCAGCGAAATTGTCTTTTGGGCTCGAACTTATTGGGAAGCATGTCAGTGACAGAAAGTGTTTCAGCCATTTATAATTCTCCTAAACATATTTATTCACTCACAGGTGTAATGCGAAATTTTTTATGCATTCTCAAATGCATCTCCAGCATTGGTTAAAACAAAGTCGAGAGAGACAAACTCTGCCGTTCTCGTGGGTTGGATAAAGATCTTCCCCCTCAGGGTGTTATTTTCAATATCTGCTTGAGTTGTAGTTGTTGCATCAATAACCACCTTAAATCTATCAACTCCGCTCTTCTCCTGAATGCTTTGAAGAATGGGCTGAACTAGAGAGCTAAACTTATCAAGAGTCTCCTGCCTATTGGGTTCAAAAAGCATTCGATCTGCTACAGCTCGAACCTTTCTTCTAATGTTGATTAGAAGTCTTCTAACATTCACCCTATCTAGAGAAGATGCAGCAGCGAGAAGTGTCTTCTGGCCAAATACCATTACTCCGGTTGATGGAAAGGACGTTAGCGGATTAATATCAGCATCATACAGATCATCCATGTTTGCCTTATTGAGAGGAACTGACGAATAAATCACATCTGACATGGCGCCCCTTATAAATCCAGCCGGGGCGAACCAGGGATACCCGACCGCATCATTTAATGCAAAGGCTCCCAAAACTGCCACAGATGGGGGACACTGTAGATTAGTGTGAGTCGTGGGATCTGTCATTACCACATCTGGAAAATATGCAGCTGCATAGGATGTATTAAGAGCTCTATTTTTAAATCCTGCTACTGTGTAGCCAACATTTGCGTCTGACGCTATTGACGATGTTATAACATCTGAGAGCTCATCCTTCTCCTCTATATCCATAATATAGAGAGCATCAAATCTATTCTCAACAACATCTATGGCATAATCACTAACTGCGGAGTTTCTAAGCCCAGGAACTGCCAATAACTTAATATCTACATCAGACTTTGTTCCCATAATATCTAGAGCCTTTCTATACGCCGATACTGTCGGCCCTGATGTTCCGCCTTGAGCGGCATCATCCATCTCTCTCTTTACTGCAGCATTGAGTAATCTATATTTATCCTTATTGAAAATATTTGATCCATCAAATCCTGCCTGTAGGAAGAATGAGAACTTTCCAAACTTTCTATTTCCCTGAACCTTTAGGTCATCAACCTTGAAAGCTCTAGTCTTAAGATCCCTATCTACTGTTATCACACCATTTCTAACATAGGATGCAGATGCCCAATACTCCGGATCAGCGTTTGTATCAGATCCGGTACGGACTGATATCCTCTCCATGCTAAATATATTATTATTAAACGCATCGCAGTCTAAAATTGTCCCACCAGAAGCTGCAGCTCCGGGATTATTTCCAACCATGACATCCCTGTTTGACCCACCGTATGAGGGGAAGAATTTTGTAAATTCAGCAACTCCCGGATCTGGAAGACCAATTAAATTGGGTCTTGTAACCGACCGCTTCTCCATAAATTGTGTGCCCCAGTAGAGAGTTGCTGATCCACGTTTATTAGGAGATTTTCCAACTGAGACGCTGTCCCTATAGGGAACGGGTGGTTGAACTGCCTTTTGAAGCATCTCTGACTCGCCGGCGGCCCATAGACTGTTTGCACCATAATCACCAAGAATACCACTTCCTGATGTCACCAGGTGTGCGTACCCTCTATACCCTATCGGCATTGCCTCTTTTGGAACCTGACCATTTTTAAGCTCATTGCTTTGTTGAATTCTAATATAATTTGATTTAATGGGATGGTCACCCTGAACAACTATCTTTTGAGATGATGTTGCCTGATCGAAATCAAAATAGGTGTACATATCGCCTATGGCCCTTGCGATAAATTTATCACTTCCCGGGTTTAGTGAGAGACCTCTAAATGATTCTAAAACCTTTCTTTCAAAGTCGGTATCGCTCCACTCTCTAACAAGCAGGTCAAATGTTCCATACTTATCTGATGTTGATACAGACGGTTTAAGATTTTCAATAGAAATCTTAATATTCACATTGCTATATGAACCATCTCCAAGAGCGTGAATTCTGAAAAGATCCCACTTTATTCCACCAAAAGCCTGAGATATAACGAATGGTGATTTTGGATGAGTGAATCTTTCTTCGAATGACTCGAAATTAGGAACGCTGGCGTTACCAGAATTTCGAGAAAGTGAGCTAGATGCTATGAATCCAATAGGCTCAGACGTTCCAGCTCTTCCCTTATCAAAATCTATTAAATTGCTCACAACACCAGTTCCCGTAACTACTGCTAGAGCGGGATGAATATCGTAATGAGAATATAGAAGATGACCCCTCTCTTCAATCTTAAATGGGTCTGTATTAAAAACATTTGCAAAATAACTTGCATCCTCTACGTCGAATGATGCTGTAATTACATTTGGTGACCCAGGTGTTGGGATGTGTCCATTAAGAAGTAATGTGAATTGTTGTGTCCCTATGTTAACTGATCCAGTTGATGCTCCTTGAAGGGTTGGAACACCCGAACGTGCCGGATTATTTCCTGGCTGGGCAGATCCCTCAGTCCAGTTTCCAGAAAGCTTATGAATAACACCAGAGGGTGCCATTAAAACTCCCCTAATGATTGCAGCTGAGCCAGCTCCGTTAAGAATAAATGGTCCCTGCAGTCCCGCAGAACTAAAAATCGTCGAACCAAGCGATTCAGACATAAAGACACCTAGGAATGTTGTTCTTCCTGGTTCTCCTCCGTCTACAGCGTATTGGTTTCTATTTACAAAACCGTTTAACTGAACCTGCTCACTTCCTACAACAAATCCTGCATTGGTTACCTTGCCGCTTCCAGCAGCTCGTTGCTTTCCATCTCCAATACCTAAAACTCTAATATATGTTAGAGACTGGGCATTTTTTAAAAATTGATTGACAGCAAGAGGTCCAAATTTTTCTCCGTCTGTTGCTCCGAACACTCCAGCAAAATCGCTATATGTTCCAACTGTTAGAGGAATGAATGCGGGACCCTCATTAGCTGTGCCAATCACGCCTGCAGGAGTTCCAACAGGCTGTGCAGATGTTGGGCCCGTGAGATCTATTTCACTTGTATAAACTCCTGCGCTCCTATAGGTTACCTCAGCCATTTATTTTTTTCTCCATTGTGCACATGAATATCTATTCCTTACTCAAAACTAACGCCAGCGTTGGTTATAATAAAGTCAATTGCGATGAACTCGACAGCTCGTGTTGGAACAACAACTATCCTGCCATTGAGAACATTATTTTCAATGTCCTCTTGTGTATTATTGCTTGCATCCATTATGACCTTAAATTGATCCACTCCCTGCTGACTCTGAATTATTGCTAGGAGGGGAACTACCTGTGATACGAATCTAGCTCTTGTCTCTGGAGTATTTTGCTCAAAAACAATCTTATTCGCGATGTTAACAACTAGTCTCTTGACCTCGAGAAGCATCCTTCTAACATTAACTCGATCAAGTGAGCTTACAGCTAGCTGAAGAGTTTTTTGACCAAAAATAACGAATCCCGCATTTGGAAAGGTTGCTATAGGATTGATTCTGGCTTCATAGAGTGTATTTCTATCAGACTGATTTAATCTCACTCCCACATTTGTTACAAACTCCAGTGCTGCTCTATTGAATCCAGCAGGTGCGAACCAGGGATACGCAATAGTATCATTGTATGCTAGTGCTCCCATCACAGCAACAGAAGCGGGAACTCGTACCAGTTGATTATTAATATCATCGTTTATTGTTACGTCTGGAAAATATGTGGCAGAATAATTGCTATCAAGAGCTCTTCCATCAAGAGCCTCTGCTGTTTTTTCTACGCTAGCTGCAATTGATGTACCATCGAATAATCTATTTTGATTTGCATCATACGATGGCAAGTCCATAACATAAAATCCCTGGCTATAATCAACTAATCTATCTTGAACAAAATCAGTCAACGCGCTATCTCTAATTCCGGGAATTACAATTATATTAACTCTAGATGCCATGGAATCTGTTAGGATTCGTGCAGCAGCTCTGTATGATGCAACAGTAGAGTTTGCTGGACCGGTTCCAAAGTCATTAGTAGAGCTTAATCCTATATTCAGTGTTCCGCCCGTAGCGAAGCCGCCAGAATCAGACGATGAAGCCTTATCATCCATTCTAGCCATGTTAGAATTAAGAATATTTACTCCATCGAATCCGCCATACATAAAGTTTGTAAATTTAGTAAAGTTAGAGAATCTATTAAAATACACAGATGATGTCAATGCTGCCAATGATGCAAATGTTATTCTATCTCTACTTGCAACATCATCTCTTACAGTATAAGTACTTGCATCTACTACACCATTTCTAATGTATGCTGTCTCTAATATGTGCTCTTTTGCAGATCCGGTTATGAAACTATTTGCTGTCGTTGCAAGATCTGTAATTAGCTCATTAGATAGAGCAACTCTAGCCATTGTGAACTTATTATTATTGAATGCGTCAGCTCCTGAACCTGTGACGAGATTATCAAGCTTAGATATTCCTATAAATTTTGAGTATGACCTAAAGAGATCATTGATCTCACTTGAAGCGTTAGCATTAAATACAGCATCTGTTAAATCAGCTTCCCTTGGAATCCTTGTAAATTTTGTGCCCCAGTAAAATCTAGCATCAACTCTCTCATCTCCTCCAGGCTTTCCAATATAGTTAACTCCAGATGTAGTAACAGCGCCCCTAGTCGCCTTGAACCTAAAGGGAACTGGCGGTAGAATTGATCCCGTTAATGAAGCAGCTAGCTTCGTCGGTGCTGAGCCTTCTGGCTGACTTCCGCCAAAGTTTCCAGAAACGAAAGTAAGCCTTCTACTTGTAGGATCTGTACCTGCAGACCCTCCCCTAATGCCAACATCTGACCTATCTGTTAAAGTATCGCTTGTCTTTAGCGAGGGAAATCCTCTAAATCCAAACGGAAGTGCACCCTTTGGAACCTCTCCCTCCTCAAGAGAAAGTGCCATAACAACTCTAACTCGAGATGATACGTTAGGGTATCTTCCGCTTACGAGAACCTTTCTCTCATCAGCAGACTCTGCATCAAAGTTATAGTATGCTTTAAAGTCTCCTATCTTTTTAGCTATATAGCTATCATCTTGAGGATTAAGGGTGCATTGTGAGTATTGTTCAAGAATTTGGGGTGATGTATCAGTATCACTAAAGGCCCTAATCTCGACAGTAAATGTTCCGTATGGATCAGTGGGATTCGTTGATTTTCTAACGTTGCTTATTGATACTTTATAGCTCTCATTGGCAACGGCTCCGTCTGATATGCACTCAATATAAAATAGATTAAACTCTGTATCTCCGTAAGGCTGAGAGATAAAATAAGTTGTCTTTGGAGATGAATATCGTGTATCGAATCTGCCAAATGCATCTATAAATTCTAAAGATGAAATACCTGAATCGACTGATGTTAGTGCTGATCCAGACATCAATGCAACTGAACCAGATTGAAGAGTACCAATTCTTCCTGGAACATTAGAGACAACTGCGAGCTCTGTCTCAACTGGAAAGTGAGCGTAGAGAAGGTGCTGGTCAACCTGGAATCTCTCTGGATCGGTATTCAATATTTTAGAAATATAATTATCAGATACTGGATCTAGAGATGCTGTATATATTCTCACTCCAGGTACCCCATCATCATTTGCAAATGCTGACCCTGCTGTAGATGATAAGACTAATTTAAATTCACCTGAAGAGTTCACAGTTGCTAAGTCTGACTGGGCTGCTCCAAGAGGACCCCAGCTAGCACTTTGCATGCAAAGAATCTCGAATCTAGATCCAGTTGATGTAAAGAGCATGCCCCTTACAAGATTGATTGTCGCGTCGCCGCTAGGAACATTAAAGCTATCATTATCAGAAAATACTGGAAAACCTATTGGTTCCCTGCTTGCTGAAACCCAGTGACGTGCAGCTATAAACTGAACTGATCCCTTGGCTCTTCCATCACCGTCTTGAGGGGTTGTTCCAGTATCAGCTGGAGTTCCAATAATCTTGAATCCGGCGCTCTTAACAATTCCGCCAGCTCTAGTATTCTGTATCTCAGTTGCCGTCTCATTAGAGCCAGCACCAAGAACCCTTACATAAGTTACAGCTGTCTTGTGCTTTAAAAATTCTCTTACAGCATAAGGTCCAAACTTCTTAGGGTCTAAGGAGCCAAATTTTCTTTCAAAGTCTGCGAAGGAACCAACTGTGACAGGAACAAACGCCGGGCCCATCTGTGCTGTTCCTATAACTCCGGCTGGAACGCCCACGACCTCAGTTTCTCTTTGAGAAAGGTCAATCTCTCGCTCAAAAAACCCAGGTGATATGAATGTCTGTTCGGCCATTTATAAAATCTCCCGTGTAATCCACTACACCATATAACTATCGCTTAAACTGGCAAAAATCCTTAATCGGGTGCAGTATCTAGAGTAGTTTGCAGATCAACTGTTATTCTAGAACTTGCTACTGTTTCTCCAGATCTTTGGTTTCTAGTCAGAATTCTAACGTACCTGGTAGTTTCCTTACCAGTAAAGGGATCGATTATGGTCTCTAGGAGTCTCTCACTTCCCTGACCTCTCTCTCCGGGAGTCTCTCCATACCTATTTAAATTTTCAACGTCACTTAGAACAAATTTATCATAATCGACCACAGTCTCTGGCGATTTATCTTCAGTAATTACCTGCGTACTTGACTGAATATACCCAAATTCGATCTGAGGTGCTGAATAGAATTTTCTAAATGGTACTTTCTGGCCGTCATGAATGGGGGCTAGCATATATGACGGTATCATCATTGTAAATGAATACTTAATAATTCTCTCATCCTGTGAAAAATCACCAAAGTTATCCTGATTATTGAGAGGGCTCTTTAAATATGCAACATATTTGTGACCAGTTTTTGATTCGATCTGAAATCCATAATCCTGACCGTCAAATTGAGAAAATAAAATCTCTATCATCTGATTCATCTGCTGCATGTACTGAGTCCAAAAAACTATCTCATACGTAATTGTCATAAATGATGGGTAGGGAAGAGTTATGATCTCAAAAATATTATTACCTATATCATCATGTAGAAGATCTCCATCTGGATCATCCATGAATGATAAATTATTAAGATTTCTTCTTGATGCTAATCTTCCAGATTTCGCAACATTTCCAGGAAATATATCAGATCTTGCAAAATTAGCTCTTGAAGCCACATTGTGCTGATTTTTTAATCTTAATTTATTCACAATCTTTTGATAATTTCTATCTTTTGGGTCTAATCTCTTTCTCACGATATAGTTTTGCTGGTCTCTATACGCTATGGGTGTTCCATATCCCCCCTGAGAAGCAGATGTGTCGATACCAGTTCTGTGAATTGATATTATTGGAAGAATTAAAGCATTATTTCTGTCTCTAATGGCCCTCTTTCTTCTAGTTAGTGCAAATCTCTCTCCTGTTGAAAATACCACGGGTACTTTAGTTGATTGTTCCTTTACCTTAACTTGAAATGCCAGCCTTTTATCAAATAGGTCGAATAATGCCCTATCTGTCTCCTCTATTCCGGAGGGCGGAATATTAAAGTCTTCAGGGACATCTCCCTCATATCCTGTATCTAGTTTTCTAATTGTCATAATTAACTCTCATCGTAAAATGACGATCCCACATTTTGAGGATCTCCCTGGGGAGATATTTCTGCTGGTCCAGTTATTGGCTTTGTTAACACACCATTTTGTTGAAGTGCTCTAACATCACCTGTAATTCCCTCATTATTCATTCTAAATCCTCTCTGCTGGACGAATTTTTGCTGAACGGCGTCTGGATCTGAATATTTCTCGTCTGTTGGGCCGAATGTGACTGAGCTGAAGTTTCCTAAACGTGCCTGCTTACCTGTTATCGTCATAAACCCCTTGTGTTCAATTTGTCCATAAATCGTATTTGTATCAGGAGCTGTTATGACTTCAAAGAAAACAGCACCATAGCTAAAAAAATCACCCTCAAGAATCGTTATCCCCTTATCTAAAAGATCTCTTACCTGAAGATATACCTCTATTGTGTAATAATCTTCACTTCCGAATAAATTAGCTCTAACATCTTGAGGCAAATATTTTACTAAACACCCTATCTCTATTGGATTTTCAAATATCTTATCTGTTGCCTCTTCGTATACTGGGTGAATATTTGATTTTGTCTCTGATATTGGGAAATAATATATCTTCTGGCCCACGACATCCTTGACAACCTCTTTTGCTATGTCGTTTATAAAGTTTATCTCTCTTGGAGTTATGAAGAATCTTGCCATCTTTTATCCCATAAAAATGGCCCAGCCATTAGTCATGGGAACATAACGTAATTGCTTATTTACCATCTCTGCCCTTGCCGCTGCTGTCTCTTGAAGCTTATCATATGTCATTGTCTCTAGCATTTCCTTTAACTGTGTTTTTAGATTGGTTTTTGACTCCTTTCCAGATGACTCCAGGGCTGTTCCATTTAAAGTTAGATCTGAGCCCGGAATAGGAATTGTTGAGAATTTACTCCTAATTAATCCTAAAAGCTCCTTAGACAGTGCTAGAGAATATTGTCTAATCCACTGTCTTCCGATGCTGTTAATATTTGTGTATTCAAGATTTCCAAATGGAATATCTGACAAATTTGACACTCCCCTTATAGTGTCATCCTGATATGATGGCTTGAGAGGGTCAGAGAAAAACTTGACCCTTATGAATAGTTTTTGAGCTGTATCTCCTGTTGGCATGGGATAGATTCTTATATTGGTTCCTATAACCTTATACGAATAATTTGATCTTCTTACCCTATTGGATATGTCTAACTGACCAGCTCTTAGAATGTCCTCAAAGACTGGAAGAACGTAAAAAATTGTCTCTGGTGTAAACGACTCGAAACTAAATTCATTATTGAGATAATTTATAGCAGATGTTGTATCAAAAAATCTATACGCTGCTTGAGGGCTAAAGTGAAATACCTCATTTATCTTTAACTTTGTCCTTAAAGGATTAAGACTAGAAGAGAATATATTAGCTCCAGATCCATCTTTTAGATCTTTATATATATCGTAGTCCTGCTGATTAGCATTTAGCTGGATAGACCCAGATATCATGTTGTATGATCCGCCTGTTCCTGCTTCTGATGCGTACGGCTCTCCCATCCTTGTTAAAAAATCAAGATTTTCTCTGGGGTATTTTCCCTCAGATCCAGACATAGTTCCCGTTGATCCAGTTATTGGCATTCCTAAAAATTGAATCATCTGTGATTTTGCTTGATATTGGTTCAGTATGGATCCAAATTCAAGTGCTGATTCTTCTAGGGTCGCCCAAATTTGTTTCTTTGTCAGCTCAACACTAAGTACATCATCTCCGAGCTTTCGCTTAATGAATGTAACGATGTTATCTGCCTCAGTCTGAAACTGAGTTTCGTTGTCAAAAAATCCAAATGGTGTCGGACCGTTTGTATTAGCAAAATTTGCCAATTGAGACTCCTAAGCTTTCCCGCTCAATGATAATTATTCGACGGTGAATCACTTTCTAGCTTAGAAGAAAATCAATTTTAATACCCCTCTAAGGGATTACTTCTTCGATTTAGATTTGACCTTCTCTTCGGCCTTAGGGTTGTTTGAGCTCTCATCTGGTGATTCCTCTTGCGGTACTAAAAATACACTTACCGCATTACTAATTTCACCAGCCTCATCTAGAGAGAAACAGCCCTTAGAGTGTGCCAGCCTAACCGCTCCAATTAAAGTGTTTAGTGCTTTAATCTGAATATCTTCAATTGACATTTAAAATCTCCTAATATGTCTCTTTACAATTATAGCAATATTATTAATTTCGTTTAGGCAAAAAAAACGGCGGCTTAAAAAAGCCGCCGTTGATAGACCCTAAAGTCTATTTCTTTTAGATGATGTCAAGATCCAGGACCGTGACCGAACCGTAGAAGTCGGCTCGAACCATTCGCTTACCATATCGGGTCATCACGCCTTTGCGGGGTGTGAAGTCCTCAGGAGCGAAGATTGTCGGTGTGACGATCAACGGAACGTACGGAGCGTAGACGTAACCTGTTTCGAGGTAGCTTCCGCCCTTATAGCCAACGAGGATCTTATTCCGCGGGAAGTATGGATCCTTGTAGACCGTAAAACGGTTGCTAAGGGTACCAATCGGTGCCGCACCAAGGGTCATCGGATTACCAACCTGACCGTCGCCGTCGAGGCTGTAGTTAGGCTTGTAGAGAATCGATGCCTCGAAGATCGTGGAGACCTCGGGTGAGCATACGCAGAAGTTAGCAGAACCTCTCAGAGTCTTCCTATGAATCTGGTTGGCGACATCAATGATTGTCTCAGTGAGTGTCTCGTACCATTCGCGGACCGTACCGGTGAAGGCAGGGCCGGGAACTGTCGCGGCTCGTGTGACCTCAACGCCAGTCTCCTTGTTAACGAATTTACCAGGTGATCTGGACCAGTAGTAGTTTGCACCTTTCGCCTGAACGAGAAGATCATTAAGGATCTCTCTATCAATTTCAAGAGCGATCTGCTCGGACAGAATCTGTGTCAACTCAACCTCAGCATCGAGGCTGTGGTATGCGTTGAGATCCTGGGCGAGTTCTGGTGACCATCTAGCGCGCAACTTGCGTGTTTGCGCCGTTACGGCGATGGACTCGATCTTGATGTCGATTTCAGGAATGTTGATGGAAGGCGTTGCAGCAAAGTCAGATTCAAATGTAGGAATCGTCAAGACGTCGCCGGCAGATGTATCAACGTTAAGGGTTGCACCTTGAACGTACGATGCTGTGAGACCGTGATCAGTGAAGGATCCACCTACAGTCGATAGCATTGTTCCAGATTGAACCGTTAACAACGCAGCTCCTGCATGAGTTCTTTCAACCAGCGCATCAGGAGTAAACTGTCTAGTTCCAGCATTCCACGTGCCAAGCTGATTCAAACGTCGAATATTTACGATATTATTACCACCCTGGAAGGGAACAGCATCAGCGACGCCAAATGCATGGAGACCCGGACTAGTGCTAGCTACTGCACTTCCTGCGACTGCAAAGAGGCCAATTCCCTTAACCTCTGTGAGATCAGTTTGTGCCGGGAATGTCGAGAGATCCCAAACAGCAAGCTGAAACACACCCTCATTTTGAACCTGACCCGTTGTGGAAAGGTTAGCGTTAAGAGCACCCAGAACCTGGGGATCATATTGCATCAGCTTCGCATCAGAGCCAGTTGAAGCACACGTCTGACCATTAATAAGCCCGTTAGTTCCCTGATAGGCTCCGGAAGCAAACAGTGTCGGATTCACAGTTGCGTGAACCTTTGTATACGTCGTACCAACAAGGTCGTATTGACCGCCAACAGCTAGCGAACCAGATCGAACACCCTTACCAGTTGGCAGGTTGTAGATCGATTGACCCTTTAGAAACTGTTCAGCGTTACCAGCACCTGCTGCGCCTGTGGTTGTGAGAGCGTCACCGCCAACATTCGAACCGTAGGTATAGTCCAGGTAGAAGAGCAGACCTGATGGAAGGCTCATCGGCTGGATTGATACCAGCTCATTAGCAACGAGTCCGCCAAAGACCCGACGAACGATTGGAAATGCGATGTTTGTAAAACCGCGGATGTCTCCAGAGGATGAGGTGCTTCCACCTCCAAGACCAAGAGTATTCTGCTCGCGAAGGAGCTGAGCTGCTTGGTTCTCTAGAAGACGCGACATAGTCTCGCGATTGTGATCGCCGAGACCTCGAAGAAGGCCCGTTCGGCTCCACTTCTCCATTAGTCGGTGACCTTCGGCTCCCACGTTTCGATCGCGGATCCCCTCAGTCAGTTGATTTAGTGTAAATGACTTTTTAGACATGTTAATGTACTCCTTTTATAAATTTAGTCATGCAGTTGTTTAATTTTTGATTCCGGCTAGCTCCGCCCATCGATTAACCTCAGCGGTTGCAGATTGGGCTGGGCCACTACCTGCTCTCCTCGAGGATGATCCCAAAGCTCGGCGCGTTACGGATTCTTTTAAGCTTCCCCTCTTACCCTTAGAAAAGGATTCGGTGAGAGTCTTATAGACAAGCTTTACCTCTCTCAAGCTTTTTGCACTGTCAATTGACTCAACGACTGCCCTTCTCTGTGAGGAGGAGACGTCCTTGTTTTGCAATAGCTTATTAACGTAAAGAAGCTTAGCGTTAAACAGATTTAAATCTGTCAGTTGCTCACGAAGTGTTTCAACTGCACTTCTGTATTCATTGAGCTTGCTCTTAAGAGATCGATTTGTGCGTCTCTCTTTTTTAACAGCCTCGGAAAGTTTGTTAAGTGTAACCTTAAGTGGATCACTTCCTCTCTTCCCTCCGCCAAAATCATCACCCCCGCTCTTGCCGGTTCCGCCATAAGCGCCTTTGACTCCGGCCTTGCCGTCGCCCTTACCGCCCCAAGAGTGGGACATATCATTTTTAATACCTTTTATCTTAACGAGATCCTTTGCCTCAGAGATTCTACCTCTAAGCCTGAGAAGCTCAGACCTGAGAACGTTCTCATCGATTTCAAAAACCTCTTCGAGATCTTCCTCTCCATCGGGAATATCGAGTTCAAGCTCAGCATCCATATCAACTTCCTCGCCGTCTTCATCCTCTTCTGATTCCTCGTCAACCTCAAGCTCTTCGCCCTCGTCGTCCTCAGCTTCGAGAACTCGTGCAATAAGCTGAATGTCCTCGGGAAGTTCTACCTCACCAAGGTCAATTTCAATTTTGTCCTCTTTAAGAAGATGATTAAGCCCGAGTGATCTCATGATCTCTTGAAGCTCGTCACCTTCGTCGACATCTTCATAGTCGCGACGGGACTTAGATTGATCACCTCTTCGGGCTCCGCCCTCGTCAACGTCGTCAGCGTCTTCCTCATACATCATTGAAGATGTCATCTGAGACAATTCATCGAGATCAATTTCATAAAGAATATCTCTTGATCTAGCCATATTAAGGTTCTCCTTTTGAACACGTACATCATTATTTATTCCAGAGCCGTGCAAAATCTCTGAATTTTGTTTAAGTTTATTAGCTACCATCAATAATTTTTTTCTATCTGATGTATTAAGAGAGCTAAAGGATTCTGATAGAGCATTTTTAACATGCGAATTTTTACTAAGGTTATCTAAGTCTTCCCCGCTAAATAGCTCTAAGAGTGACATTAATGCGCTTTCATCAAGCACCACACTATCATCAGAGCCAACAATCCCAGAAGCTACCTCCTGAAGAATATCTGACTCAGAGTCAGCGTCAGATGAATTGCCAAGCAGCTGATCTTCAATAAAGCTTCTAATTTTTGGAGTAACAGCTTCAATAATTGCATTTTTAGCATTTTGCTCAGCTGTGTCTCTTAGAAGCTTCACATCAGCGATGGCCTCGTCGTAAAGTGATTTAGACATTAATATATCCTCTCTAGTAATTAATTATTATGCAGTAATTACTTTTACACAGCACTTTGATCTTCTATCTCATCTAATCTGTTTAAAAGCTTCATTATTCTAATTTTCTGTCTCAATATCGCCCTTTCACCGGGATTTAAATCAAGAATATCTTCAAATCCATACATTGGGATATCCTCATCCTCAAGGTAATTTATTGGCGCTCGTGCAGGACCATATACAGTACCAGTTCTTTTATATGGCCCAGTTGTTTTAAATGCCTGTCCTGCATCACCAGTTCCAAGAGGGGGACCATTAAATCCGTTTGGATATAAGACTGAGCTTGGAAAAGGAGCTATTGTGCCTGTCGCCTTGGGAAGTCTCTGTCCCTTTGGCCTGGGAATCATTCCCTCTCCTATTCCTGTCCCACCAAAACCAAGAGCCCATCCTATGCTTGTCTGTCCTAAAGATGATCTATCTGCTCGTGGCCAAAATGCTTTATCTGTCGGGCGAACATCCTTATTAATCTTTTTAACAAATTTATCAATATCATCTTTACTATCAAGACCCAGGACATCTTCATCTTCATCTTCTTCGTAATCTGGAGGTTCGGGATATATTCCAGTAACAGAGGATCCCATTGAACTTTCAGATCCCTGTCCCGTTCCAAAGCTCGGAATCTTTTGAGCCTTTCCATAGCCCATACCCTTTCGTGGGTCTATTGATGCTGCTTTTGGGTTATAGTAAAGTCGTTTTGTCATAAAAGATCATTAGACAACGCCATTAGATCCTGCGTAGGATTTACCACTAATGTACGATCCCAGTGTTTGCTTTTCTATCTCGGTACTTGTCGTTGAAGGAGATACAAGACCTCCCAGTCCTGATCCATACTCGGGTCCGCTCTCCGGAATGGTTCCTGTAAATTCAGCCTGATCTGCAGCAGACATGCTTCCAGGTCCTGGAGAATCTGGATTAGGAACAAAAGGTGTGGCTGGTTTTCCTCCGCCTCCCGTCTCAACCTTTAAGAGGTCGGGTGCACCATTTGCTGTATACTCAGGATTAAAATTAGGAAGTCCAAGACCACCCGTAACTGTTCCATCAAGAACTGAATCCTGATATGTCTTTTTTCTCTCGTCGTCATCGATATCTCCCAGGTATCCGGGGAGGGGAGAATCTCCAAATATTGCGCTAAGATTTGCCTGATTTCTAGACCCTAGCGGTTTATCAACTGGAGCTGCGGGCTCTATAATTGTCTGAGGTTGTGTTGCCATCTTAAAGTTCTCCTAAAACATTCGTAATATAAATATAGCGTCGCACAAAAATAACCACCATAATCTACTCAGAAGTTTCGCTATATGCACCAATTCTTGTGGGTGAAGATTTTCCTAGTGATAAATCTTTAAAATCTTGTGATGCTGTCTCTCTAGAAGTTACTATCGGATCGAGCGGAGAGGTCGGGCCGGAGCCATAGTTTATTGATGACTGTCTTATTTCTGGTCCGTCATACTCATTTTGGTTAATAAAATTTGCACCAACACTGTATCCTCCGCTTGCGTTTGGAGATCCAGTGGATGACTCAAGATTTGGAACAGGCCACTCCTCCTTGTCAATATTCGTTGCCATTGTGGGATTTCCGCTTCCATCGCCTCCGACAGTAACATCGCTCATGGAGGGAGAGCCATTTTTGTTATAGTCCATATAGACTGTTGTGGGAAATTGAAATCCATCGTTTATTTCACCATTCAAAAGTTCCCTGTACTCATCTGTGAGAAATTTATCAGTTAGTATAACGTCAGGATTATTAGACCACATTATAGGAGAATTAGGAAAAGATCCCATAAGGATCTTATCACTTCTATAACCACAGGCACCAGAATATCCCTCTCTAGGGAGTCCAGGTTCAACCATTAATTGTGGATCTTTTTTAACTGGCATCTGTTAAAGATCCCTCACTAGCCTCTTCTTGAGAAGAGCTCTTGCCCTAGAAATCTTATCGGCTTTTTTTCTTAGCTTAGACTCAGTGATTCCAAGTGTCTTAACAAAATTTATATGATTGACAAGGTTATCGCCACCAGACCAGACACCCTCTTCAGTCTCTACATCCTCTACGGGAATAACTCCGGACTTTTTTAGTTTTTTCTTTTCTTCAAGGACTATTCTTCGAAGTCTATCGTAAGTAAGATTCTCGGCCATATTTGTACCTCCCGATACATTCATACATATACCACACGGGACAAAATAATGATTGAAAATCTAATCTACTGTCTATTCTTTATGCCAGCTCGTATTGAGGGAGCAAATGCTAAATCTGCCCACTTTGATGCAGATTCACTGAAAAGTTCATCAGGGCTAGATCTTGCTGCCTGAAGAGATGCTGCGTCACCTCCTGTGACACATCCTCCCTTATCATCAGCTCGAAACTGATCTTGAAGGGTTGTCATTGCAGTATCAGCAAGTATTGAAGAAAGAACAGGATCACTAGTCATGCTTCTAGTTGTTTCCTGAATGTTCTTTTTAAGATCCTCATTCTGCTCAGATTTAGACTGCTCAGATTTAGAAAATTTTATATTATCCAGGCCAACCCGTCTCATTGACTTTTTTTCTGAAACTGCCCTTCTCTTTGGCTGTCGGCCTTTTGATTCATTTATAACTTCATTAGTTGTCAAAAGACCCTCTTGAAGAATCTCAACTAGGCATTCTTTCACTATTAGCTTTAAAGTAGATTTTGTTAATTGTGTCACTCGTCACCATGATAGTATGTCATTAAAGATTCTATCTATTCTATCAGAACTGGTAAAATGTTTATCTAGATCGTCTTGAGAAATATCTTTTCCCTCTCTAAGCATAAAAGCACCAGGTGTAGATGGCTCACTTACCATATCAAAGCAAATAAGTTGAAAATCATCCTGAACAACCTGAGTATTTCCTTCGCTTCTAGTAGATCCCACTCCTCGGGACGATATTCCAAGAGTTATGCCAGCCTCTATGAGACTCTTTAATATTTTTCCATTTGGAGTTTCTAGAATCTCTATTGTTCCCACCACATTATCTCCATCCATTCGTGCGTCTCTGACGATGTGAGATACATTTTTAAGCTCTACAACCGAGGAATCGGGATGGTCACACTCTCCCAATGCTCTATTTTCCTGAATAAATTTTTGATAATTTGTAATCTCACGTTGCAAGATTGCTCTAGAGTAAATTCTTCCATTTTGATTAAGAGTATTGCATCTCTGTAAAATACCCTTTAAGAGAATTTTTCCATCATTATGATCTCTTGATTCCTTTATGACCTCTGAGGTGTAATTTAACGGCAACCATTCAGTTAACAATTTTAAATTCTTACTCACTTAACGCCTCCTTTAGTTCTTGACGAAGCTTAATCAATACCAAAAATCTTGAAATTGATTCGTCATTAATATTATCAAATGATTCATTTAGTAGCTTTTCACGAACAACATCAATTTTATCTAAAAGAACATCATTTTTAGTGTCTTCTCTGAACAGTATTAAATCTGATAAAATATTGTCTTTGACACCTATTAGCGTATCCTTAATTTTATCACCCTTATCGTCAGATAGTGAAAAGACATAATCTCTCATTAAATCTATTTGCTCATTATTTAGTCTTCCCTTGTATCTTTTATTAATTTTTTCAGTCATTATATTAATGACAAGAGAATTAACGTCGTGGTTTACATCAGCATCAAGATTTGGGACATTCTTTTTCTCAAGAAGGTTTTCAACAACCTTAGACTCATATTGTATTGTTCTAGAAAAATTAGCATCGTCTCCCTTTCTCCAATCATTTAAAAGTGTTTGAATTGTGGCATACATTTTATATTCTGGAATTCTTCGATGGTAAAATTTTGAATCTTGAAGATTATGGTTTATTTCTCTGATCAAGAGAGATTTTTCCTTATTTAGGGCAGAGACATTGCATCTTCTGGCTGCCTGCTTTGCTTCTGTTAGTATGGCAGCTGCAACTGAAGAACTGCTAACTGTGGATTTTATGAGTGCATTAAATAATCTAAATTCTTTATAGAGTTCAGATCCTTTTTTAAACTTTTTCTCTATGACGTTTAATGCTTTTTGTGCTGCAGGTTTGTCATCTCTAATTAAGCAATCTGATATATTTCTAAGCAAAAGCTCATAAATAACCCCTACATTTCTTTTTTTATTGTGAGATTTTGACATGAACTAGTTTTCTCCGACGGGTGAATCATCAGTTTCGGAAATTATCCTTCTTTTATTACTTATCTTGTTCTCAAGTGTTTTTAACGTGGATCTTATTCGAGATGTCATTCTTGCCTGATGCATTAGCTTGTCCTCTATGAAATCTGACATAAAAACATCTGACTCCTCCATAGATGTTCTGTATTTAGTTCTTAAGGGATTAATAGCATCTCGCATGTCAGATTTTTCCTTTTGGCGCCTTAGCTTTTCGCCTGACGGATTTGCGACAGAGTCAGACACATCCTTGGGATCGTGAGAAACTAGACTCAGATGATCGGTTTCAGAGGTTCGACCGTTAGTTCTACGTCCGCTATTATACTCATCCCTTTCTGCCTGAGTTTCATCATCCTCATCCTCATCTGACTTTTTTAAATCCTCGGAAAGCTTATTAACGAGATTCTGTGCTCTAATTGGAGAAGAGTCATCTAAGATTGAAAAATCACTTAAATTAAAATTTGATGAGCCATCAAGAATAGATAGCCCTTTTGTATTTCTATCATCTCCAGCCATTTCAAGCTCTTCTTCTCCCATCTCTTCTCCGCCAAATTCCTCTCCAGCTGCTGCTTCAGCTTCAATCTCAGCTCCTGCTCCAGCTGGAAGAACAACAGCTTCGACCTCTAGATCCTTTAGCTTTTCTTGAAGCCTTTGATCATTAAGATCCTCAATTTGTTCATCAGTCATTCCAAAGAGAGTTTTTTGAATCCAGCTTTTAGTAACTAAGCCCTCTATTCCTGCAGCGGATTGTGCTATTTCAAATCTACTCCGGTACAGGTCAAGCTTTTGTAGCTGAGCAACCGTTGACGGATTTGATAATTGAAGTGTGAAATCTAAAAGATCCTCTCCCTCAAAACCATTACAAAATAAATGTATTATTGCCAGCTTATTAAGCTCTGCTATGACTGATCTCTGAATTCTGGCTATCGTTCTAGAAAATCTAACATCTTCCTGTGAAAGAGTAGCTTTTGCACCTAGGCTTTCATCATATCCAAGATATGCTTTAGGAACCTTTAGAGCTGCAAAAAGTTTTTTCTGAATATATTCGACATCTTCAATTGCTGTAGCATTTGCGCCTCCTGCGAGTGTATCTATCTTTGTACCAGACTCTGTGCCCCTTACTGGTACGTAGTAGTCTTCGTCGACACTCAACGGGTTATACCGCAAATCAACCCTTCCTGTGCTTCTATCAACAACCTGCGCCTTCTTAAGGGTCGCTTGAGCCTGTTCCATATAGTTTGGAATATCTTCAGGAGGTACATTTCCTACGTCAATATAGAAGACTCTTCTCTCAGGGGATCTAACAATTCTATAAACTAACATTGCATCTTCAACTAATATTAGCTGTCTCCAAATCCTTCTTGCAGCCTCGAGTACTGATGATCCATATGGTAGAAATGCATCATTTCCTAAAACTCTTATGTGGCACACCTGCCAATTCTCCAGGACTTGATTTCCCTGTGTTACCCATCTAAATCTAACTGCCATCGGATCTGCTGGATCAAATCCCTCCTCTCGCTCAACCTCATTAACAGGCATTGGGTATGCATTAATTATTCCATATTCTGGGTCAACGTCATTGAAGAGGAAAAAGTCACCATACTTACATAGATTTCGAACCCACGATGTCAAATTAAATTCGACGTTTAAAGTGTCATAAAATAGATCATCAAGAAGTCCCTGGATGGTTGGATTTTCTGAGTATATGTGAAGAACGCTTCCCTTTTCATCTGCAGCTACAGTCTCTTCTGAATAAATGTCTAGTGCTGAACTTATCTCAGGGGTGTATTCCATCTCGCTGAAATCACTATATCTAGCCATTCTATCATATGACCCATATGCACTCATTGCTGTGCTATAGACATGACTCTGAGTCTTTCTAAACATCTCAAATGCAGATGATCGCCTAGCAGAAGAATCAACGTCCTTCACTTTTCTCTTTATGACTGGTCCGCTCCTAAAGAGCTGTGTCAGACGCCTAAATAGACTTTGTGATGGATTATCTGCCATTTATCACTCTCATTTAAGAAGCCAATCGTGATCTTTCATAATTTTCAACTTATTATTCCATTCGCTTGAAATGTTTATTTTTTTATTATTATTAGCATCCGGATTCATCTTTGGATCTCTTGACTGAGCGCTATGAGGCCTTCCTTCTAAAACTGCTGAGGGCATGTCATCATATGTTTTTCTTACTAACTTCATACCCTTTAGCATTGCGGCATTGAGATCCTTAGAGTTAACACAATATCCCTCTGATGCGTCATATAGCCACATTCCTATTGCAAAGCTCATGATTAGGTCATCATTATATCCCCTCATTGCTCGTGCTCGATTTCCAGACCATGTAAATGTCTTGAGTTCATCATAAAATCTTGTTGAATATATTTTTATTTGCTTATTTCTCAAGACTTCTTCCAGCTTTGTTAGTATTAAATTACGCGTTTTTCCACTAGTTGTAAAACCAGCCAGATCTGTCTCCTTGGGAGGGACATAATCTCCAATATAAAGTGCTTTTCTCTTTTTATGATAGAGCTTTGGATATTGTAACTCCTTCAGCTTTAAAATTGTTGCATACCCATAACTATTATTTTCTGGACATAGAAGGGCTTTATTATACTTTAAGCCGAATTCACTTAAAAGCTCAGCAAATCTGTCAGGAGGTATCTTTCCCTTATACTCTGCAACACACTCCCCTTCGTTTAAATCGATTATATGAAATGTAGAAAAATCTTTTGAATCTCCCCTTGAAATGTCTGCTGTCATAATATAATTGTGCTCTGATAGCGGATACTCCCATACCCATACATTCATATCAAACCCTGTTCTCTCTCTAGGCGGCCTACATATTTGTCTGATCCATTCTATATCATTCGAAGACAAAAATGTCTCTCCTGAGGCTGCAAAGTCACATAGATACTCCTGTGATATCTGCCTGTCCGAAAGATTCTTAGTAGTTTTATTAAACCATTCTTGATCTCTTTCAGGATGAATATCCCAGGGTAATTTTATTCCCTTAAATTCATTGAGTCCCGCTGCAGCATCTGTGTATAGCTTATAATACTGCCCTCCAACTCCGTTTGGTGTTGAAAGAATAATAACCCTGCCCCCTGTCGAAATAGTAGGATATAGCCCCATCCATAATTCATCAAAGTTTCTAACAAATGCAGCCTCATCAATAATCAGCAAAGAAAGAGCTTCAGATCTTCCCGCGTCATCAGATGTTGGAATTGCTTTTATTGATGATCCATGACTAAATTCAATTAATTGTTTATTATTTGTCACAATCTCAGGAAGAACTAGCCACTTTGGAAGACCTCTTATCATTGTCTTCACCTTTGTGATGAAGTTTTGAGCGACGCTCAATTTTGTTGCAATGATTAGAACGTTTTTATCTCTCTGAAATAATGTCATCCAGACTGCATAGGCTGCAGAAAGAGTTGACATTCCCAACTGTCTGGACTTTAAAATGATGGAAAATCTTTCATTGATAAACGTTTGAACACAATCATCTTGAAATGGATATGTATCAAATTTTATTAGTCCTCTGACAGGATGTTGAATTTTGGCATAATTGTTAAAAAAATAGATAGGATCTTTCCCACATTTAACAATCTCAGCGACCTGTCTGGACTTATTAATTCTAGACATCACTCGATCCGAAATCTCGTAAATCTTCTGTAATAGGCAGTCTTTCTAGGAGTGAATGGAGATGCTGTTATGAGTTCAACATTATCACTAGAGCTAAGTTCTTTCAGCTTTATTGCTTTTCCCGAAGAAGCCTTAAATTCTTTCTTTAGCTCCTTAATATAGTCATTAATAAGCTTTACTGATTCCTCCTCAAAGACTTTGACCTGATCTCTGAGGTTTCTTTCAGATGCCAGGTGGACTATTGTTGTATAGACGCAAGAAAGGCAATCACCCTGTAACGATGTTCTAATTGACATTGTTGGAGATCTAAAATCACCCCTTGTAGATTGACCCCATGTGTCATTTAAAATTTGTCCTAAAAAATTGATCTCACTTGAACTAAGCATGATTAAGTTACTCCCTAAGATTAATTATCTTCCTCATCTAGAAATAAATTCAAGGATTTATTCATAATCCTCTCTTTATAACTATTCAAAACTTTTTCATCGGGTCGCCACCCGGAATCCCACATGTCTCTATTGGGCTGAGCAAATGTCATCTCACACTCAGTACAACAGTTAAACCGACTATATGCACTAAAATCATCACGATTGTTCATAATAAATTCGCATAGCGGGCAAAAAAATGGCATTGTCATAGAGCCGCCCTCATCAATAATCAGTATACCTTCGCCTAAGCCATCACACACTATATACTTTTGTATCCTTTCCATGCTTTATTATATCAAGAGAATTATCAACAGAATCCTTAATTGCATCGACATGAGATATTACAATTATATTCCTAAACCACTTCTTTAAAGATTCTAGAAGTCTGCTGCATGCTTCAATATTTGTTTCGTCTAGAGCTCCAAATCCCTCGTCTATAATTAGAATATTTGTTTTCGTTAAAGAGGAAACATTTATTAATGCGACCCTAATCGCAAGAGAGGACATCATTTTTTCCATACCAGATGCTAGCTCAATTATTCTTCTACTATCTCCATAATTTATGTAGATATCCATTGAATTAGATTCAGGATCTGCCTCTAGCTCAACTGTAAATCCTGTTACACCCTGTAGGATTTTTGAAATTTCAGAATTTATTAATGGTAATTGTGACATCATTATCTGTAAGGGTATTCCTTTTTTTGATGTTGCCCTTATAAAGAGATCATAGGCTACGAGATCTCTTTTTATTTCATCAAATTCTTTTCTATCCTTTTTTATTCTCACTATTTCAGATTTTAATCTTACAATTTTTTCAAATCTTTTAAGTCTGTCCCTATCAAGCTTTTTTATCTCTCCCTCTAGAGATAGTATTGAAGTTCTAATTGTTGCAGATGGATTGTCATCCTCCTCAATAAATCGAGACATCATGTCTTTTAGAACTTCCTGTAATTTTAAAAGATTAGAAGAAGATATGTTAAGTTCGTTTACTACATTATTAAGATCAATTTTAAAATTAGATATCTCTATGGATATTTTAGCATCCTTTTTCACAAGTGATTCATATTTTAATATTTTTTCATCTATCTTCTCATCTAATATAATGCTTAACGCTGATTCAGCGTGCCCTAGTGACTCTAGCGATCTTTCGGTGTGACCTCTTTGATCAGATATTCTCTTTCTATCACTGTGTGAATCTTTTATAAACTTACACGTAGGAAATGTATCACCGCATGGGATATTAGTTAGTTTAGAAATAGACCTCTCTTGTCGCTCAAGTTCTTTTTTATGATTCTCATTTTCGTGTCTTAGCTCAATAAGTGATGTCTCGAATTTTTTTTGAGCCTCTCTTTTTTCTAATAGCTCATCAATTGTAAAATCTAATCTCACAAGATTTATTTTTCTTCTTTTCTCATCTCTTTCTGAAATTTTCTTTTGAATGCTTATTTTATCTTTTATGAGTGATTCAATCTCTTCTTCACACTCTATAATAATTTTTTCTCTAGCAGTAATTTCAGATCTTGTAACAATATTGGGATTTTTAGATACTGCTAATTGAACATTAAGAATCTTAAGCGTTCCTCTCTTTTGTTCTATCTCTCTTTCAATTACTTTCAAATATTCTGTATTTTCTTCTACATTAAATTTTAAATCATCGATTTTTTCATCCCAATCTATATCTGGATATGATTTTGCTTTATTTCTTATATCATAAGATTCTGATTTTGCTGTTTCATTCATTTTTTCAAAAACTTCCAAATCAAGAAATTTTGTTAAAATTAGCTTTCTTGAAGATGCGCCTTCTTTTATGAACGTATTCATCCCTCCCTGTGATGCCAGCGATGTCATTAAAAAATCTTCAGAGGTTCCAATCATTCTTCTTAAAATCTTTTCAGTTTCCCTTCTTTGCTCTTCAGTTATATCCTCCTCTATCTCTCCGTCACTAGATAGTTTATGTAGCTGAAGCATTGTGGACGCATAAATCTCTCCCTTTCTAGTTTGATGCTTTACGGTTGCACGTGTCAATCTCAAGTTTTCACCATTTATTGATAAGTCTACAGTTGCATTGCAAAAATCCTTTCTATTATTAATAATGTGAAGATTTTTAATCGATCCTCTATCTGTCGTGTTAAATAGACCATACATTAATGCGCCTATAATAGAAGACTTTCCTCTTGTATTTTGACCAAATATTCCAGTAATTCCGGGAAGATTTTCAAAATTAACAACATTTCCCAAACCATAGGAAAAAAGATTATCAAATTTAAATGAATTTATTTGCCATCTAGAATTTCTTAAAACTTCTTTATCATTTGATAATTGAGAAGCATATCTTTCAATTAAACCGTCAACATTATCTAATGTTTCTTCATCTATCTTATTTTCACTGTAAAAGTCCCTTATTAGCTTTTTATGAGTCTTTGAATCTCTTAAATTCTCTTTACTTAGAGCTCCTCCTGAAGTTTGTATCTTTGAAAAATCAAACGTCGATTCAGATTTAAAGACAACTTCTGTTGCAGATTTTTCTCTCTTGAGTTCATATTGCAATCTCTTACTGTCAGATTGCAAAATAATTGTTTTAGATCTTATTCTAAATCTTGATCCATCCGGATAGTTAAAAGACTCACTCATTACATCGTCAACAGATCCATTCCAGTCCAGCGTGATAAATGGTTTACTATGCGGTATTTCAAAAAACTCGACATCAAAATCATCTTTTGACCTAATATCCCAAAATAAAAATCCCTTTCCAGTGTGCTCTCCATAGTTTTGCTGAATTGAGGAGCCCGGATACGCCATCGTTTTCGATTTATTCAAAAACTGACGCTTATGAATATCTCCTAGAAGTGCGAAATCAAAATCTTTAAAAAAATCATCTGTAACATCTCCCTCAATGCTCCAGTTGATATCCGTTTTTGACCCCCAGACGGCACCATGAAATAAGGCTATATCTATCTTATCTGGATCTGTCTCAACTACTTCCCACCTCTCTTCATCGAAGCATGAAAATACACACCAGTTAAATTCTTCATGTCCGACTATTGGGTATACACCTGACTTTTTATAGAGGTAGAGGTTTGGATTATTTAGTGCAGAAATGATCGGAGATATTGCATCTTGCCTGTCTTTATTGAGCATCAGGCCGTCGTGGTTGCCAAGAATTATGTGTGTGGGTGCAATATCAGATAATTCGTTAAACCACCAGGAAAGGCTATCTATCAGCTCTGGAGATATACCCTGCGTCTTGTTGTGAACTATGTCGCCACCAACATAAATTACGTCAGGCTTAAGCCCTCTAGCCTTTTCAAAAAAATGTGAAAAGGACTCTTGATATTCGTCATGTCTAGATAAGCCACGCCAATGAATATCAGCCAGGTGAATTATCTTCATAAATTTATACTCACAACAACTTAATAATTACACAAACTTAATGATTGTACAATCTATGACCATCTCGGTTCAACTGTACACAATGTATCATGTCCGGGGCACGGATCAGGATGTGTTCTTTCACATTCTGGGCATTGGTCGCCGGGTTCGTCAAATTCATCTTCCAGGCCTAGATGATCATACTCATGTTCAAGGCCTCCATATTTAGGCTCACGAAACAATGCATCGTCTTGCAGGAGCCTTTTAATTTCCTCTCTAATAAGATCGCGCAATAGATTCACGTCGCACCCCTCATGTATAAGTATCTCGTTCTAAAACAAGGATCCCGTTCTAATTGAAGCTATTTTCTCTCTCAGCGATGACTCTCTTGTCCATATCATCGATTCTTGCTTAAGTTTTTCAAAATCTCTCCTTGACATTTCTCCCACATCAGAAAATCCTCCTAAGGAGAGTACTTTAACACTACACCCATATTCACATAAAAGATCGGCAATTTTTGCTGACTTTTCTCTCATATCAAAGTCTAGTCCTAATAGCACTGGAGACCTATTTGCAACGAGTCTCTTAAAGAGATATGATCTCTTGCTTAATTGAGATCCCAATAGACATGTTGAATTTTGATTACACTTAAATAAATCAAATGGACCCTCTACAAGAGTAATTTCTTGTGACCAATCAATATTAATCTCATTAAAGATTATCTCCATCTTTTTTGCTTTTGAATTAATGTATTTAAATGAGCTATCATCAATTGATCTTGCAGAAAAATAATTTAAATCGCCATCACAATCAAATGAAGGTATAATAACTCTTCTTCTAAATCTTCCCTTCTTTACAGTCCCTAGTCTAAAATACCAAAAATCTCTATCACTGATACCTCTCTTTCTTAAATAGCTAATACAATCGCGCACATCCGGATCTCTTGACTTAAGTGATAGACATAAGGGTATAAAATCATCAGGAAGCTTGACAGATTCTTCCACCTGATGATCAACGGTATCTGATGAGAGTTCGTGATTGAGAAATTTAAATTTAAACTCTCTTGCTGCATCTTCACTTACATGCTGAAAAAGAATTCTGTGAGGAGTCCTCCCCTTTATTCCGCAAACCCAGCAATGGCAACTCCAATTTTCAATATTAATAGAAAATTTTCTCTTTCCTGGAGTGCCACAATTTGGGCATTTAGCTGCAACATTGATTCCATCTCTAGCGATAGATATCTCGCCAAAAATTCTTCTAATAAAGTCTATCTTTAGTGTAAATGTTTCCACATAAAAAGATACAGCATGTTAGCTCAAATGTTCATTAGCCCAGCAGCAGCTATAACATATGCATCTGCCATATCATAGCATCCGCCAACAAGAACAGTCTGATTCTTTCTGGGACCGCTTTTTAAAACTTTAACAGGCCACTTATATCCTGTAGAACAAAGATGAGTCGAAACCCATTCTAGCACCTGCTCCTTTGTGGGCTTTCCTCCGTTTTTCTTACGAATAAGTTTAATTCCCAATTTCTTTCTAGCACTATTGACATTTAAAAATCTCGGTTCAAATCCAAATTCATCAAAGCAGAGATACGAAACAATTCCATTAAATCGTGCAAGAGTTGAAAGAGTCTGCGCTGAGGAAAATCCGGATCTAAATGACTGAAGATTTTCTTCAATGCAGATAGAATCTATTTCATTTAAAACATTCAGAGATTCTAATTCTTTTTTGACGGCTTCAGCTTTTTTAAAAACACCCTTCTCAAGCTTGAGATCAATATAGCCCATGGATGACAGATCTCCTTCATCATTCAATAGGCACCATCCTGTGCAACTTGTTGAAATATCTAGACCCAGTATCATTAAAAATCCGTCTTGAACCTTAAAAGAACTTCGTCACCCTCTCTTTTAAGGACGGGTTGAGCCAGGTTCGCTCTCATAATAACATTTAAATTATCATCATGTAAATTCAAACCAGATATATAAACAAACCTAGTATTTAAATCATTTGCATTATTCGATGCAGATAAAATCTTATACTGTGGATTTGATGACGAATTAATTGCTCCCACACCTGCTGGCAAATTAACAGTCAGTATATGAATATTTTGCTCTCCCCTAAAGGATGACTCAAACCCATCAGCACCAAAATATGCTATGTGCGGAGACTTCACAACAGCAATTCCTTCATTATACAATAGTGTGCCCACATTATTCCAAACTGCCTGAGGCGTCTTACAGTCTGCCCTGTAAAGACTTCCCCTTCCATTATCCCTAATAGTCATTTTAATCCTGCCTGACGATCCTGTAACGCTGGGATCTGATAGATAGAAGGATGACGGTAAAATTCTATTTCCATAAAAGAGATTTGAGATATCAAAGAATGTAACTTCATTTGAACTTGGGTCCCTAGTTCTCTGAAATATCGTTAAAATGGGACCTTGCCCTTGATTAGAAAGCTTCATATTCTCCGGTGTCACACCTGCAACTTGTGCAGCTATTGAATTTGGAGATGTATCATCCGGAAGATTAAGACTCTCATTAATCATCTCAAGATCTCTAACTGATACTGTGGGAAGTCCAGAGTAAGCAGATGATGGAGGGACCATATCATTTAAAGTAACAATACTTAAATCAATCCCGCCATTTACACTAATAAATGGCGACATTTCTGATATCGACGCGGTATTTAAAAGACTAAAATTAGGACTAAATCTACCGTTATCATTTGGAAGAATTGTTAGATTTCTCTTTTTAGTCGATCCGCTTGCATAAATGTAACCATTAGCGGTTATATCGATAACAGTTGTATCAATTGTCGAAGCTGTCAAGTGAAGTAATCTAGGATAATACCCCTGCTTAAACTCCCTAACAAAATTAGGAAGATTTATTATATATCCACCAACTCCAAATGAAAATACAGGATTAAATGGCTGCTCAGAAGATTTTATGTTTGTTTGAAAGGGAGTTATTAAATTTTCTCTAGTCGGCGTGGTCTTAACAAAAAATGGCGGAACATAAAATAATATATCTGATAAGGAGGATACGCCATTTTTCTCATTTTCCTTTATCTGAGATTCATAGAGATACTTGTTATATAATTTGACGTCATGAATTTCTGCCTGTAGCGGATGATTAAATCCATATGAGCTTTCAGCAGGTTCAGTGAGTCCTATCTCATAGGGATATACCCCCTCATTAATTCCTGCAGTTTCATTAAAGAATCCCGCTTCATCTCCAAGGCCACTAAAGTAATTTCCTAATACTAGCGCAGAAGATTGCACATGAGGGGGTGGAAGTATTGACGATGATGGTATTGAAAAGTTATAATTCGAATCATCTATCATGATGCTTCCCGTTCCATCACTGATGATATCTGTCCCCCACCTGGCGCACACATGATGCCAGTTATTCTTTATCAAAGAGTTATCACCTGATACAAAAATCAAGTCTTGAGGATAGCTTCTTTGATTATTTGGAATGCTTAAATTGACACTTGACGGCTCTACATCTGCACTATGGCTTAGCTGTAGCATTATTCTATATCCGCTTACCAATCCATTCGAATCACGTGAGCTTCCAGACACTAGAGATATAGCATAGGTTGACGAAAGGTGCATAATCGTTCCTGCTCTAAATTCTCTGCCAGGTTCATTTGAATATCTTGGGTTTATATAGAAATCAAAACTAAAGGACCCGGAGGGAAAATAGGGCCTAGGCTTTCCAGGAAATTTAAAATTGTTGTATATAATTGCAGAATTTCCCGGCAAGCCGGAACCAGAAAAGAAATTTAACGTATTATAGTTTGTATATGAAAATTGACAATTATCATACCTCGGTGCGTAAAATGGCATTAAAACACTTCTAACACAATTCTTTATAGATGAATTAATATTAAACGTAAATGGCGGATCAAATCTTACTATATCAAATCTTTTTGAATTTTTTGCTATTTGAGATGATGAATTAACTAAATCCATATAATCACTAAGGCTTGAATTCACATTAGAAGAAGCTCCTGCTTTTTTAGCACTATTTACAGTTTTTGTAACTGAATTTAGAATCTCCATTGCTTCAAAATCACCCATATTAAGGCCTGGAGGGCCCGGGCTATCAGGTGAATAGGAATTTTCCCCAAATTGAGATGGAGGAAATAAATTCTTAAAATTCTTACTAGGTCTTGGAGACAGGGGCATTGACCCAGTCGTTAATCCCGTGGGACCTTTTAAAGAAGAGCTAACATACCTTATCTCTGGATGTAATGTTAAGCTAAAATTTTCAAGATATTCTGGTAAAATCTTGATAAGAGACATTTACACCACCATTAGAAGTCAAGTCTAACTCTAATTGTGAGATCCTTCTCATTATTCTTTTCAACTGGCCTTGACAGCTTAGCCACTGCGAGAAGATTATCATTAGCATCATAGAGTCCCACTGTTGTTATAAAGCAAAATGCTTTTTGTGTGGATTCTTGTCCGACCTCGATAACTCTAATCTTATTTGATGAATCATCAACATATGTTGGATTTGACGAGTAATTGAACTCATCAGCAGTTGCTCGACAAAAGATTAGTGTTGAGTTAATATTAGTTAGATTTTGAAATGTCATGGCAGTATTTGATCCTGAGCTGAATCTACATGATGCCAGATGATCGCATATGTTATCAATTGATGCAGAAAACATGAGATCGGGAATGAACTTTGCTCGGGGATTGGCAGATGAACCCAGGGCAAATGATCCAATTTCTGTTCTACCAAAGCCAATTGAATGAACATTATTATCATTCATTGCAGAAATAACTCCTGATACGTGCTGCGATCCAGACATTATCTTTTCTAAATCAAATATTCCTATTCCCTGCTCATAAAATAAAAGTCCGACTGATTCGTCTGTATTAGATGAATTAACGATATTACCCACCTGACCGCCAAATGAAACTTCTTGATTGCTAACAGACCCTACATCAGTAAAAATATTAGATCCTGACTCTGAAGTTTGAGCAAGATTTGGTCTAAGAGTATCAGTTCCAGTTCCCCCTGGGCCTCCGGGACTATGAGATGCAGATGTAAAAAATCTCATAGCAAAAGACTCTCTCTTTATCATATCCCTGGAAAATAGTCGCTTAAAGCAAATAAACATTCCATAATTAATTAAACTAGCTGGAGCTGTGCTAGAAAATGGAGAAGCAAATTGAGAATCAGCGTTGCCAAGCAATAATTGTGAAAATTGTCTATAATTGCTAATTTTCTCTCTCATCATTACTGAACTAGATGTAAATAAAACCTTTCCCGTGGAATCAATTCCCGTTGTAACTTCAGAAATCCCAGAGCTTCCAGAAAATATTCCAGTTGTGAGATCAAAAACAGGGTTAGCTGTCTGAAGAGAAAAATCCTGATCAAAAACTGTTTGAAATAATGACGATGTGATGCCAGGACCTACACCGCCAGTAACAAAAACCTGGTATGTTTTTCTTGTATTTGATCCGGATATATCCTCTTGAATAATATCTACTAGCTGATTTAGAAATGACTGTGTAGTTTTCTTATCAGCGCTAGTTAGTTCTTTAAATGTTGCCACTGTTTTACTCCAAAATTATGAAACCTGTATTCTAAAATTAATAGAAGCACCTGAATTGACTCCCGAAACTGTTACTATTTTTTGAACTACGCTCCCATCACTTATTCTATACGATGCAAATAAATCATCTGAGACTGACTTAGCAAAAAAAGTTAAATTAAGTCGCGAAAGGTTATTAGAATCTATTGACGGCTGAGCGGGAATCGTGTACACGGCGAGGTTATTCTTGTCTACGCTATCAGGCACTCTATTCGTTATTCCAAGAAAGAGATAGTCTACTGTAACCCTGTAGCTAAAGTCTGTTAAATCAGGATCAAGTGTTCCCTCTGCAAAACTTTGCTTTAGTTGAACCTGGCTAGATCTATTTCCTCCAGTTTGTGTTCTCGATAGGGATAATGTGTCGTTTGTAAGAGTATCAATAATAGCCAGCGTAGGAAGTCTTGTTAGTGAATCATTATTGATGGACCTGCACCTAAATTTTTGAGCTAAATTTCCCTCTGTGATTGCCTCTAAGACTGGAGTATTTTTTTCAATTTTTTCTTTGCCAACGGTCCGCCCAAAGTGAACAATGTGACCATAGTCAACCTCCTCATCAGACAGTGCAAATTTAAAAATTTCAAAACTGCCATCATTTCTAGCAAGCGCTTCCCTTCCTAGATCAGTTAAAACTGCATCAAGAATTATATTATTAGTACTTTGATCAAGAAATCCCATTTAAAACTCTCCTGGCATTAAATATATCGATAAAAACTATTCTCAGTAAATCACTATTATGAATATTAAACATTTTTTAAACCAAAGAATCTCATAGTTGTCTTATTAACAGGAACTCTTTGTGGTTTACCCGATTCATTATTAATTGAAACATTAACTACCTTATTTAGCTGATTGTCAACATTGATAATTTGTAGCTTATATTTGTCAGATAAAAGATCCAAAAATTCTTCATTTTTAATAACTTGATTTTTACCAGCTCTCTGGTCGTATGTTGTGACTTTATTCTCAGAAAATACATCATAATACTCAGGATCAAAAAATATTCTTATTCTAGAGTGGTCAGAGTCTTTCATTGTATCAGCGAATAGGTCTTGATTTAAGTATATATTTGGATAAGGCTTAGGTGCTCCTGACTGAGATACTAGCTCTTTATGTAGCTTGTTTCTTGAAGAATCAAATGTGATTCTAAATTGAGATGAATAATTGGATGTAAATCCTCTTGCATCAATTGATGCAAGAGTATAAATGTAATCAGAATTTTTTGTAAAACTTAAATCTCTAAACGCCTTTCTTGGTCCAGAAACCTTTCTTATTAGCTCTTCGGGAACTACCTCTCTAGGAACCACTCTCGATGTAGAATTATCAAAGTCCATCTCCATAATTAGCGTGAATGGAACATTAACAGATTTTCTTCTTAGAACCTGATATCTTACGACATCTCTTTGTGGGTTTAATGATTCATCCCAGTAAATCATTAAATTATCTTCCTGGTAGTCCCATCTGAATGAGAGATTTTGCGGAGGATTTGGAGGTATTGTTTCTACACAGTTAACCTTTATGGGAGTTCCAGCAGACTCTACGAGTAAAACTGCAAAAATAGATTGATCTTCCACGTCATCAAACTCATTTGATCTAAACGCTTCAATTCTTGTCAAACAGACTGTTTTAATGTTATAGACGTATACAGCTCCATATCTTACATTTAAGTCCATCAAATTTATTGAAGAATAGTTTTCCATGATAATCGGATCATGAGCTATTTTTTTCCATGAATTGCCAGTTCGAATAATTTCGTATTTTTCAATAATGAATCCAACTGGAATAGAATTTGAATTAGATATAAATGATCCATCAGATAATTTATTGTATGCTGTTTGTTCAAATGAACCCTCTAGCTGGACCTCATATTCGCTGGCATTAATTACTCCTGGAATAAAATTTTCTATTGCATTTTCCTGAATTTTAGAAGAAATGGCTTTAAGCGATCTAAGCTCATTTTCATACACATTTGCCTTCTCCTCAATAGATCTTTGAATCAAATTTCTAGCCACTTTATTGTTTAAATTGAATGAAAAGGAAATATCTCTTACACCTGAAAATAGCTTATTAAAAGATTCACTCCTAACATCAGTCGGCGCGTATGAAACTCCCTGAGATTGAATATTTGAAAGAGAATCTCTTATCTGGAGTCCATCAGGGCTAAATACGGACCTATCATCAACAACATTACAAAGATTTTTAGAATTTTTATTTCCGCTTGTATTTGATGGCAGGCCAAAAAATGATATTGAAGATGCTAAAGAATCATAAAATTCTTTATCAATAAGGTCATCTTTTAGGTAAACTGAAGAAAAATGTGCTGTCGCAATTGTATTTTCAGACTGAATACGATTTAAGTTATCTTTGATTAAATTTGGTCCCATACTTTTGGCTAGGCTTTCAAGAGATATATCTACGCTATTAAATGTTGTAGGTTCTGCACTTATCTTATTAAATCTGGGATACCTATCTGCGCTGGCTAGAGCCCTATCACTCTGCGTTATATTATTTAGATCTAATATTCCAAATGTTCCTGCACCATTTGTTCTTTCATCTTTTGTGTAAAAGTTATAGACAAACTTCACAGAAGATTTTTTTATCTCTGGAATATCGACCCATGTTGTGGGCGTGCTAGGGTATGATGTAAATCCCCAATCATCAGAAAATTCACCAAATGAATCTTCATATATTTGCATGTTAGATTGAGCAAATTCCCAGTCTGTATTTTTAGCAAATCCTATAAGTGAAGCTACTGACTCTATAGGAGCTGTACTAGCTGTCTCTTGTGTCTGAGTTTGAGATTTACTTGTTTGAGATCCCACGATTTTAATCCTCTACATTCCTAATTATGTCACTGAGTGACCAAACTTTTTACTTGACCCTCTATTGGGTCTATCTCTGTCATAATTGAAGCTGTTATAAAATATTGATAGTATTCTGGCCCTATTATTTCTTGAGTCATATCTTCCACCTCGACCATCTGCTCCCATTGCTGAAAACCTGAAATACTTGTATTTGGAGATTCCTCGACAGGAGAAGTAACAATCCAATCTGCATCATCTGCGACTATGCAAAAAACTCTATCAAAAATTTTAGGATACACTATTCTATTCCTATATTTTTGCGGACTAAGGATAATAGATCTCTCCAACTCCCTCCTAACCCTTTGATATGTTAATGATGACGCTAAATCATCAGCATTATACATCCCAGTTAAAATATCTGTTATTGTCTTTCCTAGGGTTTTCTTATCTCTCTCTGGCCCTGTAATAAACGTCTGATCTGCTAGGAAGCAAAAAACATCCTCACTCACATCAATTCCAGATGTCAGGCGAAGATAAAGTTTGAGGTAGTGGTCAAGAACGTGATTGTTAAAAATTTGTTTGAGAGCATTTGAAGAATTATCATTAATATTTGCATTTCCGATTACATCTACAAAATTTTGCAATGTATTGAACTGAGAGTTAAACTCGCTGATGACATCATCTCCGTATGCCTGTCCCTTAAAGTGATTAACAATTCCGTCTCTATCAAATTGTGCGATAACAGTATTTTCTAATAAATCTTTAACTGTTTGTCCCTCAAAAAATTGACTTGATGCATCGGGTGGGCTCCAGGGAAGATCTGACCTTCCATCAATAATAAATCTTGAGACGTCAAAAAGAAATTCCTGGGGAGTTGGGCACACTCTTTCATCCAGTAAATCTCTTCTCCAGAGACTAATTTTAATGACATTAGAATTATTGTATCTAGGATTACTCATTTCCTCTGCTGCAGAGATTCTAAGGAATTCAACTAGACCCGATGGTAGTCCAAAAGTGAAAATTCTTTTCTTTCCAGACTTCTCAGTCTTAACTAAATGATTTATCTTGCATAGAGTTCCCAGACACTGTGCCTGATTTGTAGTCACTACACAAGACGATGGCACATAGGGGTAATCTCTACTCTGATATGATAATGTTGACTGTAAATATCTTGATAATCGGACCTGATCTTTTGTTATTGAGGCAGATATCAATCCAGGAATATCTTCAGAATTCTTTATTGCGGTTTGTAGCACTTGTAGTGCCGATAGCATAGAATTTCCCTGAAATGATGATGCGACTTTATTAATCGTATCACTAACCCTGTCAGATATTTCAGTTAAAAAATAAAGAGAATTCCACGCTAAAATATCGTATTCTAGCTGCGGCCTATAATAAGACCAAAAAAGATTAATACACTCCTCAATATTATCCCTGTAGCCGCTTCCAGTTTCCCAGTTCCACTTATCATCATCAAAAGCGCTAAATTTTGGTCTAACTAAGTCCCACTTTTCTGATGTTGGCTGTTTTTTTAAATTATTTGCATCACGAAGTCCAGCTATTGACCGCTTACTAAGTGAAATTTTTGTGTTTCCCCACTGATATCCTGAAAACATTCCACTACTTGATAGTGTCTCTGATGGAACCCAGACTGCAAATTTTTGAGTTTGTTGAAATATCAATAGAGCGAATAAATAACACACAACTAGCCTTCCATCTCTTCCAATATTAAGATCATTTGTAACAATTCCCTTCCATGAGGGTGAGCCCTCTCGATCACTTTCAATTGAAAATGCTGACGCTGTCTCAGCCTCCCACATGTCAAGAGCTCTTCCAATAGAATCACTTAAACATGGAATTAGAGAAGATGCTTTTGAAGTGCCATAGCCGAATGAGTATCCCAGCTTAGATGCCATCTCTGTTGCCGATAAATTGTCACCGGATGGGAGAAGAAACCAGGGACCATCATAATCAGTTCCTATGTCTGGCCCAGGGGGTTCACCTGGCTGATTATTTCCATCAACATCGTCTTCTGAGGAGTGCTCGCCCGAATAAGCGTCGCCATCGTATCCAAATCCGTGCTTTGTTAATCGTGATTGTGATGTGCTGGAAAGATTAAAAAATCCTATAGCTTGAGAAAGAAGAGATCTAGAAATCGATTCAAGTTGATTGAATCCCATATTGGGATCTCCTCTAAAGAGTTTATCTCTAGCAAGTAAATACTTCAAGCCCTCCCAGGCGCATGCAGGATCATTTGCAGCTGCTGCAAACCATAATATCTGAGATGATTCGCCAAAGTTATTGCCAGCTGTAAACTCAAGATCATCTAGATATATCTTATGGAGAGTTTCGGAAAATTCTTCAAATATTCTCTGAACTAGAGCTGCTGAGTTGGTTACCTGACCAGAGTTGCCTTCAATTCCCACTAGATCTGTACTTGAAAATGGTGTTTGATCTCCCTCTGGTCCTGATCTTTCCACGGGTGTTTGAAGTGCAGCTGCTGACACATCTCTTATAGATGTCCCACCCCCTCTTACAAGAGAATTTTCCAAAAATGATGTTAGCTTAGATGTTAAATTGTCTAAATTTTCAGAAAATAATATTAATTTATCAATGCTATTTTTCGCAACACCCCCCGCTAAAAAATCACCTATAAAATATTCCAGACCGGGCTTTATAGGTTTCCCATCTGCAGGAGTGTCACCCTTTCCCCTATTAAATGATGCAACGTAAAATGGTGATACACCCTGTCCAGCATTAGAAGCCTGATTACTTTCATTGGTGAATAGAGGTCTTAATGATCTGACTCCCAATCCCTTGTCTGAGTCTGATCCTGCTAATACATTTGGAATGCTTGCAAGATTTTCAATTTTCTCAAACGGATCCCATCCAATAAAGTCAGCTAATCTCTTTTCTGCACTATTTTCAACAGTTGAAATATCACCAGAATCCAATTTTCTCTGAGTATAGCAGTGATTTATAAAATCTCTAGACATAACATATAGAAGCTTTGAATCCTTTTGATTAATAATGCTATCCCATAGGTCAAAAAAATCTCCCCTTGTAAACATATCAGTTCCAGAGTCATCGCTATCCAGTCTGTTTGTTCCAACTACTCCGAGAACGTTGCGCGTATCTAGCTCACTTAAATTAATCTTTCCGAGCTGTTTTAAAATCTCATATCCTCCGTATGAGCTTTTATCGATGCCCAGAATCTCCCCGGGTGAAAATGAATCAGAATATGATGGAATAGTATCACTAAAATCATCCTGAGGGAATACTGTTCTTCCTGCGATATCTGCCACTAATTGCATCATCAATGCTGTCGAAGAAGAACTATTCCAATATGATTCCGGAATCTTAAGATAATCCTTTATATACGACTCAAAAGATATATTTCCAGGAGCTTTATTGGAAACGAAATCATCATCGTAAAGCTTCATCTTACTAGCAATTCTTCCTGCAGATGTAGAAGAGCTAGGAGAATTTTTGCTAACATAGTTGTTAAGCTTTATATTAATTGCTGACTCCACATCATAAATTGATAATGATGATGAGAAAAAATCTAAAACCGTGCTGGCTGTTTTCATTTCTTCTCTAAATGACATTAGAAGCTTAGGATCTGTATTAATAGAGATTTTAGTTGCTCCCTTTGGAGCATTTGGATAAAGGTCTCTTAAAGAATCACTATCAAGTGGCCAATATTGATAATTTTCTTCTTTAGCTTTGCTTGTGTTTTTAGCCTGTCGGGCTGTTGCAGAAATTGCAGAAAAGTTTCGAGGCGGAGGCCCTTTACGAAATGTGGGACTATTTCCTATTTCATTAGTTTGATAAAGTGTATTAGAATTTTGAATTATTCCAGTATTGGGAATCACGCTTTCTGAATTGCTCTGTGGCGGATTAAAAGCGCTGCCCTGCAATAACCCACATTTTGATCTCAAAAAGTACATTGTTTCAGCGTATCTCAGCTGCTTTAGCTGATTTTGCATGTCAAGGAGCTCTCCAGCTCCTGTTGAATTATAGACAACCTGTCCGCTATCTTCAGAGACATTTTTAGAATCTGATGTTAAAGGAGATATAAATTCAAACGATCCCAGTATCTCTGGTCTTAATTGTGAGAATCCTGCTGATGATAACGCAGACTCTAGTGTTGGATCACCATAGGTGGAATAAAAATTATCGCCTATTGCTATAGAGTCTGATGTATCACTTTCAGATGAGTCTGTCTGCTCTGAAGATTCCATTGTGCTCTGACCAGAGCTTGTGGCTTCTTCATCATCTACCGGGATTGCGACACCAGTGACTGATTTCGACTCTGCAGCCTGAACATACATGCTGTTATTGCCTTGAGACTTTTTACTACCTAGTGCCACTTAATTTCCTCTTTTAAATATCACGCTTCTATCCGGCATTAATAGAGTTCCAATTAACACCTCTTTTCCAATCTTTCCATCTAAGAAGACTGGTTTAACTGAATATTCAGCACTTCCCACATAATCTTTATTGCTAAAATCGACAAAACTAAAATTATCTGACTCAAGACGATGGCATACACCTGCTATATACTTTTCATCCTGTTTTTTAACTAAAACTACAAAAAAATCAACAAGTTTTCTAGCTGATCTCCCACCAGCAGATCTCCATCTAATAATTGGTCCAGCCCTCACTCCCAACGACATGTTGACATTTTTTATTAACACTGAAGGATATCCAGTTGAGCAGCTGACTTCAACACTATCGCCAGTTGAAAAACTAGCCAAGCTGAACATTCTATTAGAAGTTGGAATCATTCCGTGGACAAGCGAGGGTTTTGAAAAATTCTTTATTGATTTAATTTTGCCATATGCTACGAGCAAGCTAGACTCTGAGGGTTGTGGATTTTGCCCGTATGCCTGTTGTAGCTGTATGTAGGTTGAAGGATTTCTAAGATACGATGAATTTGAAACTATTTGTCTAGGATTGACGCGAGCAGTTCCTGACGATTTTGCTGACTGGACAGCTATCTGAGGAGATGCCAGGCACGGCGTAACTTTGTATCTATAATTTTGTCCCATTATAGGCCCTCGAGCTTCAGTTACTATACCATCATCAACTATTCTCACACCTTGTGGAAATACTCCAAGATACGCTGTTTCTCCGGTGGCTAAATTAAATCTCTCAATGTTAAAGAATATTAGATTTTGTAACTGTGATCTAATCGATTCTACATCAGAAGAATACAAACCTTGCAGACCTACGGCGGTTAGTGCTTGAAGAATTTTATCTGATGATGTTGGCAATATTTGAAACCCAATATTAAAAGAGATTACTACAGGAGAATTACCAGCATCTATCTCAGTTTTAAGAGGTTTTGTATTAGGGGGAGTTACGACTGGATCCGAAACTATAGTGCTTATTACACCCATTGGTCTTATATACTTTTGAAATCTTGAAACCTCTGATGTTTTTGTTACTCCCTCTTTTAGATATAATCTCGCACGATACTCATATAGGTGATCTTCTTCACAATTTGTGTCTATCACCCTGAACATCTCACCTAGTATTCCTTTCGATGAAAGTGATCCTGCTCCAAGTGATGGGAATTTAAATGAATTATCATTTTTATCCAATATCTGAGCTCCTATAACTTTTTTAAAATTTTTCTCCTTTCTCGTAACGTTTCTTCTTTCAAAGCACGCGCCTGCTATATTTGCTGATATCGATCCTAGATGTAAAACTATTCCGTCTGAGGTGCAGCTTGTTGATATAGCTGCCCTAAACGGAATAAATGGTCCATTTTTTTTCACAGAAGATGTAAAGTTTCCAAACACTTTTCCAGACTTTGAAACGGGCACAACTCTCATTATCGACAACTTACTTTCAACATACGGAATAGTAAACATCTCGTGAACAGGATAGTGGAATGAATCGTCATAAGTCTTTCCCCTGTCTCTAAACATAACACGCTTGACCTTTAAAAAGGGAGATTGGGAAAAAGAGTGCGCTTCACTAATACGCCTAATGTAAATATCACATCCTGCTATAGCAGGATCACTCTTCCTCAGAGATAGCCTGGCAGATCTTCTGTGAGAGTCAAATGGAACTGCTAGCTTTGCCTCAATTCCAGAAATAGGAGCATAATAATCATCAATGTTTCTAGTATGATTAATATTCATGCTTAACGTTTGGAAAATAATTCCCTTATCATTTATTGCGTCAACAATAATAGAAAATCTATTAACTCCAATCAAGTCTGACTTTTTAAATGTGACCTTCACGGGAATCAGCCTAATTCTATTTATTTGCTTTTCTATTATTGCAACTGAGGATCCGTCAGAAAATTGATTTGTAGATTTTTTATCTGTAGATTCATCTGTGCTATTTAGAAATCCTATCATATGATTTCTTAATGAAAAGAAACAAGAGTCCTTTGTGTAATTGCCAGTATGAAGTGACTGTTTTGAAAATGTACCTGATTTTCTAGGATCTGCTGGAGTTTCATCATCTGTAGGAAACAACATGGATCCCGGATCGATTCCTAGAGAAAGTGATTTTTCATAATTTCGAATGAATGACATAGAGTTTAAAAGATTTTTATCTATATTTGTCAGAGACTTCTGCGCTACCTGTTGATCTCTTCCTAATTTTTTCCCCTTACTAACATTCACTATAACAGACTTCTCTATAGTTCCAAATAGCTCTCTATCACTAAATTTTTTAAAATTTCTTAATTTAAACGCATCAAATTGTTTAAATAGATCAATATTTTTTCTATAAATTAGCCCATCAGCATCTGATTCAAACATCTCTGACTTTATATCCTCAGATTTTGCGTATAAGGCAGCAACGATTGACCTGGGATCCTGGCTGTCGAGATCAGAGAAAAATGAATAGTGGCTTCTTCTTTGTCCCACCCTCGCACTAAACCTTACAGATGTTAGATTATTATTTAATATCTTCCTTAGATCTGCTAAAAAATAAAAAGTATAATCAATGAGCTTCTCACTTCTCCTAACAGACTCCTTTTTATCCTCATCCCACACAAATTCATCTGTTTTATAAATGTCTGTGATAACAGACTCATCCCGTTCTGGCTTCATTATGACGGAAATTCTATTTCGATCTTTAACTTTCATTAGTCTAATATAATTGTAAAAATGTTAACAAATGTAGGGATATTAAAGCTGTTAAGAAAAATCTTTCCTACAAAAAATACGTGCTTATTGGGCCTGTCTTCATCAGAATCAACTGTGAATTCACCAAAATCTACTACATCGAGCTTCTTAAACTTTAAATGTTGATCATCCACCTCAAACATCTGCATGATAATATTATTTTCCTCAGATGTCTTAAGAAATGTCATTACACTTCTCTCACGATTAACCTCAACTGATGTTTCTGGCAGGATTCGTCTTCCCTTAGACCGTCGAGCAGATCCTCCCTTTCTCCTAGTAGAAAAAGGAAGATCTTCTTTAGGAGATGATCTCCAGTCATCCGGATCTATTCCTAGTGATTTTTTACCATTTAAATGTCTCATTAAATCTGTGAATGTCATCTCACCCTGATTCTCATTTATTGGCCTATAATCTCCTAAAAAAACATCATTGCCATTTTTAACCCTTTTCATCTCCACCCCTAGATCAAAAACATCAGTGCTGGCCTCCTGTATCATAGGGGGGAGAAATTTAAAATTAGGAAAGTGTGAAAGACGCTTATCAAGAAAAAGACACTCCACAGAGTCAATATTTGCCACTGCATTTCTTGGGTTTCCATCAAACGGAAATGTATTAGATATTAAAAAGCTATGGCTGTCTGGACTAACTTCTAAAGATCTTTGATCCTCAATTCCACCATCACCAGTTGTTCCAATAATGTAATTATTCTTAAAATTATCAATTGAAGAGGCTAAAATAGAGTCTGAGAGGCTTGCAAATGCTGAAGAGCCAGATACAAAGACGAGGCTGTTTATATCAGATGAGGATCCATCCTTCTTAAATAGCTCATCACCAACAATTGTCATGTCCTGCGTCTCTGGATACCCAAGCAATCTTCCAGAATCATCAGTCTCGAATGTTATGAAGTCCTGATGCTTAGTTCCCGTGCTTTCAAAGTAGATTCTCATATTTGCATCGTCATTCCCACGAACCTCATCACCCTGATAGTATGTTGTCGCGTCAGTGAATGATGCGAACTCGATCTTCAGACCTCCTCTCGCTATCTGGCTTCTACCAATCTTGGTAACAATTGCGTCAAGTACGCGAGTTTTGCTATCGAGAATTCCTGCCATCAATATCTCCGCATATCATAACTATTAGAAAGTAAAATTATCATTATCCAACTTTTGTCACAATGACACTTAGCCCAACTGTTCCAATGAAGGCCGCCGATGTTCCAGCCGCATTATAGTCAACTGCTACGTTACCTGTGTCGTGTCGGATAAAAAAGCCGAAGAGATTATTCTGGAAGTATGGGTTGTTTATTGCGTCGTCTGGATCTCGAGGCCCGTCCAATACAAACAGACTGTCCATTTCAAGTATGACGGCCCCTGCCGAACTTTTGGCATCTGTTCCACCTACAGCTGGAAATACAAAGACTGCTTCCCAAATTGACTCATATCCGATGGAACCATCTGGCGCTGGCGGACCGGGGGTCCCGGACCCAGCTGGGTCGCCGCCGAGCTGGGTGTTATTAAAATTTGACACCATGCCGGCAGTAAAGGTGACAGCATTCCCCGAGTCGGCGGTGGCTCGTTTAATTTCGACAGTTATATTAAATTCATATTTGCCTGCTTCCCGAAATTGAAATACATCGCCTGAGGCGGCCGGCGCGGAAGGGTCGGGACCCCATTGAGGTGCATTTTGTGAATAGTTGGAGGCTTCATCTGTCTTTACCAGGATAAACGTGCTTCCATTAATAAGATTTACACTGTCAGCTGGAATTATGAAGTTGAAGCCTCCAAGGCCGGCCTCATAAATAGGTTGGTCAACAGCTGGCCCATAACACTCCATTGTGGGGACAAATGGACCAGGTACAATTGTGCAGTCGCCGCCGGCGTCGATTGTCATATCGCCGCCAAAAGTTTCAACTGCGGGATTGCCGGAGGCGTCACCAAGTATAAAATGTGCGGCAGTCAAGTTGGCCATCTCTGTTACACCCACAGCGTTTTCAGCGATCTGAGCCTGTTCAACTGCGTCGTCAGCAATTTGATCTGTGTCAACTGCGTCGTCAGCAATTTGATCTTTGTCAACTCCGTTGGCAGAGATTCCAATAATAGGGACTGTAGCAGTGCCGGTGATATCCAATCCTGTGCCATTGGATATCGATATAATTTCACCAAATGGCTGGTCATTATCGAATCCGCTCAGCTTGATATTTTGCTTATTTAATCTCCAATTCATCCCACCATCACCCACAACAACAAACCAGTCTCCATGACTATCACTAGTTGAAGTAGACAAGCCATTAAGATCTAGCTCAAGGTTAATGTCTCCAGAAGTTGTTATTGGGCTGTTAGTTATAGTTACAATATCCTCAGCCTCACCATTACTGGTAACCCCGACAGATGTAACATCGCCATTTCCAGTTCCATATCCCGCATCATTATTTAGAAGACTTACATCATCTCCCTCAGCAATATAGTCGGCATCATTATTAAAGAGGCTTACATTATCCCCAATATTTGCATTCCCAACAGGAAAGTCAATATCTCCACTTCCAATGGGAAGGTTTGCATTCCCAACAGGAAAGTCAATATCTCCACTTCCAATGGGAAGGTTTGCATTCCCAACAGGAAAGTCAATATCTCCACTTCCAATGGGAAGGTTTGCATTCCCAACAGGAAAGTCAATA
>Ga0080013_1000599_pt1 | contig 51025 bp, 49 predicted proteins | sample ETNvirenome_6_85_FD_69236 | JGI IMG/M metagenome (GOLD analysis project Ga0080013, IMG submission 69236) | Marine viral communities from the Pacific Ocean - ETNP_6_85 (SPADES assembly) (version 2) | ecosystem: Environmental > Aquatic > Marine > Oceanic | place: Pacific Ocean | collected 2013-06-19
CTGTTAATCCTCCTGTTCCTTGAGCACCTGTTAAACCTGTTAGTCCTTCATTACCTTGAGTTCCTTGAGCACCCGTCAATCCTTTCTCTCCACCAGAACCTTGAGCACCTGTCAATCCTGTTAATCCTCCTGTTCCCTGAGCACCTGTTAAACCTGTCAATCCTGCTGTGCCTTGAGTTCCTTGTGCTCCTGTCAGACCCTTCTCACCACCAGACCCTTGAGCACCTGTCAATCCTGTCAGACCTTCCGAGCCTTGAGCACCTGTCAATCCTGTCAATCCTGCTGTGCCTTGAGAACCTTGAGCACCTGTCAGACCCTTCTCACCGCCAGACCCTTGAGCACCTGTCAATCCTGTCAGACCAGCACTACCTTGAGTTCCTTGTGCTCCTGTTAAACCTATATCTCCTTGAGCACCTGTTAATCCTGTCAATCCTGCTGTGCCTTGAGAACCTTGAGCACCTGTCAATCCTTTCTCTCCACCAGAACCTTGAGCACCTGTTAAACCTGTCAGACCAGCACTACCTTGAGTTCCTTGAGCACCTGTCAATCCTGCTGTTCCCGCAGTTCCTTGAGCACCTGTTAAACCTGTTAATCCTCCTGTTCCCTGAGCACCTGTTAATCCTGTAAGACCTTCATTACCTTGAGTTCCTTGTGCTCCTGTTAATCCTGCTGTTCCCGCAGACCCTTGAGCACCTGTTAAACCTGTCAGACCAGCACTACCTTGAGTTCCTTGAGCACCTGTTAATCCTGCTGTCCCACCAGAACCTTGAGCACCTGTTAAACCTGTTAATCCTCCTGTTCCCTGAGCACCTGTCAATCCTGTAAGACCTTCATTACCTTGAGTTCCTTGTGCTCCTGTTAATCCTGCTGTTCCACCAGAACCTTGAGCACCCGTCAATCCTGTCAATCCTGCTGTGCCTTGAGAACCTTGAGCACCCGTCAATCCTGCCGTTCCACCAGAACCTTGAGCACCTGTCAATCCTGTCAGACCAGCACTACCTTGAGAACCTTGAGCACCCGTCAATCCTGCCGTTCCACCAGAACCTTGAGCACCTGTTAAACCTGTTAATCCTGCTGTGCCTTGAGTTCCTTGAGCACCTGTCAATCCTGCTGTTCCCGCAGTTCCTTGTGCTCCTGTTAATCCTGCTGTTCCCGCAGAACCTTGAGCACCTGTCAATCCTGTCAGACCAGCACTACCTTGAGAACCTTGAGCACCCGTCAATCCTGCCGTTCCACCAGAACCTTGAGCACCTGTCAATCCTGTCAGACCAGCACTACCTTGAGAACCTTGAGCACCCGTCAATCCTGCCGTTCCCGCAGTTCCTTGAGCACCTGTTAATCCTGCTGTTCCCGCAGTTCCTTGAGCACCTGTCAATCCTGTCAGACCAGCACTACCTTGAGAACCTTGAGCACCTGTCAATCCCGCAGTTCCCGCAGTTCCTTGAGCACCTGTTAATCCTGTTAGCCCTTCCGAGCCTTGAGCACCTGTTAATCCTGTCACACCTGCTGTTCCTTGAGCACCTGTTAAACCTGTCAATCCTGCTGTGCCTTGAGTTCCTTGAGCACCTGTTAATCCTGATAATCCTGCTGTTCCTTGAGCACCTGTTAAACCTGTCAATCCTGCTGTGCCTTGAGAACCTTGTGCTCCTGTTAATCCTGTATCTCCCGCAGTTCCTTGTGCTCCTGTCAATCCTGCTGTTCCCGCAGTTCCTTGAGCACCTGTCAATCCTGCCGTTCCAGCAGAACCTTGAGCACCTGTCAGACCCTTCTCACCACCAGACCCTTGAGCACCTGTCAATCCTGTTAATCCTGCTGTTCCTTGAGAACCTTGAGCACCTGTCAATCCTGCTGTTCCCGCAGTTCCTTGAGCACCTGTTAATCCTGCTACCCCTTGCGCTCCTGTTAATCCTGTATCACCAGCAGAACCTTGAGCACCTGTTAATCCTGTTAATCCTGCTGCTCCTTGCGCTCCTGTTAAACCAATATTTCCTGTCAGCCCTGTATCTCCTGTCAAGCCTGTCGAACCTGTTAATCCCTTTACACCTTGAGTGCCAATTACTCCACCGCCCCCTTGAGCACCTTGAGCACCTTGAGCACCTTGAGCACCTGTTAAACCTGTGAGTCCCTTTACCCCTTGAGTTCCTTGCGCTCCTGTTAAACCTGTCAATCCTGCCACGCCTTGAGCACCTGTCAATCCTGATAATCCAGCAGACCCCTGAGCACCTGTCAATCCTGTTAATCCCTCAATACCTTGAGTTCCTTGCGCTCCTGTTAAACCTGTTAATCCTGCTGCTCCTTGTGCTCCTGTCAAACCTGTTAATCCTGCTGCTCCCTGAGCACCTGTTAATCCAATCACACCTTGTGTCCCTTGTGTCCCTTGCGCTCCTGTTAATCCTGTCACCCCTGTTAGACCTATCTTCCCAATAGAACCTGTCGCTCCTGTTAATCCTGTTAATCCTACTACTCCTTGAGCACCTGTTAATCCTATCAACCCTTCAGAACCTTGAGCACCTGTCAATCCTATTAAGCCTGTGAGTCCTGTATTACCTGTCAAACCGATTACACCTGTATCTCCCCCAGAACCTTGAGCACCTGTCAATCCTGTTAAGCCCACACCACCTTGCTGACCAGAATCGCCTCCTGTTCCTGTTAAACCTGTAAGACCTTTATCACCTTGAGAACCTTGAGCACCTGTTAAACCTTTGTCACCTGTCGCTCCTGTTAATCCTGTATTCCCTGTAAGACCTTTATCTCCTGTTGCACCCATAGGGGCATCAGCATTCCAAGTTATACTCACAGGAGTAGTTGCGTTGTCCGTTGTGATACTCATATTAGTTCCAGCGACAAACTCGATGTTCTGTTGTCCAGAAGGAGTCAAAGTAGTTTGTCCTGATACGAAAATACTATACCAATGGCTACCTAATCCAACGGTGACTTGGCCACCACCATCATTTGTGAGGGTGAAACCACTATCCACATCGAAACTAACTGTGCTAACACTCGCTACACTCACACTTCCATCAGATAATCTAACAGTTATAGTTCCTCCACCACCACCACCACCACCTGTGGTTATTGTGACTTGACCTTCACCATCATCGGTTAGTGTTCCATTGGAAACACGAATGTAATTTACACCATAAACATCTGGATTCAAGTCTATGGTGCTAACCCTAAGACCTCCCCTCCCTCTGTCGCTGCCTGTTAGTGGATATGACATATAATTACCTCTTTAGATTACTCTAACAACGATATTGAACAGTCGGACTATAAGAAATCACGCCTCAACCGATACGGCCATTATCCTGCGTCTATTTTCCACTATCGCCCTTTATTAAATCATATATTGAAAATTATCCTCGTTTCGGGGTCAAAACAAGGTTCATCAAGTGACCGCACCCACAGCATACCACTCTGTTGAGGTGGCTTTGTAAAAGCCCGCACCAGCATATTGAACGCTCATAGTCACAGATACCGCACCGTTTATAGTTTCTGAACCACTTCGGGCGATGTTTAGTGTTCCTGAACCACCCTGAACCACGCTAAATTGAGAGCCTATGGGAAGACCATCTTTAAGTTGAACTGAAATTGCTCCTGCATTGATATTAACTAAATACTTACCCATTTCAGGAGGATTTATCACCCCACCATTACTTAAGTTATCCACCCCTGCTCTGGGTGGAATAAACTGATAGTCATCCATTGGATTTACTGTTGGAGGTGATGTTGAACCATCGCTTCTCCACGCTTCCGTTCCACCTACCATGAAAGCCACTACATTAGGGTCGCCGTTAGCGTTCCCGAATCCTGTGTCGGGGTCTGAGGTGAAAGCGTAAGGTGGGCTACCTCCAATGACTGTCCCATCATCTGAAACTTCTATATTGTCAATGTCTAATGTATTAGCACTCTCATCGTAGTTGAAAGCGGCCTCACCTGTGGGGGCTGTTCCAGAGGAGTTGATGAAGACGACATCTTCTGCACCACCTGGTGCTGCTCCACCAGGTTGAGTTCCTATTGCACCTTGATTACCTTGAGCACCTTGAGAACCTTGAGCACCTGGGTTTCCTTGAGCACCTTGATTACCTTGAGCACCTTGAGCACCTTGAGCACCTGTTAAACCTATATCTCCTTTGTCACCAGGCGCACCTTGTGTTCCTTGAGCACCTGGGTTTCCTTGAGCACCTTGAGCACCTTGAGCACCTTGAGCACCAACAGTTCCTTGAGCACCCGTATCTCCCGTTAAACCTTTGTCACCTGTCCCTCCTTGATTACCTTGAGCACCTTGAGAACCTTGAGCACCTTGAGCACCTGTTAAACCAACTGCACCTTGAGCACCCGTTAAACCTATATCTCCTTTGTCACCAGGCGCACCTGCTGTTCCTTGAGTTCCTTGAGCACCTTGAGCACCACCAGCACCTTGAGCACCATCCGCACCTGTTAAACCTTTGTCGCCAGCCGACCCTTGTGCTCCTGTTAAACCTATATCACCTTGACTACCACCAGAACCTCCTCCGCCTTGAGCACCTGTCGCTCCTGTTAAGCCTGTATCTCCACCAGAGCCTTGAGCACCTGTCAGTCCTATTAAGCCTGTATCTCCACCAGAGCCTTGAGCACCTGTCAGTCCTATTAAGCCTGTATCTCCACCAGAGCCTTGAGCACCTGTCAGTCCTATTAAGCCTATATCTCCACCAGAGCCTTGAGCACCTGTCAATCCTGTTAGTCCTTCATTACCTTGAGTTCCTTGAGCACCTGTCAGTCCTATTAAGCCTATATCTCCGCCAGAGCCTTGAGCACCTGTCAGTCCTATTAAGCCCACATCTCCACCAGAGCCTTGAGCACCCGTCAATCCTGTTAGTCCTTCATTACCTTGAGTTCCTTGAGCACCCGTCAATCCTGTTAGTCCTTCATTACCTTGAGTTCCTTGAGCACCCGTCAATCCTGTTAGTCCTTCATTACCTTGAGTTCCTTGAGCACCTGTTAAACCTGTCAATCCCTTGTTTCCAGCAGTTCCTTGAGCACCCGTTAATCCCTTGTTTCCAGCAGACCCTTGAGCACCTGTCAATCCTGTTAATCCTTCTGTTCCCTGAGCACCTGTTAAACCTGTAAGTCCCTTATCTCCACCAGAACCTTGAGCACCCGTCAATCCCTTGTTTCCAGCAGACCCTTGAGCACCTGTCAGTCCTGTTAAGCCCACATCTCCTTCAGAACCTTGAGCACCTGTCAATCCTGTCAGACCCACACTACCTTGAGTTCCTTGAGCACCTGTCAGTCCTGTTAAGCCCACATCTCCTTCAGCACCTTGAGCACCTGTTAAACCTGTCAGACCAGCACTACCTTGAGAACCTTGAGCACCTGTCAATCCTGTCAGACCTTCATTACCTTGAGTCCCTTGAGCACCTGTCAATCCTGTTAGACCTTCCGAGCCTTGAGCACCTGTCAATCCTGTTAGTCCTGTATCTCCACCAGAGCCTTGAGCACCTGTCAATCCTTTCTCTCCACCAGAACCTTGAGCACCTGTCAATCCTGTTAATCCTCCTGTTCCCTGAGCACCTGTCAATCCTGTTAAGCCCACATCTCCTTCAGCCCCTTGAGCACCTGTTAATCCTGTTAGCCCTTCCGAGCCTTGAGCACCTGTCAATCCTGTTAGCCCTTCATTACCTTCAGTTCCTTGCGCTCCTGTGAGTCCTTGATTTCCACCCGAACCTTGCGCTCCTGTCAATCCTGTTAGACCCGTATCGCCTTGAGCACCTTGAGCACCTGTTAGACCTTTTTCACCCCCAGAACCTTGAGCACCTGTTAGACCTTTTTCACCCCCAGAACCTTGAGCACCTGTCAATCCTGTTAATCCCACATCACCTTGAGCACCCTGAGCACCTGTTAATCCTGTTAGCCCTTCCGAGCCTTGAGCACCTGTCAATCCTTTCTCTCCACCAGAGCCTTGAGCACCTGTCAATCCTGTAAGACCCGTATCTCCTTGAGCACCTGTCAAACCTGTCAATCCTGTTAAGCCTACATCACCTGTCGCCCCTGATAATCCTTTCTCTCCCCCAGAACCTTGAGCACCTGTCAATCCTGTGAGTCCTACATCACCTTGAGTGCCTTGTGCTCCTGTTAATCCTTTCTCTCCCCCAGAACCTTGAGCACCTGTTAATCCTGTTAGCCCTTCAGAGCCTTGAGCACCTGTTAAACCTGTTAGTCCTTCATTACCTTGAGTTCCTTGAGCACCCGTCAATCCTTTCTCTCCACCAGAACCTTGAGCACCTGTCAATCCTGTATCTCCACCCGAACCTTGAGTTCCTTGAGCACCTGTTAATCCTTTATTTCCAGCCGACCCTTGTGCTCCTGTTAATCCTGTTAGACCTTCAGAACCTTGAGCACCTGTTAATCCTGTTAGACCTTCATTACCTTCAGTTCCTTGCGCCCCTGTCAATCCTGCTGTGCCTTGAGAACCTTGTGCTCCTGTTAATCCTGCCGTTCCAGCAGTTCCTTGAGCACCTGTCAATCCTTTCTCTCCACCAGACCCTTGAGCACCTGTCAATCCTGTAAGACCTTCATTACCTTGAGTCCCTTGAGCACCTGTTAATCCTGTTAGCCCTTCCGAACCTTGAGCACCTGTTAAACCTGACAATCCTTGACTCCCTTGAGCACCCGTCAATCCTGTTAGACCTGTATCACCACCAGAGCCTTGTGCTCCTGTCAATCCTGTTAATCCTGCTGTTCCCTGAGCACCTGTTAATCCTGATAAACCTGTATCTCCCGCAGTTCCTTGAGCACCTGTTAATCCTGTTAGCCCTTCCGAACCTTGAGCACCTGTTAAACCTGACAATCCTTGACTCCCTTGAGCACCTGTTAATCCTGTTAGACCTGTATCACCAGCCGAACCTTGTGCGCCTGTCAATCCTGTCAATCCTGCTGTTCCCTGAGCACCTGTTAATCCTGATAAACCTGTATCTCCCGCAGTTCCTTGAGCACCTGTTAATCCTGTTAGCCCTTCCGAACCCTGAGCACCTGTCAATCCTGATAAACCTGTATCTCCCGCAGTTCCTTGAGCACCTGTTAATCCTGTTAGCCCTTCTGAACCTTGAGCACCTGTTAAACCTGACAATCCTTGACTCCCTTGAGCACCTGTTAATCCTGTTAGACCTGTATCACCAGCCGACCCTTGTGCTCCTGTCAATCCTGTTAATCCTGCTGTTCCCTGAGCACCTGTCAATCCTGATAAACCTGTATCTCCCGCAGTTCCTTGAGCACCTGTCAATCCTGTTAGACCTTCTGAGCCTTGAGCACCTGTTAATCCTGATAAACCTGTATCACCAGCCGAACCCTGTGCTCCTGTTAATCCTGTATCTCCCGCAGTTCCTTGAGCACCTGTCAATCCTGTCAATCCTGCTGTTCCCTGAGCACCTGTTAATCCTGATAAACCTGTATCTCCCGCAGTTCCTTGAGCACCTGTTAAACCTATATCGCCTTGAGCACCTGTTAAACCCGTCAATCCTTTCTCTCCACCAGACCCTTGAGCACCTGTCAGACCCTTCTCACCGCCAGACCCCTGAGCACCTGTCAATCCTGTAAGACCAGCACTACCTTGAGTTCCTTGAGCACCTGTCAATCCTGTCAGACCAGCACTACCTTGAGTTCCTTGTGCTCCTGTTAAACCTATATCGCCTTGAGCACCTGTTAAACCTGTCAATCCTGATAATCCAGCAGAACCTTGAGCACCTGTTAATCCTATATCACCTGCACTTCCTTGTGCTCCTGTCAAACCTGTCAATCCTGCTGCTCCCTGAGCACCTGTTAAACCTGATAATCCTGCTGTTCCCTGAGCACCTGTTAAACCTGATAATCCTGCTGTTCCCTGAGCACCTGTCAATCCTGTTAATCCTGCTGTTCCTTGAGCACCTGTTAAACCTGTTAATCCTGCTGTTCCTTGAGCACCTGTTAAACCTGTTAGACCATCATCACCTGAAGTTCCCTCAGTTCCACCCTCACCAGCCACTCCTGTCAATCCTGTCAGACCTCGATTCCCTGTCAAACCGATTACACCTGTCAAACCTGCATTACCTGTGAGTCCTATATCTCCTTGTGCGCCTGTTAAACCTGTCAAACCTGTTAAACCTGTCAAGCCTATATCGCCTGTCGCTCCTGATAGACCCACATTACCTAAATCTCCCCCTGTTCCCTGAGCACCCGTCAATCCTGCTGTGCCTTGAGAACCTTGAGCACCTGTCAATCCTGTTAGACCTTCCGAGCCTTGAGCACCTGTTAAACCCGCCTCACCCTGAGTCCCTTGAGCACCTGTCAATCCTGTTAAGCCTGTTAAACCCCCATTCCCTGTTAAACCGATTAGACCTGCTTCACCAACATCACCTGCTAATCCTATCGCCCCTGTTAGACCTCTGAAACCAGCATTACCTGTTAATCCTATGCCACCTTGAGCACCTGTCAATCCTGTTAATCCCTCTAATCCTGTGTTTCCTGTTAGACCTATAAGACCTGCAATTCCTTGAGCACCTGTCAATCCCGTTAAACCTACAACCCCTTGTGCTCCTGTTAAACCCAGAGTTCCTGTAAGACCTGTCGTGCCTGTTAATCCTGTTAATCCTTTTGCCCCCCCAGACCCTTGCGCTCCTGTTGCTCCTGTTAAACCTTTATCTCCTGTAAGACCCTTACCTCCTGTCGCCCCTGTTAAACCTTGAGTTCCACTATCACCTTGTGCGCCTGTCAAGCCCGTTAAACCTTTGTCACCTGTCGCTCCTGTTAATCCTGTATTACCTGTAAGACCTTTATCTCCTGTGACTCCTGTGGGATTAGTCACATTCCAAGTGATACTGACAGGAGAAGCCCCTGCATCCGTAGTTAAAGTCATGTTGTTTCCCGCGACAAACTCTATGGGTTGCTCACCTGAAGGAATCAAGGTAGTTTGTCCTGAAACCGAAATCTCATACCAAAAAGAGTTCATACCTACTGTGACCGAGCCACCACCATCATTTGTGATAGTGAACCCATCAGTAATATCAAAAGACATGGTATTGACATTATTTACTGTTAAAGAGTTATCTGAGAGTTTAACAGTAATATTGGCCGCAGCCCCACCACCTGTTGTGATAGTGACTTGCCCATTCCCATCATCCACCAAAGTCCCATTAGAAACATTGATGTGACTGACATTAGGAACATCAGTAGCCAAGTCTATCGTGCTTACACGCAATAAACCTGAACCTCTGTCTGTGCCTGTAAGGGGATATGTCATGCAAATACCTCGATAGATTACTCTATCTTATAGGGAACAGTCGGACTATAAGAAACCTCTCGTTCAGGAAAAAGACCTGAAAATCAAGCGGGCATAGTAATATCTGTGTGGTCAGTATCGGAAGAAGCCACATATTGTTCAGTCCAACCTGTGAAAATACCATCAACAGCGTTTCCTGCGGCAGAGAAATCGTAAGCCCCACCACTATTGTTTATTACACGGAAAATAATAGATTCTTTGACCACTAAGGGGTTTTCAAACTCAAATAACTGATTGTAAGGGGATGAAGGGGAAAGTTGAAAGTCATCCCATGCTAAAGCGATTTGACCATCTATTAGAATCTGATAGGTAATTCCTGTGACTCCGTTAAGTTCAGCATGGCCGAACTTCTTGATACGCCAGAACTCTAAGTTAGGTCTTCCAGCCGCCGCTAAAGTCGCTGCTGTTGGTGATGCACCTGAATCTGTTAGATAAACAGCGAAAATATCTGTGGAAAAACCATCGGCTACTGTTCCTGTGGATAATTTCTTCCTTTCAATGATATTAGCAGAATCAGCCTTCGGGTAAAGATGCCAGGGCGTTATTAGATTGTTATAGCGCATTAAAGCAGACCTATCTCCGAATCGAGAACGAACAGGACGCTGTTGAACAGGACTCGTTAAACCTTCTCGGTGAGCAGAAGTGGCCACATGGGTAGTAGTTGAATAACTGCTTGGAGGTGGAGGATTTGCATCAACCGCATCTCCCGCCATGCTGTAAGGGATTTGAAAACCCTTTTTGCGGTAAGGCTGCTTAATGTCGCGCTGTCCTTTTGTTGGTTCGCCCATTTCTTTTCACCTTCTTTCGCTCAAGCGGAGCAACCACCTTAGCGAGAGCGTGGGAAGTCGCTGTCCGTATATGTTCCCGCAACCTTTTGCAGAGCCAACTCGCTTATCATGTTAATGATAACGGTTCGACCGTTAGTTGCACCACCCGACAAAGTATTCACGCAAGTCACCGTGACTGACATCGGGTATTGATACAACACCAAAATTGGGGAAGGTAAGGTTATCATCTTGCTCTCGGAAAGCATAGCAGGGGTTAGGGAGAAAGTCTGAGAAGGAACATTGTTTGCTCCGACAGTAATCTTAACATCGAACTCAACATCAGTTCCCGTTGCAGCAATTCCTGTTCCTGCATCGTCTAAAAGTGCAACTTGAAGTGCATAGACTCTGACTTCTTCGTTGTTTGCTTGTGAAGTGGTAATATTAGTCACTACGGTAGTTCCTGCGGCTGCTGCTGGTGCAAATGCCGCACTAATGCGGTAAATCTCTGGCTGTGGGTCTTGATTTGCCATTTTGTCATCTCCTATTCTGTCCTTAATTGGTTGCCCTACTATTTATGCTTGTGCTTCTGGGGTTTAATACCTAATCATATTCTGACAGGGCGACTATAAGAATGTATGCTTGATTTTACAATCTAATCAAACAAATCAGAGTCATCTTCCTTTGCTAATGGGGCTAAAGAAGGAACAGCCTCTTTCACATCCAACTGTGCTCGGATAACGCCCCATAGTTTAGGGGCAACTTCCTTGATTTCCTCATCCAAATCACGACCTTCTTTCTCGGCTTCCAACTCAAAATACTCTTGGAACTTGGAAAACATATTAACAGTCTTGTAAAAGGAAGGGGTAAAAACCATTTTATACGCCTTACCAATATCATTCGCTGACTGTTGAGCCAACACAGCCAAAACGACCGCCCCTAAGTTAGTAGCCGTGATAAAGCCTAAAAGTTGCCATGTGAGCCATTCAGTAGGTTGAACGGCTAAAGCAACACTTTGCAGAACTAATTCAATCCCGATGATGATTAAAACTAAGGTTCGTGCCGAAATAATAGTAGGGTCAGAGAACCTATCCCAATCTATCTCATCCTCCATTAAAGTTCCCCCATAGGATTCCGACTTACTTCGATGAGCCAACGCCCCTCGACCTCCACTTTACGAGCATGAGGATAACCATGTTGCGCTAAAACAACCATAGTTTTCTTTAACCACCCGCGTCCTTTATCGCAGTAAAATCTATCTTCACGGAAGATACCTTGATTGCTTTCCAATACGAATTGTTCCAACGAAAGCAATCTTAAACCTCCGACACGCTCCCAATGGAACACAGGCATTTCCAACTCGCTTAAATCGGCTTCACCAATCACCGAACCTGCGGCCAGAGCCTCATTTTCCATCCTCAATCTCTCTTGAATTATCTCAAAATCCCTACTAAACTGTTTTGCCCAGAACTCAGGGTCAGATTTATACTCAGCATCTCCGATAGCCAATCGAGAAGATTCGTAAAAACGATATTCCTGCCCTACTAATTCTGCCGCCCCCTTTTCAGTTTCCGTTTCCACAGTTCCCTCCACATCCTCGTCAGGGAGCACATCTAAGGGTTCATCATCAGCATCCACTATCATGTCTAAAACCCACCCCTATTCAGCACCCTTTACTCTTAAACCTACCCCTTCGGGTAATCAGTTTATGTTATTGAGTTGATTGTTTAGGTTCTTGTAAGAACGGTAAGTGTTGTAAAGGGAAAGAGAGAACCCAATAGTGATGCCTAAGAAAGAGAGGGCTTCAATGGTAAAACGAGTTTTAATCGCTTTGGCCTTCTCAGAATTGTGATTAGATATGGCCTTCTTCTCACTTGCCTTCAAATCACTCATTCGACATCACCATTACTCATCTCTGGAATACATCATTCCTGCGATTAAAGCAATAGCCCCAACAGTCGCAATAGCGCGAGTAGGGGCGCGGCCACCTGCTTTAAGGTCTGGAAGTTGCATGAATCTCTTGAGGTAATCCACAAGACTTGTTCCACTCTCGTCTTCCTCTGCCTTGTATTTATCAGGCATAGGTTGTTTTCGGAGTCCGAAAACATCGTAATACCAGGGAACTGTTGTAGTAGCGGCTCTGATACGGGCTTGTGCGCCAGGAAGGGTTAGCAATCGAGTAATCCATTGTGGGTCTGCGCCCGATGAAAGCCTCCACTTACCTGCTACATCAGAAATAGCCCCTGAATCGTTAAGGGTATAGGGCATTCCTTGTGGGTAGGGTGAATAGGCGTTGCCGCCAGAATCTAAGGCGGTTAAATAGGTCTTCCCTGATTTGTCGTCAAAACCAATCGGCTGACCCTTTGAAGTGTAAGCAATTATTTCATGTCCATCTTTATCGTAGCATCTGCGAGTGTATAAGTCACCAGCATCGCAAGTCACACCATAGCCCTGAGTCATGTTAATCGGTTTAAAGTAGTAGTCCGACTATTTCAAGTCTTACATTCGGTTTTCGCAGAACCATTCGTTCAACCCTAAGACTTCATACCCCAAATGCGCGAGGAAACCAACTAAAAATGTTCCCACAAAAGGCCATGCTTTGTTATCTTCTAAAGTTTTACTTGGGATGAACATCAACGCAGTTCCAATTCCAAAAGTCGTCATTCCTACTACCACACTTTCCATTATAACACCTTTTCTCATTTTCATCACCATCATTTTGTTCTCATCATTAAATCAAGTTGAGTTTTAATTTCTGCAAGTTGAACTTTAACATCTCGCATATCTTCTTTAGCCTTAATATGATGTGCGCCAAACTCATTCTTCACTTCATAGAGAGCGAAAACCATGAACCGATATAGTGCATAAATAGACCCTAAAAGTAAAACCAATGGAAGACCATAATCTTCCACCATAGACAAAGCGGAAAGAGCATCAGCCATTAGCACTCCCCCACACATACATCATACCAATCAACGGCTCGCGAATAACGGTCTTCACCATTCTGCTTAATGGAAAAGGTGGCGAAAATATCATACCTACCATCGGTTAGATTGGTTAAAGTCATATTCACATAATCCCAATCTTGGTAATAGGTTTCATAAGTTAAACTATCTTGTAATCCTGTCCAATTCCCCGTTTCATTTTCGTAAATAGTCCAAAAGACCGTAAGATTCTCAGAACGGTCTGAACAACTCAAATCTGCGTCCCACTCAAACCTAATCGTATCATTAGTGGAATTGTAAAGCCACCAAGCATCATACATCTCAGGGACACACTCTTGCTCCACAGGTTCTTCATACTCACAAGAACCATCATCCACTTCTGCTTCCTCATCAAAGTTCTCAGCATCAGGGTCGGTGCAACCTTCTATCGGCTCATAATACTCACATGAACCATCATCGGCCTCTGCTTCCTCATCAAAGTTCTCAGCATCGGGGTCGGTGCAACCTTTGATTAATTCTTCCTCATACTCACACGAACCATCTTCGGTATCTGCTTCTTCATCAAAGTTTTCTGCTTCTGGGTCTGTGCAACCGTAAGCAGGATATACACAAGAATCATCCTCATCTGTGGCTTCTTCATCATAGTTTAAAGCCTCACTATCGGTGCAACCGTAAATCAAAGGAGTAGTGGTATTAGTATTAGAATTGTTAGAGTGGTTGTTGGAAGATTCATCTTCATCAGACCCATCCCGACAGTTCTTATACCCGTCATTGACCATATTAGCCTCTATTCGCGTTCCATCCTCACAGTAAAAGTCATCTCCCCACTCCCAATCGGAATCTCCTATCCACTCGTCATCCCCATCTCCATAAGGTGTAAAATCAATTACACCCACCATTTCAACGGCGGGCATTAAAAGTGCTAATATAGAGCCTATGGTGATTATGAGCGACCTTACTTCGGTTGCTCTATCGTTTATAGCATCAATAATGGAATCTGCTTCTTCCTGACTCAACATCTTCACCTCTGTTTCCTTGAAGATTTAGGAACAGGGTCAAAAATGTGGTTATCTAAGTCTGAATGAGAACGACCTTTCTGCATTTCACGCAAGAAAGCAATAGAATCTTCAGCCTCTAATGCCAATCTTAGTTTCTCAATCTCCATAATGTGTCGGCGTTCTTCCCCATCTAAAACAATACTGTGAGTCAATCTCTCAGGAATAACATCAACTTCCTTCATTTGTTCTGTTTTCCATAACTCCAACATGGAAGTGACTATCAAAGTGGCTAAAGTTCCGATAATAGCCAATAGAGCAACAAATCCATCTAACATAGGCATAACCATTTCAGGTGCGCTGATACCCATGAAGATAATTGTCATAGCCGATAACAGCCAGCACCAGACAATAGGTATTCCCACATATCTCATCATACTGTCGTTAAAGGATGGAACTTTACGGCTGCCACTACCCTTAACCTTTAAACTGCCCTGTGCGGCTTTTTTGGGTTTCTTAGACAAGTCCATGTTTAAAGGTAGGTAATACGACTATTTCAAGTCTTGTCCTCATCTTTAGTTTCCTCATCCACCATATTTTGAATGCGGATTTTGTCATCCAAGTCCTTTTCTAATTTCTTAGCCTCTTGGTCTTCGGCTACTTCATCGTTGTAAGGAGCATCATCTAACGGACTTTCCTCTCTATGGAAATCCATTTCCTTGAGTATTTCCTCCCTATTGTTGTAATCATCAAAGAACTCTTGCCTTACTTGTCGCTTTTGAGGTCGGGATGCACCATAAAACTCTGCCAACTTATCACGCCTCTCATTTTCTTCCGTTTGAGAGGTAGCCCACTCTCGGAAGAAATCAGCATCTAAGTCCAACCCTTGTTTCAAAACATCTTGTTTATACCACTCTAAGTTAGTGATGGTGACTCTAACACCTAACTGTTGAAGTTTCTTGGCTATCAAAGCGTCAATTCCATCATATAGCATATACTCAAAATAGGCTTCGGCTTTATTATTCGTTATAGGAGTCACAGTAGCCACATTAGTTAGGTTTCCTGAAGTGGGGGAACTGAAGAATAACCCATTGATACGGGAATTGACAATAAAGAAGCGGTCGTTCTCATTATTAGGGATATAGTATGATTTAAGGAAAGAAGCCGTGTTCTGAGGTAATTCGCCATTATCTTGAACATCGCTGTTAAAAGCGGTTGCCCCTCTGCTCATGGAAAGCAAGAAACCCGTTCCTGATGGCCCTGATACGGGGAATACCGCACCATCATCAACCATGCCACCTGAGATGACCTTTGTTTTTCGATTGGTTAATCCAATGCAAGAGTATGCTGTTTTATCTGCGTCAGACGAATAGCCATTAGGGAGATTGTCTTGTAATGATGTTGCCAGCCAATTCAACTCTGGAAACTTAACATCTGTGGTCGTAGTATTAGAAATTGTGTTATCATAGACAGTAGGTGTGGCTGTTGCCCCTGTTTGAATAGGAGCATCGGAAATAAGGAGGGATGGTCCATTATCCGAAGTTCCCATGATAACATACAGGTCTTCCCCATCAGTCGTGACTCGTTCAATAGAAATAACCGAGTTTAATACATCAGTTCCTAAACCTCCTTTAGTATTTATGACATAATTCCTCCAAAAACCACTTGCACCTGTGCCAATTGCCAATCCTTGCCATCTATCACCAGCACCCCACGCATTAGAGAAATCGGGTTGATACACTCCTAATAGACCTGTTCCAGCCGTAGGAGAGTTATTACTATTATTACCTCCACCGAATAAAACTATGGTATTAGAGGGACTTTGAGCACCTGCTACTGTATTCTCTTGAATCGCAAGTGTTCGGATTATAGAGGGAGCAGTTCTGGTGACACCCACCCCATTACCATATTCCAGACCGAACTTATAGGGGGTTAAGGGGTTAAAGTGGCTCAAATCCGATTCCACCATCATACCGAATGAACTTACTGCCCCATCTGCTGACGCACTACCGCACATTACCACATTGTCGTTTTCCTCTGAATAGACTATATCGCTCAATAACATGGGGTTGAAACCTGCGATGCTCATATTGGGTAAGGCAACCCACGACCATGATGGCCTTGCACCACTCCCAGAAGGTGCATTCACGGAACTCTCGTAATTGACTGTTCCATCAGTTCTGATACTAACGAACAAAGGAGTCATATTACTGTTAGGAGAAACATTGGCAGAGTAAATACCTCCACCTCTCATAGCGGCCAAATCAGTATTAGCGTGACCTACTGCCAACCATGTGTCATTGAGAAAGTTGTTAGACTTACCGAAAGGCAGAGTAATGATAGAAACTAATCCTGATTGCTCGGTGTTGGGCGATTGGAGAGTAATATCCACCGTATCATACTGTGCTACCAGATTCCATGTGGTAGTTGCAGGAGTAGTAGCATTTGCACTTGCTATGGCAACTAAGGGGATTGGTTGGGCAGCAATCGTATCTCCACCTGAGTTAGTAGCAGTTCCATCGGAAGCATAGTTCCCGACAAAACAAGCCATACCACTATTTTCATCGTAAGCCATGTCTTGAAAATTAACTGTTCCGTTGGTGTAGTCAGAAATCTGAGCACGACAAGCCGCTTCTAAACTCTCTGTGGGATATGTGCCGAAAGTGTTTATATCAGTTATCTTTTTGAAAAGGGCAGGATTGTTTGTAGTCATAATATCATCTCACTCAACTTATCGTGACAGTCACATATTCATCAGCAATAAAAGAATCTGGAACTCCGACAATAGAGTTCCCCATGTAGTAGGTCACATCGTAATTAGTTCTCTCATCGAAATAGACTCTGGGAAAAGCATTATAGGAACGCTGATTTTGAATAGAGATAGGATAGGGGGATGCTGTTCCCGTTAAACCCTCACTCCAAGTTCCATCAGGCTGATTGAAGAAATAGGTGTTTTCAATAAGTAAGTTTAAAGCCCCTCTGGGTGTCCATGCTGAAGCAGAGTTATTGAAACCTGGTGTTGAACCCATAGCCTCCACAGTAATGAATTGATTTATGGAAGTGCTGGCTCGCGGGTAATTCTTGTCTTTAGTGCTTCCAACATCATTAGAAGTAAAGATACTCTTAGGCTTATTGGAGAACTCCTCTAAAGAAGAAACCGAATCCGAACCATCATCGGCTATAAGAAAAACATACACTTGTCGCCTCACACCCATTACATCACCAATAAAAAATAAACAGAACAACATCATAAATCTATGGGCTGTCCCTATTATTCAATTGGCTGGCGAACCATGCGGCCAAAATGCCAATTCCTGCTATTCCTGCCACAGTTTTCGCATCCATTTGACTTTCCTCTGCCTTAACATCAGAAGATTTGATTGCACCTGCGGCCAAGTAAGCCGCTTCAAAATGCTCAAAGTGTTCTAAAGGTATTTTAGTGCGTTCCCAATTGGCTCGGAGATACTTAGGATATTCATCCCCCACACTATTGAACATACTTTTACCCATGAACTCTCCGACCTTTTTAGCCTTCTCAATATCATCTTGTTCATTGATTCGTCTAATAGGAACAGGTTCGGGTTCAGGTTCAGCCATTCTCCGTTCCACATACCGTTCTCTCCTTTGAGGAACAAAAGTAGGAGTTTTTCTTATAGTCAGAGGTTCAGAGAGTATTTCGGATTCCTCAATTCCCCCTTCTTCATCTTCTGCTTCTTCCTCTAAACCGTTTGTCCCATCATAATAAGTTTGTGGGGCTTCATAAGTTTCAGGAACAATAGGTATGTCAAAAGATTCAATATCAGCAGGAGATAATGGTTGTGGAACACCAATAGGTTCTTCGATAACAGGTTCTTCGATAACAGGTTCTTCGATAACAGGTTCTTCGATAACAGGTTCTTCGATAACAGGTTCTTCCACGACAGGTTCTTCGATAACAGGTTCTTCCACGACAGGTTCTTCGATAACAGATTCTTCCACGACAGGTTCTTCGATAACAGATTCTTCCACGACAGGTTCTTCGATAACAGGTTCTTCGATAACAGGTTCTTCGATAACAGGTTCTTCGATAACAGGTTCTTCGATAACAGGTTCTTGAGAAGACAACTTCGCACCCTTTTCAAATACACTAATTGAATCATCCTCCTCGTTAGGGGTCTTATTCAGGTAAGAAGCAGGGATTTCATCTGACTTCAGTATCTTGCACCAAGTTTTACCATTCTCACAAACACCTTTGCCTTGATAACGAATAGAGCCTTTAACAGTCATTTCAATTACTTCATCAATTTTAACTTCAGGATGTCTGGTTTTGCATCCCAAGCAATAGACATTCGACAGCATACTCATAGAAATACCTATTAAAATTAGCGGCTAATGCTACTTAAATGCACTTATAGGGCGTGGATTAGTAGCGAACTTGAGAAAACGGGTTTTGACCGTGTGCTCTGGTAGTAAAAGCGTTGCTACTATTGGTTAAACTTGAACCCATTGTATTGTGGAAGGCGTTTAAGATTCCACCACCCACATCAAAGAAGTTTCTCCTTTCGTGAGTTCGGGCTTCTTCCTCTTTCTCCTCTTGGTCGTGTTCCATCATATCCAAGACTTGCTCCATTTGCATTCTTTCCATAGCGAATGACTCTGACATAGCCTGAACATCAGAATTACGACTTAACCGACCTAAAGCAAAAGAACCCATAACCAGAGATGACATTTTTAATCCAGACTTAGTGCTTGCTTGGAGAACATCATCTTTAACTGAGAACCCTGCGAGGGCGGAGGTGGCTGAAAGGCAAAGGAGTCCTAATGTAAAAGGGTCGTTTCGGATAATGTTTAGTGTGTCTTGGAATGGTATCTGCATTTTGCTCTCCATTTTAACTTCTTCACCATCGTCAGACTCGGCTGAGAAGGACTCTGCCTTCCACAATCCTTGTTCTGCGCCTTTTTCCATGAATCTCCTACGCATAGCGATACCTCAATCAGAGTATGTCGTCAGACTATAAGAAGGCTTGTCTTCTATTGAACACCGATAGCCGAACCAGAATAGTTAGAACCAAAGGAAGAAACGGTGTATTTCAAAGCCGCATCTGTGAACTTTCCTTCCCACAGAGTAGTGTCCATATTAGGGTCATGGACATTAGCCATTGGAACAGGGCTTGCGGATATAGCCGTAGCAGGGTTGGAAGCGATATTCTGACCTACTGCACGACCTCTGTTGGTCATCTTTAAATCTCCATCTCTTTCGGTGCGGATTTGTCCTGTGGTTCGACCACTCCAAACCTCATCCAGAGGCTTTGGCCTGAAAACTAATTCGGCTGCTTTGCTGTCAGACAGAGAACCCATTAGTTTAGAAGCCGCATCGGAGAGTTGAGTTCTAAAAAGTAAGCCTATTGCTACTCCCCCAAATATAGTCCATTTGTGTTCTCCTAAGAAAGAAATAGCGTCACTCATAGATAGACCTCGACTTAACTATGCTGAAGGACTATAAGAAGGCTTGGCTTTTGCGAAATACTTCAAAGGATATTCATGCCTGTTAAAAGTGTTAAACCAACACCAGATATTATGAGCAATCCTTTACGAAGTATGCTTAGTTCTTTTTCTATGTGAGAAAGATGATTAGTTTCAATTACTTCAACTCTTTTGTCTATATCATTAACAGTTGAAACAAGCCATGTGACCTTCCCATCAGTATCTCTCTGTAAAACATCGTCTAAGTCGCCACTCATACTAATCCTCAAGCAGATGTATAACCACGACTATATTAGCGTTGTCATTCGTAAGCAGAAAAACTTAAAAGTCAAAGCCTTTTGCCAAGTGAATCTCATGTAGTGTATCGAAAACTTCATCGGCGTGGCCAGAGTCATACAACCATAGCCCATTTTCAAGTTCTGACCCTTCACCCTTGCCAATGGTAATCTTTAAATCCACTATTACTGTTTCATCCATTCCTTTTTCGGGTGAGTATTCCATGTGATTAACAGGTTCTTTTTTCCTCATCTGAGCAAATCTGTTTCCTCTGGCTGTATTGGTAAAGGTATGGATTCTCATTTGAACGGGAGCAGTAAGAGATTTTACTAAAAAGTCTGTTTTATTCTTCATATCCAATTCCACACTTGAGAGGACTTCTGCCACTCCATGTAGTCTTTCAGCAAGAACTAATTGAAAATGTGCTTCTCTGACGAAAGATGGATGTGCTCGTCTGGCTCTGGCTTTCACATCTTCTTCTAAATCAGAGGCTACTCCTGTGCAACCATCCCATACCGCTTGAGAAAATAAATCAGGGCTTGGAGGAACACTATTCTTCTTGTATAGTTCTTCAAAGACTCCCCTCATCGAAGGCAAACCCTTTATTCTTTCGGCACGATATTTTCTGGGAAACTTTAATTTCCATTGGGCGGCTTCTTCTTCAAACTCTTTTAATTCACACATTGATATTCCTCAATAATAGGATGCTTCTAAACTTTCTTCCTGTGAATGAAGGGTATTGGCCTTGTGGCGAGATTCAAACACAATCGAAAATGATTTAGTCATATTGTTATCATTCAGGACAATTGACTTATTAGACTTTCGTTCTTGAACTGCTAAAGAAAAAGCGGTGGTGACTAATTCCCTTAACCATGCACCTGAAAAATTATCGGTCTTTTTAGCCCACTTCTTCCAATCAATGTCTTTAGTGGTAAATGGCTCGGCGTATTTCAAGAGTATTTGTTCCCTACCTTCCAGATTAGGCATGGGGAACTCTATACGACTGTCAAATCGGCCTGGCCTATCTCTTAACGCAATATCTAAGGCTTGGGGATAATTCGTTGAACCTAATGTGATTACTCCATTGTTTGATTCCACGCTGTTTAACGAGGATAACAATTGAGAAACATAGATATTTCGGTCTTGATGACTTTCTGCTTGGCCTAAAGTGTCAATATCTTCGATGATTACAATAGTAGGACTTAAGCGGCGAGCCAATTCATAACACTCATTAATTGCACCAGGTTGGGATAAGGTTTCAGCAGGAGCGTAAATGCGAGTGATGTCAGGGAACTCATTTAAGATACACTCCATTGTCAAGGTCTTTCCCGTCCCTGGTGGTCCTACAAGCAGAACACCTCTGGATGTAGCCAGATTATGTTCCCCATACAAATCTAAGTTTTTAACAAAATTGACGATGTTTAAATCTAATGATTCTTTTATTTCTTCAGGTAAAATAAGATTAGACCAACCATTCGATTCTAAAGAAACCCATTTCCATTGTGGAGTAAAGCAACCCCCTTTCAATGGTCCTTCGGTCACAAAATACTTTTCGATTGATTCAATTACCTCTTTGACCTTTTTATGATGTGCCTCTGTGAATATCTCAAACTCACAGACTTCATCATCCCATGTGTTAAAGTGGAATATCCATTTGGAGTTGTCTTTCTTCTGACGACAGAAAAAGGTGACTCTGCGAGGAATGGGAACTTTAGTATCAGTTAGTTTTTTTGAATCTCTGATTACACAAGTTCCAAAAAGAGGAGGTAATTTCCGAGCACTCCTGTCGAAGTTTCCCTCTTTGATATACCAACATTCTTCTATTTCATAATCTCTTTTAATCACTTGATAAGCACACAATCTCATAATCTGAGATTCATAGTCTTCGTAATGAGTAGTGGTATGAGCGTAATTACCCTCATCGAAATAATTCTCGATAATATCATCATAACTGCTATCAGTTGATTTTCCATCCTCATGCGTTTTGATTATACTGAGGAGGGATTGAATGTTTTTAACCGTTATCGAAGAACCCATTATGTTAAAAACTTCGGAATCTAAATCTGATTCATTTTGGTGAGAGTCCATCATAATCAATACTTACTTATCTCACCCACTATATTAGTGAATGCAGATTTTGTTATCTAAATAGCAGAACAACTAAATAGGAACTTTCCTACTTAAGTGTGATAATAATGTTCGATGTGATTATTCCAACCTATAATTCTAATCCCGATTATCTCAGATTAGCAGTTGATTCTGTTCTAAATCAATCATTCTCGGATTTCCACATATACATCTGCGATGGAACTCCTGATAGATTCGCCAATAAAGCGGAAGAATCTTTAAAAGATTATACTGATACCCGAATAACTATTGTGAAACAAACAGGCATAGGTCCATCTAATGCAAGGAATGAAGCCTTAAGCAAAGGAAACAACCCTTATGTGGCTTTGCTCGATGGAGATGATTCATGGCATGAGAGGAAATTAGAGTATCTGGCGACTTTCATTGAGAAGCAGAAACCTAAAATGATTTGGTCTGCTGTTAAAATGGGTGAAGATGAAAATAGTAATAACCTCTTTCGCACAGGTTATTTTGAGGGGTTTTCCCAGACAGCCTTTGAACATAGGTGGTTTAGAGTATTTTGGTCGCCAATAGCGACATCTTCAATCGTCTTTGAACGAAAGGCTTTAGTGAGTATAGGAGGGTGGGATGAACAAAAGTTTATGGGGGAAGACACCGATTTGAATGTGAGAATGTTGAAGGAGTTCGCTCTTGATTCATATCAAATAAATGCTTATATGGGATTGTATCGGACACACGCAGGTCAAACACACATTAATGAAGAACACTATCACGAAAACATGAACGCAGGTTTAAAATGGGCTGATAGAACTAAAATGTTTGTTGAAACCTTTGAGGATTTGAAAAAGGAGTCTAAACAGAATTATGCACAAGAGTATTGGGATGGGCTTTATGAGGCGGTTCAAAATCAGAGAATAGCGAGTCACAATCCTGAAGAAACTGATTTTGTCAATTACATTATGATGAGAGTTGATAATATACCGAATGGCACAAAGTTTGTTGAGAAGACCTATGAATTGAATGAACTTATGGGGGAATAAGATGTTTGATGTAATTATCCCTGTTTTCAAGACTAATCCTTTATTTTTAAGGGAAGCGGTAATGTCGGTTCTCAATCAAACCTGTCAAGATTTTCAAATATACATCTCTGATGGCTCACCTGCTGAACACCCTCACCACAGTAAGAATACTCTAAGTGATATACAAGATTCTCGATTACACATTTTACAGCAAGTAGGAAAAGGTATATCAGACGCTCGGAATCAAGCCTTGAACGCAGGGAGCAATCCTTATGTTTGCACTTTGGACTCAGATGATTTTTGGGATATTAGGAAGTTAGAATATTCTAAATGGCGAATTGACAATGCAGATAACCCCATTAAAATGATGTGGGGTGCAGCAGAACATAATTTTTTGGATAATCCCGCCATATTGTATAGGTCAGGTTATTTTGAGGAATGGGAAAAAACCAAACCAGAACATAGGTGGTTAAGATTATATTGGTCGCCTCTAATGACTTCGACCATCCTCTATGAAAGAAAAAGTTTGGAGAAGTTTGGAGGGTGGAATCCTTTTATGACATTAGGGGAAGACATGGAAGTTAATTGGAAGTTTATGTGGCATTATCCCGACCAATGTATTCAAGCCCCTGTTTATCTTGCTCATTATCGTAGCCATGATGATTCAACTGTCGGGGGTGGTGAGTCGGGACACACTAATTTTAATTCTTCGGTAATAACCAATAGTCGCAGATTTACGGCGGATAGGATGTTGGAGTCAATGAAAGAGGCTACTAACCACCAGCCAACTCCTCATTGGAAACATTATTGGGAGTGGTATGAAAGAGTTTTGCATGAGTGCCGTCAAACTTCTAATCAAGAGTATTTGGATGGAGAAAGAACTCACCCCTTACACATACTCCAAAGACTTGATGGTTTTGATAATGGAAGTAAGTTCGTGGAAAGACCTGCGGCTTTGACTGAGGAATATATGCTTACTTTGAAGCAATAACTTCATCCAAGAAAACTATTAGATTTTCCGTTTCTTTTTCCTGTCGTTGGCGAGCCTCTAAAGCCCACTCATAGGCTTGATTTTTGGATTCAAAATGAGTGGATTTTATTTGGTTGATTTTATCCATCCAGACATCTGCACAGAAATAGTCTTTTTTACCTATATAGAACGCTCCTGAGCCTCCCGATTCATGGAGAGAGGGGAAGTCCTTAGTTAAGACAGGAACACCTCTGGAACAAGCCTCTAAAACTACTTGTCCGTAGCCCTCAGAAAAGGTGGGAAATAAGAGCACATCAATGCTATCGTAAAACTGTCTAATATCATCCACATAGGAAAGCACTTCACAGTTCTTTTCATCGTAATCATAGAATCTTTTCATCATATTAATCATATTTTTTCCTTCACCCCAACCACCTGTCAGAAGTTTAAAATTATGCTCTGGATAGTTCAACATACATTCCCTAATGATTTTCTGACCTTTAGCGACACTACTGTTTATTATTCCAATAGTAAAGGAATCTTTACTCTTATCGGTTGGCTTCTTTAACCATCTGTCAAAATCTAAATATGGGTGGGTGACGAGGGATTTGGGATTAGAGTTTGTCATATAATCGCAAGTATCTAAATTGTGATGACTAATGTGGAGAACCGCATCTGCTGTTTCCGAGTGATAATGAGAAAAGTAAGGGATGTTTTTATTTTCTCTATCTAAGTAGGCTCTATTTACCTTGCGTAAGTTAGTGGAAAAATCAGCAGTTAAATCTATCGGCATATCTAAATGTTCAGTTCCAAGTAAGCCTTCAACCATCATATTGAAAGAATATTCTAAATCCCAAAGTTCGGTTATTACCTTTATTCCTAATGCTTGTATTTCCGCTATCCATGTGGCTGTTGCCAAAACTGTCTGGTTGAATAAAATTATGGCATCAGGTTTGTGTTGAGGTTCTTCAAGACGCGCCTTAACCAGACTTAACCATTCTGAAGGAAAATACTGTTCTTCCACCGATATTCGATGAACTAAATCATCACCAAAATCTCCATTCCACATATCTTCCTTAATCTGTTGTTTAACTATGGCATTCGATTCAATACCCGCTTTTTGAAGTCTTTCTAAGACACGATAGGAATGGATTTCTCCACCTCCAAAGGCAGGTGGCCATCCTGCCGAGATTAAAGTTATCTTCATATTTAATCCTCAATTGTATTGATGTCGGACAGCCGCAGAACTTATCTGTAATGCAGGGTCATTAAAAACCTTTACATGAGGCATCATCCCTATCCGATTATAACCTGCTTTGTGAAATTGTTCACAGATTACGGTAGTATCACAATCGAAACTTTGTAAGTGTTCAGAATAACCTGAAAAACGACACCCTTCCATGAGAGCCTTAATCCTGTAAATGCAAATTAGATTGAAAGTGGAATAAACAGGGAGAATCTCATCTATTTCCCTAACTAAATCTTGTGGATTCAAAGAGGATAAGGTTGTTTGGAACAAAGGTCGGTCAGAAGTTATTTTATTGTCCCACATATCTTCATCAGAAGTTAATCTGGTCGCCCAATGGTCGTAAAAAGGAACTTTAAACTTCTCACCCTTTGCATGGGCTAACTTAATCATGTAATCATTAGGTGGAACATAGGATGTCGCAGATAGGATGTCCCATTCATGGATGTTCTGGAATAGAACCTTTAAACTTTTGACTGAGAATTGGCCATCAACTTCAATAGACATGGCATAGTCGTAAAAAGATAAGTCTTCGACTTGGTTAAAACACTCATTTCTGGCGTTTGCTAAATTATTTACTCTATCGCCATCCACAACACTTCGATAGAAATTAGTTTGAATATCTTCGGTCTTTAAACGGTGCTCGGAAAAATAGTTGGGTGCTTCTTTCATGTAATCTTGAAGCATTATCTTACTGTTATCTTCAGAGTCGTTTTCATACACGGAAATGCCAAACTCAATCTCAGGATAGTGCTCGGTTATGTTTTTGACTTTACTCCACCAACGAGGAATAGTGGCTTCTGCATTTCTAACAATAGTGCAAATAAGGATTCTCATTCATCTTCACCCGACCTCTTTTCTAAGGAAAGTTGGTAATCACAAGACCCGAAGTTTTGGTCGCCCCACACCAGAACCTTCCTTAGTGGAACGAAAATTGGAGATGTAATTTTTCCTACAACCTTTCTCCAATTCATATTTTAACCTCTGAGATAGCCTTTTCCAAAAGTTTCATTTCTATGCTTCCAATAAATTGATTATTGCCAATGTAAAATCCACAGGAATCTAAAGTATCTGAATTAGGTGTCGAAACTACTTTGATTGAATCGCCATTATCTTCTTTTTGCATATAAGACTTAACAAAAGGTTGGTTAAGGAGATTACCTATTAGAAACGGTCGTGTTTCAATACCATTACTTTCTAACCGTTCCAATACTTTACTACGAATAGTAGGCGAATTACAAATGAAGGGAAGAACCATACTGCTGTTTCCCTCTAAATTGAATGGGTTGAATAACTCAGGATGGTTTCGGATAATCCTGTCAAATTGTTTAAGATTGTGTTTTCTGATTTCAATAAACCTGTCCAAATGAGGCAATTGAGTCAAACCCAGAACAGCGTTTATCTCACCACTCCTAAAGTTGAAACCCCCTTCGGGGAACAAGAATCGAGAGTCTATATCAGGGTTTTCCTTTTCGTATTTGTCCTTTACATCTTGTGGAAGTTCTCTGGACATACCATGTGACCTAAGCATTAAAAGTAGGTGGTAAAACTCTGTATCATCTGTGCAAATCATCCCCCCTTCGATTGTGGTCATGTGGTGTCCAAAGTAAAAACTAAAAGTCGAACCTACACCGAAAGTCCCAACGAGTTCTCCTTTGAAATCAGCCCCATGAGATTCACAGCAATCTTCAATGATGTGGGCATCGGGAAAATAACTACTAACTAAATCCATATTGACAGGTGAACCCATCAAATGTGTTGCCCAGATGACATTTACATCAGGATGTTCTTCCTTTACTTGCTTTAAAGTTTCTTCAGAGAAGCCAAAATCCCATAAATCATTATCACATACTACAAAGCGAATGTTAAACTGCTGCAAGGTAGCGATATTAGTAGCCCAAGTGCAAGCGGGCGTGAGGACAACCATCTCTTTGTCTGAAGGGTCAAAGAACTTTCTCTTGATAGCCCATAGAAGAATTGTATTAGCCGAAGAACCTGAATTGACAAATACCGAATGATTTACCCCTAACCACTCAGACCATTTTTGTTCAAACTCCTTTACCTTTGTTCCATTAGTAAAGCGACTACTTCTTTCTATGAATTGCATCATAGCCGATTTTTCTTCCTCTCCAATAGCATCTGCCATCAAAGGCCATTCATAATGTGACAATGTTTCGCCCCCCTCGTATCATGGAATACTTTATTTGCTCCCCTCTCCCTGCTTGCCTTTCTGCATTGACGGTTTGGTATAACCAATTCCAATAATCCTCACTTATACTCCTATCACTCTCTTTCAATTCTTTAAACATATTCTCAAAGGTATCAGGTCTTCCTGTGGGTGCTATACCAGATTCTTCACCATGCGATTCCCCACCTTTAGTAGTTTGATTAAGGTGAACTCGGTAAGTTCCAACAGACGCTTCCACTTGATGTGCATCATAATACTTCTTCAGTATCTTAACATTCAAATCTGTATCTTCACCCATCGTAATTGTCGGATTCCACCAACCTACTGACTCAACAGCCACTCTGGAATAAACCTGTGTGGAAGTCATTAAAGGATTCCAACAAACTCTAAACCAACGGTGTTGGGGTAGTGTTTTACCCCAATCATTTAAGATACCTCCGAAAGAAGTTATTGCTTTTGTTGCCCCCAAAGGTGATTTTATTGTTTGGTCAATCTGGGCTTCACCCCAAATCAAATGTAAGTCAGGATTTTCTTTCAGTAATTGATTGTAGTATTCCAATTTTAATTCAAACCATGTGTCATCCGAATCTAAAGTAGCGAGATAAGGATTGCTACCTAATTTTCCTGCTTGATTACGAGCATCAGATATTCCCATACCCACTTGTTGAACAATGGTTATTCGCTCATCATCATATTCTGCTAAAGTTTTCTTAGAATGCCACTCATGGTCTTCTGGTGTCCCATCAGATATGTATATTTTAAAGTCAGAGAATGACTGTCCCAAAACAGAATCCACAGCCTCTCTCAAATAATCAGGCTCAGTCTTGAAAACAGGGATAATTACATCAAACATCTTAATCCTCCAATAAGTTTTCATTACTATGAATGGCTTGTGCTTTATTTAGGTTCTGGGTTTCTAAAGCAGAATGTATGTTCTCTAAATAGGTTAAGAAGTCTTGCCCGTTGAAGTGATTTCGATTAATTAGCATCAGAGCCGCATCATTACACTCAAAGTGCCAATATGCTTGATTATCAAAGACATCATTTATGGCTTCAATCCACAAATCAAGATTATTGTATTCAATAAGGGGAACATATTTACCCTTACCAATAGTTGCTTGATGAATAGCAGGATAATTAGTAGTTATGACAGGTGTTCTTCTTAGTAGTGCTTCATGGGCTACTTGACCATAGCCTTCAATCCATGCAGGGAATAAGAAGGCATCAATTTTATCGAAATAACCTACAATGTCTTGACTGTAATCTCCTAATCTCACACGGTCAGAAAAATCTGTTCCATATTCTTCTTTCAAGAAATCCACAAAAGTTTCTCCATTACCCCACCCCCCTTGCAGTATTAAAAACTTATATGGGGTGCGAGAAATAAGTTGGGCGATTATTCTTTTTCCCTTTTTCTCAATAGGATTGATTACTCCGATGGTATATTCTGATGGATTCTCAATAACATTTTGATAATGGTTTCCATAATCTATTCCATCCATCCATTTTTCACTCATCAAAGGGTGTAAAACAAAATCCTCTCCGTTGGAAGGTTTCAAATATTCCATTATCTCTTGGTGAAAGTGGCACAAGTGTAAGTGATGTTCAAGTTCAGGAATATTCTGTTTTCTCATTAAATTAAACTCATCAGGATGTCCAACTTTTTCAATAAGAGTGTCCTTTACTTTATCGAAGGTTTCCAAAAGATTTAAGGAAGGATTTTCTCGGTTGCGTTGAATAAGTTCCTTGATATAATCACTTTCAATATCAAAAGAAGTAGTAATGAGTGTCCCGAAATAAGGTTTTAATTTATCTAAGAACACCGAAATATTTTCAGGAAATAAAGTTTGAAGATAAATAATCCCAATGTCTTTTTTTGGTTCGCTGGCGAGTTGAGTCACTAACATATCTAACCACTCATTAGTGTGAGTAGCCAAATTGTTGAAATCTTGGTAAATTATTCCCCCACCATGTTTAAGTCCGTGATTTTTTATACCCTCTTTAATGTAAGGTAAAACCAATCTCTTGTAGTTTCCGCTTCCATTTTCATACCCATCCATTTCTGGCACAGCGCAATAGATGTAAGACTCATGCCCGTTTTGGTTGAGGAAATGGTTTAACCTGTCCATATATATTTCAGCCCCACCCCATGCGGGCATAGAAGTAATACTAATTATTCCCACTCTCAATTGGAAACCCCCTTTGACATTAAACTCAAAAATTGAATAAAATCATTTAGTTCGTTGTGTTGCCTCCTAATTAAACCCTCTCTTGTTATTCGTGCCTTCTTACCCCACTCGTTCTGATTGACGAAAACATCGTTTAAAGCCTCTAACCATAAATCTATGTTTTCATAATCTTGAGGCTCAATGAATAAAACATCACCTAAAGTTGCTTCTTCAATAGTAGGGTATCTTTTAGTTATCACAGGAGTTCCCCTTACTAAAGATTCATGGGCTACTTGACCATATCCTTCCACTAATGAGGGCATGAAGAAAACATCAATCGAATCGAAGAAATCAATTATATCATCAACATAGTGTATCAACTCCACACGCTCTCGGAAATCGTGATTGTATTCGGCTTTAAGTGAGGATAAAAATATATTCCCTGCTCCATGCCCACCTTCCAAAATCTTAAATTGATAGGGGGACTGAGCAATAGCCTTTAACATTACATCCGAACCTTTTTTGGGGATAGGATTTATCATCCCAACAACTAACTCATCTTTATGTTCTTTCAATCTTTTTTCCTTCAAAGGTCTTTCTAACCACTTATCTTCTAAGATAGGGTGCAAAACAAACTCATAAGGTCGAACCCCAAAGATTTCATTTATGACTTTCTGATTAAAATCGGTTAAGTGTAGTATTCCCTCCATTTCAGGATTGTAATGTCTAAGTGTTAAACTTCTATATTCGTCATTGAGGAAGTTGTGAAAAGTATCTTTGAGGGCAAATATTTTTTCTAACAAGGGTTTATCCCCTTGAGAGGAGTCTTTTTCCAAGTTCAAAACAATGTTGTAGTCTATATCAAAAGAGATGGAAATCAATTGTTTAAATGGTTTCCCAAACATTTCTCGATAATCTATTTCACTTAACGAAGTTAAGTTCTCCACATAAATTATGCCAATATCAAAATCGTTCTCAGGTATTTTATCATTTATCATGTCTGCCCATGTTTGCATTCTCCCGATTTGTTCCTCTTTAGACAGAGTTCTATCATTATCGTAAGTGTCGTGATACATTATCTTAATCGTGTCTTTAGTTATTGCAGGTGCAAATGGTGGGACTATTCTCATCACTTGGGAACTTCCACCATCATAATCTTCATTGGCTTGAGTAGCCGTTATTCCCCACGCATCCACCCCATTTTGATTAAGAGCATCAACAATTCGATAAAGGTAAGTTTCCCCTCCCGCCCAAACAGGAGGCCAGCCTAAAGAAACTACCCCTACTTTCATTCTTCCGACCCACTTAGTTGATATAAGAGAAGGGCGTTTCTCTTAAGGTCTTCTGCTACCATTATCTTCACCATTTCATCAAGATTTACTTGGGGTTTCCAATTCAAAATCTCATGGGCTTTAGTAGCATCACCCCTCAGAACATCAACTTCCGCAGGACGCATGAATCGAGGGTCTTGTTTAACATAGGATGACCAATCGGTGATTCCGATTTCTTTGAAAGCCAAGTCCAAGAACTCTCGGATGGAATAAGCCTCTCCTGTGGCTAAAACGAAGTCATCTGGCTCGTCTTGCTGAAGCATCCGCCACATACCTTCCACATAATCGGGTGCGTAGCCCCAATCTCTATAAGAATCTAAATTACCTAATGAGATGTGGTCTTCCAAACCTAACTTAATCTTAGTGACACCATCAGTTATCTTACGAGTCACAAACTCAATACCACGCCTTTCCGACTCATGGTTAAAGAGAATGCCTGAACAAGCGAACATACCATAGGATTCTCGATAGTTCTTAGTTATCCAATAACCGTATAGTTTGGCCACACCATAAGGGCTACGAGGATAGAAAGGTGTAGTTTCCCTTGCAGGATTCTCCACCATCTTCCCAAACATCTCACTTGTAGCCGCTTGATAGAACCTAACTTCTCGACCTGTGTTATCTTGGTATTCCCTAATAGCCTCTAACATTCGCAAGACTCCTAAACCGTTTATGTTTCCTGTTTGTTCAGGTATTGTCCAAGAAGACCCTACGAAAGACTGTGCCGCCAAGTTATACACTTCAGTAGGTTGAGATTGATTCAAGGCTCTTAACAGAGAGTTCTGGTCGCCCAAATCACCTATGATAAAGGAAAAATTAGGGTGGTCTTCCAAATGAGCAGTATTACTACGATTAGGTTTGGAAGTTCTTCTCTCTAATCCATAAACCTCATAACCCTTCTCTAACAGTAAATCAGCCAAATGGCTACCATCCATACCATTAACGCCTGTAATTAAAGCAGACTTACGCTCCTGTGAATCATTCATACTTGGAATAATGCCAGCCACTATATTAGCATTGGCTAATGCGAAAAATAAAAAAAGGGTGAATGAGGAGAGATAAGAATATCTCCCGCCCACTCACCTTATGTAATCAACAATCAGGCAAAGGGAGGGAGAAAACTCCCCCGCCTCTGCCGTTTTGTCTGCTGTCTTGCGCCTACTGCAACGCTAACCATGAGAGTCTGTTAAGACTCAAAGGGTTAAAACGCTTAATCCATTGCTGGTGCGGGTGGGGCTGACTGTGCCGAGATTAGGCTTCTCTTATACCAATCCACATTTGCGGGTGATACAGATATTCCTAATTCAAGCAGTTTGTTAGCGATTAGTGCGTCAGGACCATCGTAAAGAGTGTATTTCACGAAGGCTTCTGGCCTTGCGCCTGAACCTGCACGACCTGTGACGATAACCAGAACATCCCAAACTTGTCCAGGTAGGACATAAACATCTGGGTATAGGTTGAAGGAAGGCTGGAACTGAACGCTTCTTGGGTAAGGGCTTGCAGTTCCAGGGACTCCATCGTTGGGCCTGTTGTCTGGGTTCAGGAAGTAATCAGTTGTATTGATTCTAATCTGTGTGTAAGCACCCATGCTTGTTGATTGTAGGGTGATAGGTGTCGAAGGGGTCGAAGCGACCTGTTCGATAACAACGAACTGAGTAGCAGTTGTTTCTGCTGGCTTCGTAATGTTGTTTCCTAATCCGCCCACGAATATGCTCGCTTGGCTTGTGCTGTCTGCTGTTGCTAAGTATTGGTATATTTGACTTCTCATTGCCATATTATCATCTCCATTTCAAAGTAATCCCGTTAAGGCTTACATCGAACCTCCTGCTTGCTGCTCGATTAGAGTTCTCTTATACCAATCCACATTTGCTGGATTTACAGTAATTCCTAACTCTAATAGTTTGTTAGCGATTAGTGCGTCTGGGCCATCATACAGAGTGTATTTGATGAAAGCCGCCACAACATCTGCTGTGGTGGATTGCACAAGTGTCGTCTGTGCTGTGAATAGCACATCCCATACTTGTCCAGGTAGCACATACACATCAGGGTATAGGTCAAACGACTTCAACAGGTTGTTTCCTGATGCGTCTGCAATACCTCTTGGGTATGGGCTTGCAGTTCCCGAAACACCAGGCATCGAAGTGACATCTGGGTTCTGGAAGTAATCGGTTGTGTTAATCCTGATTTGAACATCTCCACCGTTGTTGGCGGTGTCATCAGGGGAACACGCTATGTCCTCAATTACTACAAACTGCGTGGCGGTCGTTTCTGCGGGCTTTGTGATGTTGTAGCCTACGCCTCCTGTAAAAACAGACAGTTGTGTTCCTGCCGCGATAGCCACCGCTTCATCGGTAGTTGCGCGGGACAGAGTGCTGCCTGTTCCTGCTGGTGCGAGGTTAGTCCATTCATATATCTGACTTCTCATTGCCATATTTTTCATCTCCATTTTTTTATTTTTTGTTTGGTTGCCCCTCGATTTACTGAGGGACAATCTAATAACAACTTTTTTGACTATATTAAGTCTTGCATTTTGATAGCAAGTATTAAATGGTAAAAGTCGGTGGATGGAACTAAGGCGAGATACCCAAGTTTGGTCAAAGGGGCAGGACTTAAGATTCTGTGCGTAGTGCTTCGTGGGTTCAAATCCCACTCTCGCCACCATTATCTAAAACGCGCACTTAAGGAGTGATAAAGCAAGTTGCCCAATAGAAGTAAAAATATTCCTAATACTATCACCATTGGAACAGCATCTATCATACTCATCGTCATTCACTCGTTAAAGTAAATTAAGCGTAAGAGAACTTACTGTCCCATTACTGAGCCGTTGCCGATTGAGCCGTTTAGGTGATTACCCATGCGACCACTTTCAGAACCGAAGTTCTCGATGACTCCATGCCCACTCATTCCTGCGCTGTTCATCATTATGCTTGGCATGATGTAGGCGTTAAAAGGGTCTGCACTCTTTCCTGTTTTATCAAGCGATGCAGCCTCAACAATCATTGGGTTCTGGGTAATGGTAGGAACTGATTCTGCCATCCATACAGGAGGTGCGTGACCTATATCTGCGCGGTGGCTATCCAAAGGATTGTATTGACCCAAATCTCTGTAATCAACTACCTCGTATTCTCGGCGGTAGTCAAGTTGGTCTTGAAGTAGGTTGTTAGGTGTTGAAGCACCTGCTTGCTGTCCAAGAGGGTCAGTAGTAGTAGTTAGAGTAGTCTGACCGATAACAGAGCCGTCACCATCTGGGAAAACTATGTCACTTGGGTCGCCTTCTGCCATGAATCCATCTGAACGGATATTGCGAATTAGTTGTGCGAAAGCAAGTAGTCCGAGAGTTCCGCTAAATGCTTGAACACCTCTGCTCATCTCACCCTCAAATAGTGCATCGCCTCTTGCGGCATATCCTACAAGTGCGGATGCGAAAACACCGAGTCCGACATTTCTAACTAATTGGGAACGGCTACCGAATAGTCCCATATACGAGGATATAACTGCCCCCGATGAAAGCACAGCCGCAACGCCAAGTAGCATTGGAACTGATGCCAATTCTCTTGCGCCTTCTTCAACTGTATCTATGGACTCTTGAATAACCATCTTATCACTTGGCTCTATTCATCTGCACGACTATAAGAACCTTAGCCATGAAAATGATGCCTATTTAGGGTTAGAGAAACTATTAGATTTAGAAATAGTGTCTTCCAATCCTTGTGTAAGTGCGGTTTTCAAACCCTTTTTGTCCATCGTCTTCAAACCAGCCTCAGTAGTTCCACCTTTCGATGCCACCCCCTCAACAATGTCATTTAAACTTAATTCTGTGTTATCGCAAATAGCCAAAACCCCTGAAACAGTTTCTAAGACAGTAAGTTCTGCTTCGGCCTCAGACATTCCTTGACTGACCCCTACACTTTTCATAGTGTCAAAAACCTGAGCCAAGTAAGCAATTCCTGAACCTGATAAAGCCGTCACCACATCTATATGATTTTCATTTTCCAAATCAACTTGGAGAGAATTACCTAAATCGGAGAATAAAGATTGAACCACCCATCTTGTTTCCACATCAATATCATCACTCGCTGCCCACGCGGTCATACCCCTTCCATAAGCCACACCTAAATTACTCATGGCACGAATAACAGTAGCACCTGTGACTTCACGCTTGTAATAAGAATGAGGCAAACCAGCCGCAAAAGAAATTAACACACCATCATAGTCCTTTATTTCTGTTAGAACCTCAGACATATCTTGAGGTCTAACCGCCACTATGATGATAGGGCATTCGGAGAGTAAGTCCTGATTGGTGTCACAGAGTTTAAACCCTTTTCCCCATTTCTCCATCTTAGCATCTCCCCCCTCAACAGGATGCCGATTAGTCGCCCATACCTTACTGTAAGTGTTAGCGATTATTCCTTCTGCCAAAGCCTTTCCAAAGTGACCCAATCCTATTATCCCAATGGTAGGGCTTTCATAAAGAACTGCTGTCACGATTGCACCCCCACTTGACGAGTGAATAAAAGAGGGGTAGTTCGATACCTGACAATTAAAACACCGAACCAGAACAACATGATTAAAGTTAAACTTTGTTGGATGAAGAAACTGATACTTTCTATGTATAGAGAGTAAAGCCACCACGCAGTATTGCAGATGATGAGAATTATGGTAGTCCACAGACTAAAATCATCAGTTTGCTTACGCTCTAACATACGAGCGATTTGAGGAATCCAAGACGAAAGTGAAAACAAAGCGACAAACGCCATAATAGATTCTATAATAGCACCATCCACAACCTTCACCCCTAATATGGATTCTCCACCAAATAGTCAATAAACTCCATTACCTCATCTATCTTACTATCAGGTATCTCTTTGTAGGAACGCTTGTATTTAGACTTAATGCACAGGGCAACATGGGCATAAGGATTACGCCCTTTAGGATGACGATTAGATTCAGGCAAACGACCTTGTAAAGCGTCCCCTGCACTTCGGATAGCAGCCCACACCATTTTAGAATTAACTTCATTCACCCTTCTTACCGCCTAAAGTATCTATCCAACGATAAATCTTATGACTCCACAATTCCAGATGCTTAGACTTAATATCCAAATCCTCAAGATTACTAATCATACCTATAATCTCCGCCTTCACCTTTCTCAGAGTCCAATGGAGATAACAAGTGTAAAGGAAAACAACGGAAACTCCCACAGTCAAACCAACAATTTCCACATCCATTCTATCGCCTCAGTTCTTCCACTAACTCTATCAAACGCTGAATCTCCCACTCAAGGTCGCTCACCCTTTTCTTAGTTTCCACTAAAAGCCAAGAAACTCTGCTCATCTTATCCTCGTTCAAGGGTCTATCCACAGGGTTTGGAATTAAAGGAATATAAGAAGATTCGACTTCTGTGATTTCTCCCATTTCATAGTTGTCTGTAAGAGTTTGGGTGGAAATGTAGTTAGAATAAACATTAACCTTGACCGCTTCACAAGAGCAGACTAAAGTGGCTCTCTCACCCATGACAGGGTGCAGAACTTCTTCGCATTCTAAACACTTGATTTCTTGAGTTTTGAGTATAGGCATTAGAACCCCTCCTGTGACCCTATTACGAGGGCGGATTCTATAAAACTTTGGTTTTTGGGAAAAGAGGGGCAGTTAAGGTCGAGAACAGACATCATAGTATTCACTCGACATATTGGGTATAACAGTTCTCACAACAAAACAGGGTTCTATATGGTGTGTGTGAGAAGAAACTTTCACAATTGGGACATTTCATCATTTTCACCTTAACAGGTGTTAAAGGCAACCACTATATTAGGATTCTGGTTCGTTATTTGCCCCTAAATGGATTATTTTAACATTCGGGGCTTGTTGTTTTGAACTTACATAACGGTGCGGGTCTATCACAATTGAATCCTCTGGAAATTGAAAGTTCTCAAACTCAGGGTGTTTAGTGGAAATCAGGTAAATCGCTTTAACAGGTGTCCAATTTTCAGAGTCGTCTTGTAAATGGGGGTCGAAAGACTCGACTTGCACATCCCTTTCCAGAAGAATGTTCTCTAACAATACCGCAGGACTACCCACAGTCAATTTAGTTTCAGGCTTAAAGGTGCGCCCCATAAGAATAACGGGTAATTCGGGCGCGACCTTATGGTGTTGAGATATTAAATCTGCCAACCACACCGTCTGATTCTCTCTGGCCATCATTAAATCATCGAAGAAATTATGGGATAAATCTAAGTTATCTGCCAACCATGACATAGCGATATTATCTCTGGGGTGGCATCCACCACCATCACCCATACCTCCTGATAGATACTTGTTAGACATTAAACGGTCGTGGGCTAATCCCATAGCGGCGGTCACATCATCCACATTTGCTCCTGTATGATGACAGATTTCCATCATAGTGTTAGCGAACACTATCTTCATACCTATGTAAGTATTATAGGCTACTTTTATCAGTTCGGCAGATTTTAAGTCTGTCTGGAAAAAGGGTCTGTCGTGGATAGTTCGATAAAAATCTTGGGCTACTTCGGATGCGTAATCATCATCCACACCAAAAAGCACAAACTCAGGGTTGAGAAAATCGGGAATGACAGTTCCCATCGCGATAAAGAAAGGATTGTAGCAAAGTTTCACCTTATCATTTAACAAAGGTTTAATCTCCCGTTCTATTGTTCCAGGTAAAACGGTGGATATGATAATCACCACCTTCTCTTGCTCTTGCTGATTTATCACTTCCGATAATTCTTCCATACCATCTCTTAACCATGTGTAATCAAAATCAACTCGACTTTCAGGCAATCTTGTAATGCCTTCGTAAAGTGGGTCGTGAGGTGTCTGAATAGGGACGAAAATAATATCCGAAAAGGCTACTAAGTCTGGTAAGTCCATTATCTCCAATTGAGAACCTTGAATAAGTTCATGTGATTTAAGTTCGTGACCGTGTGCTAATTTTCCATCTCCATCAAGTAAGGTTTTGTTTCTAATCATAGACAATGTGTTTTCATCAATATCTATTCCTGCTACTCGATGTCCCTTATCTTCAACCGCTAAAGCCACAGGAAGTCCTAATTTTCCTAACCCCACAAAACCTATATTCATATTATCACTATTCCTATAACACATTCTTTATTTTTAAACTATCTTGTTCTCGGATTAGAGTTTGCTCTTGAGAAATCAAGAGTTGGTGGGTTTGATTATAGCCACCATGCTGTTCGTTCCAAATATCTGTATAAGTTTCATCAAGCATTTTAGGGTCGGCGGTCAAATCATACCTATCGTGTTCCGACATTATTCTCCACTCCATTCTTTCAACTCCTGCCTTTTCAGCCACCCAATGAATCCAAGTGTCATTGTGAGCGTTCAGAGAAAAATAACCTATGGTTTCATATATCTTATGATGAACCAATGGGAATCCAAACTTCCAAGCGTGATTGTTGTCTATTTGAATGACAGCAATAGGATTGCCATGAAGACCTTGTTGGTGTTCCCGAATTATTTCATCCCACCCGTTTGTAATAAGAGTAGCATCATCGTTCCAAAGAAAAAGATACTCTCCATTGGCTATCGCTGACAAATCATTAACATGAGTGTGTAAATCTCCATACCCCAAGCCTCTTGGAGAATAAAGGATTTTAAAGTGGGATGTTAAATCTTGTAAATAAGAATAAGAATCGTGATAAGTGGCCATATCATCATTGTCAATTTTAAGGAGAATCTGAATCTGGTCAGGATGCGTAGCGTGAGCGAGAATGCTGGCTACTGATTTAATCATCAAATCAGGTCGGCCTCTGGTGGGTAAAAGAACAGACACCAAATATGGCTTCTCCATAACTTAAAAGGTCATGTATGCTATATTATCTCATGGGTATCTCTTAGATAACTCAAGATTTTCTCTGCATCCTTTTGCCGTTGTCCCGTTTCTTTTTCACTAAATAACAACTTGTGAGTGATAGCGTAGCCTGACTCTGCGCCAAATCCACCTTCATAAATATCATCCTCATTATTTCCCGTAATGTCAAACCTATCATGGAATGCTTTGATTCGGAAATCCTTCTTTTCTATCTCTGCGAGTTCCGCCACCCAATGAATCCAAGTATCATTATGTGCGTTAAGAGAAAAGTGTCCTAAAATCTCATAAATCTTTCTATGCACAAGAGGAAAAATATCAGGATGATGATTATTATCCATTTGAATGACAGCAATAGGGTCGCCGTAAAGTCCTTGACGGTGTTCTTCTAAATAGTCATCCCAATTTTCAGTTTCCATCACAGCATCATCATTCCATAAAAGTAAATATTCTCCTTTGGAAATGCCACACAAATCATTGACATGAGTGTGTAAATCCCTATAACCCAATCCACGCGGGGAATACAAAATCTTAAAATGAGGGGTAAGTTCTTGAAGTTGAGTGTAAGACCCATCGTAAGTATCTTTATCATCGTTGTCAATTTTTAATAATATTTCAATACATTCTGGATGGTGGGCTTTCTCAATAAGCGATTTAACTGATTTTAGCATCAAATCAGGTCTGCCCCGCGTAGGTAATAATACTGAAACTAAATATTTCCCTTCTCCACCTTCATCCACTTCTCTCACTATTCGATGCTCACAGGTATTTTCGCGAGGTGCATGACACAAATCACACACTCCTGCTTCCACCAGACTCTTACGCAGATTTAACTGATTGGCCTCAAAGTCGTTGTTCTGGGTAAAGTTAGCCCAATGCTTTTCTTTTCTGACCCATTCATTAGCGGTTTTAGGATGATATAAACTATGGTTTTCGGCTTTGCTCAAAACATGAAGCCTTTCATCATCGTAAAACTGACCAATATCATATTTCGTGGAATCTATGGTTTCATGGACTCCTCTAAAATCCACCCAATTAACATCTTTATCAGTTCGATGCAATCTCCATTGGAAATCAGGCCAATACCACCAATCTTTACTGTTCAATCGAGGCCACATACAGTATTCCTCAATTATTTCAGGTGTCAAGTCTAATAAATGGTTAATACGAGGAACTAAGATTATGTGGGTTTCGGGGGATATGTTCAAAAGATATGTATGAAGATTTTCAATAAGATTATCATGGGGCAGTTCATCTGCATCAATATGAAACACCCACTTAGTATCACATAATTTTACTCCTGTATTTCGCATATCAGCAAAACTGTTGATGAAAGTGTAGCGATTAAAAATAACATCTTTATGGTCGGCATATTTATCCACAAAACTATCCGAAGTAGTCGAATCAGCCAATACTCTAATTACATCATCAGGGTGTTTCAGCGAGATGAGATGACTAATGAGGTTTTCAACTTGGTCAATTTCGTCTTTCATAGGAATCAAATATGTTATCAAGTTAGAATTAGAATCCTCCATTTAATCACCTCTAACTTAAAGTTAGGTGGGTTAGATGTTTTATTAAACTACTCCATCTTAGAAGCGATTTCCAACAATACTACTAAAACGAACACACCGATTCCTAAGACCTTGACTTTACCCAGAGTTGATTCAGGGGTGTAATCAAGGAGATTAGCCTGTTGGGTGGATTGTTCTGTGGTCTGAGATATTTGATATGAAGTATCGGCATTGAAGTTTAAAGGTCTTTCTAACGAACTCTCGATAAACATTCTAACCACCTGATACCTTATTTCTTCGATTTCTTACTTTTAGCAGACTTCTTACTTTTCTTAAGTTCTGCCTCTTTAGTCTTCTTTTGTTCCGCAGCCATTTCTGCTATCTTCTCAGGAGTAAAGCGAGTAGTCTTTTTCCGTGTGGTCTTGACTTTCTTAAACAAGCCGTAATAAACCGAACAGTCAATAGGTATTTCTTCCACTAATTCAAATCCGTTCTCCTCTAAATCCTCTAAAATGTCTTCAGGAGTGGCTATCCTATAACAGTAGGGGTCATTGGCGAACTCAGCCGAGTCTTCCGCATAATATTGACTCTCTCCGAAGCGATTAGTGACTGAACCGAAGAATAGCATCCCATCCTTTTTCAGAAGTTTGTTTATCTTTTGGAGAACAGAATCAGTATCAGGTAAGTGGTGATAGACTCCCAGACACAAGGCCATATCATATTGGTTATGGTGAGTTGATGGTAAGTCTAAGACATCTGTTTTTTGGAACTTCGCCCCTGTCTTGAACTCAGATTCCAACCATTCGGCCTGTGCTACCACATCTATGCCTGTTTGATTTATGTCAATCCCTAAAACATCAGCACCATTCGCGGCTAAAATCAAAGAATAGAATCCAGAATTGCATCCTACATCTAAACACTTCATCTCATTTATGTTTAAAGGAATCAAAGGGTGAATCCTATCCCATATAGGTAATGGATGTTTATGGATTTGAGTAGTTTGAGTTCCTTTAATCTCGACATAATGATAAAATTGTTGTAAGGAAGCAATTTTATTCACGGTTTCATCAAGTTGTGCCTTTGTTCCTCTGATGCGGGGCAATCGAAGTTTTAGAACTTTTTTGGGCTTGGGCATTGACTCACCTATTTTGAATTAACGATGGTGCTATATCAAATTAACTAAACTTAATACAGAGGCACTTCTGCGGTTTTAATGGCTTTGATAAGTTTTCTTTGTCGTGGCCACACTCCCACTTGAGGAGTGGTTTCATCCATTACAGTAAATCCATTAGCAGTTAAATCTTCTTTAATATATTCAGGGGTCGCAACTAAGAAAACAGAAGCATCTTCAAAATATTCTTCACCGTCTTTGTAGTAGGTGGTAGTTTCCATATTGACTTCAGCCTCTAAATAAATCTCTCCACCCATTTTCATAAGTCTATTCAAGTGGCGAAGACCCTCACTCGGTTTCACCAAATGATAATAAACCCCTAAAAAGAGAACTACATCATAAAGCCCATAGTCTTGACAATCATATAAATCCTGCACTTTAAACTGCGCCCCTGTCTGCAATTCTGATTCAATCCAATTGGCTTGCTCTATCCAATTACCGTATTTACGAGTATCACCACCTCCACTCATATTAGTGTGGTCTTGCTCATATTGCAGGGCTTGATTGTTGTCAATTCCTAAAACATCACCACCGAGTTTAGCAAGTTCAAAACTGAAGAATCCCGCATTACACCCAATGTCCAATACCTTCTTACCTTGCATCTCCGTTAGCATAGGTTGTAGTGCTTCCCATAGAATCTCAGGGTGGGTATCATCAGTTTTAGTATAAACACCGTTTATCTTTATCCTATGGTGAAATGGACCTCTTTTTATTATTTCGGCTTTAAGTCGAGAAACTTCTTCAGATGAAACATCTTTATGAAGAACTTGACGAGTAAGTTGGTCTAACTGTGATTGTAATTGAAAACTCTTACGAGGAGAGAATGTAATAGGTTCAGCAGATGCCGTTTTTGCCCCTGTGTAAGTGTTATCGGGGAGAGGGTTGTCAGAAACCTTAATGGCTCTTACGGCGTATCTCCGCCCACAACACACATCTTTAGTCCTGAAGGTTTCCACTATCTTGAAGCCGTTTCTCGCTAAATCCTCGTTGAGATATTCAGGAGTGGGAATCAAGAAGTTGGATGCGTCAAATCGGTAAGCCTCGTCATCAGGGTAGTAGCGAGTTTCCGTAGGATGAGTTTCTGACTCCACATAAAGTTCGCCACCCATTTTCAATAAACGATTCAATTTGGATAATCCTCGCGAGGGGTCTGTCAAGTGATAATAGACTCCTAAGAACAGTATCTTATCGTAAGGTTCGGACTCATCGCAATCCATGTAGTCCATTTCCTTAAACTTCGCCCCTGTTTGCAGTTGTGATTCTATCCACTCTGCTTGCTGTAAAGGCATACAGTCTAAGTTATACACTCTTTCAACCTGATTCACATCCACACCTAATACATCAGCCCCTCTTTTAGCGACTTCAAAACTGAAGAATCCTGAATTACACCCGACATCCAAGACTTTCTTACCTTCTATGTCTTTAACCAAAGGGCGATGAATAGACTCCCAGAGGTTTAACGGATGATACCCGTAGTTTATCTCTTGACCGTCTATCACACTCACACCTATCTGTCCCTCATGTTGAGTGGGAACTCCATGCACATCTATTTGCATGGCGAAAGGCTGTCGCTTTTGGATTTCCCCACGAATAAAGTCAAAGTCAGGAGTGGGAATCGCTGGCACAGGCTCGGCAATCGGTTGAGGCAGTTTAATGTTATCAGTAAGTCGCCTCTCTGTGGAGAAAAAAAAGGTCTGGAACAACCTGCCATTCTCCTTCCTATCCCCGAAGTAGTCTAAACTTCTGTGCCAATGTTGGGCGTTAAACAAGATTAACCGATTGAACATATTTCCAATGTTATCAACTTGCTCCCAAGCGTGGAAGTTCCCTGCGTTCTGATTGTGTAGGGTCAAATCCTCACTCTCTAAGGCGAATCGCGTTCCGTCTTGAAATCGAAAAAGCCCTGTCCCACCTGATAAGGGAGCATCAGGAGTAAGATACAAGACTCCTGCCCAATCCGTCACATCGTTATCGGTGTGCATCCATGAAACATCCGATTCTAAAGTGAATTGAAATGTTCCATTGGCGTTAAACTCGTTTTCGCTGTTAGACCACTCAGTTATCTTTCCTGCGAAGGGTTCGACATAACTCTCTATCTTCTCCTTGATAGAATCCAGAGCGAAGGTAGCACTTCTCTGACCAGGGTAATTTCCCTGAGTTGGAAAATCCTGTTGGAGCACCCATTCTCGCACAGCCATAGGGTCTTGGTAAAAATCGTCTATCACCAAAACCGTAGGGGTGGGGTATTCATTGGGAACTAAGGGTGGTTGTTCCACACTTGACATACTTGTAAGTGGCGCAGTTTAGCCTTAAACCTTTGCACCTTAGAAGTCTGGTAAAGATTCCACAGATTGACCCCAAGCGAAGCCTGTGTCGTAAAAGTCGGTATTCACCAAACCTGTTGGTTCAACTGCTGATACCATATCTGAAGCAGTATGAATAGGTTGAGTCACAGTCTTTCCAAGAGGACTCTTGGCGTGTCTAATCTTGTCTTGCGAGTGAGCGTGATGAACCATAGCGGTGCGGAAGAAGTTCTTAGCATCGTTGCTCATCCTTCTCTCGTCTGTCATAAAGTTAAGGAATCTCTGGTGGATGTTCCTACCCTTGATTACCTTTCGCACTTCCTTGTCGGTTTTCTTGAACACTATCAAGAAAGGCTTCTCCACAGTTTCCTTAACAGTCATAACACCGTCTTTGAACTCAACTTCCCAAGTCTGGAAAATCCATTTCTTATTTGGCAGAGGCTTGACCTCATCATAGTGCATGATTGGTTCTGGAATGCGGGAATTAACCTGCCTCATAGCGACTTGCTGATGTGGGCTAAGGTTTAAGATGGGTTTGGCTATGAGGTCGAATTGCTGTCCCATGTCCGAAACTATGGACTTGTTGGCACTCTCCACAGGGTTTGATTTCAGACTTTCAATGATACTCTTGTTCAAATCCATAGGAAAACCTCACCCCTTATGAGGGGGTTTGACTATAATAAGGTATGGTAGCCACAGAGTGAGGTTGCCATTATAAGTAATATCCGAGTCGGCAGGAATATGATTCTATCAGGCGTTCTCTGGTCGTTGATACTGATTCAACGGTCTTGGAAGAAAAATCCCTAATTGGGGGTCATTTGATATGAATAAACCGCAACGCTTAAATAGGTTGTAGCCCGTAAGAATAGGTAGGTAATGAACATGGAACAGGAAAGAAACATTTACTCAGACAGCGATATGTGGAACAGAGGGGCAGAAAAACCTGTTCCCGAACCGAGAGAAGTTGATAAGTCAGGAGAGCCAGAGAAATATTCTTGCGAATGTGGAAATACCACTCAAGAAGACTTCCATACTGATGATGATAAAGGTGAGGTTTCCTGCAATCAATGTGGGACTCTAATCCTTTCCAATATGATTGACCCGTCTGCACCGACTCGCAGATTCAGTTCAACTGACCCTTCGGTGGATAACGCTCATTACGGAGCACCTGCCAGCAACCTGTTTGCTGATAAGGGTCTGAGAACTACCTTCAATCCAATGGAAGCAAATAGAAAGGATAGGCAGAAGTCCTTCATCCTCAAGCGTATCAATCAACAGACCGTCACTAACAAAGAGAGAAACTTAGCAGTTGCTCTTAGAGATATTGAGCGTGTGATAAGTCGTGGTGGATTAACCAAGTCTGTTCATCAAGAAGCAGTAAATGTCTATCGTGATGCGGTGGATTTGCAGTTGATTAGAGGTCGAAGCATAGAAGGCATGGTGGCCGCATCCATATACACGGCTTGCCGAATCAGAGGTGTGCCTCGTTCATTGGACGAGATAGCAGACTTGACTCGCACAGGCAGGAAGGAGATTGCTCGTAATTACAACACTTTGAAGAAGAACATCTTGCGTCTTAAGAAAATGCCCCCGACCACACCAGACCAATATCTCAGCAGGTATATTTTTGCCCTTAACCTGTCGTTAAAGGTTCAGAACCGAGCACAGGACTTGTTGAAGACTTGCTTTGACGGTGGAATGAATCAAGGTAGGAATCCCATTGGAGTAGTGGCCGCTTGTATTTACATCGCTTGCGTGGATTGTGATGAGCGTAGGACTCAAAGGCAGATAGCGAGAGAGTTAGAGATAACTGAAGTGACTATCAGAAACCGCTACAAGGAAGCGATGGCCATCTTAAACGCTAACAAAAGTAAAGTTGAAATAGAAAACTCAGATGAGTAATTCAGATAATTCCAACTCGGCATCAGAAACTTCAGGTGCAATAGTGGTAAGACCACTCCATGCACCCCATAAGCGTTGCCAAAAACTTTGTTTCTTTGGAGAGGCCATAGGTTTAGTCGAACTACTCTGACTTGGAACAGTAGTTTGCATGGCGTTGAATGCTACGGAAGAAATGTCGAATGGCGAATCGCCAAGAGTCATCCCTACGCCTCCGATGGCGTTAAAGTCTTAATGAGTTTAACTGCTATGGCTATTCCAAAGATAGCCACCATTCCGAAAACCATCTGTCCCAGACCTGTAAGTTTCCAAGAACCGTTTATGCCCTCACCATCATCGTCAGCGAAAAGTGAGGCTGAAGGGTCTTTGATGAACTCAAACAAATCAGAGAAGAACTCTAATTTAGTCTGACCCGTTAAACTTGCTAAAACATCAATAACAACCCATGCTACTCCTGCGGTGATACCAAATCTGGCTGTGTTTAATGCTCTGCCAGATGCGATGCTATCCCAGACTTTAGTGAAAAACTTCTTACCACCGTCTGCCGCCGCGAAACCAGCGCGAGTTATTCCTTGTGCCGCACCCAAGTTCTCTATTTGAGATTCGCTTAAACCTTTAACCGAGCCGTCCATTCCTTTGAAGAAAGCCGTATCATCAGGGAGGGCTTTTTTTATGTTGGATTGAATTGAAGGATTTTCCTTGTAAAACTTCTTTAATGCGGCTCGCCCTCCTGTATCGTCTGCATACATATTTCGCATTAAGACATCGAACTCTGCTGGACTATCTCTTGCCATTATCACTAATGCGTCATTCACACTATCATCACTCATCTTTCCAAGTCGAGAGGAGAATATTGTTTTGTCAATAGCACCAGATTTCCCTAATGCGTCTTGAATTAAGGCTCTATTAGTTCCTGCCAATCCATCAGAAGGCAAAGTTCGGAGTGCTGATTGAAAAAAGGATTCTCGCAGACCTACGCCGATTGAATCTTTAGAGGCTTGTTTAAGAATAGAACTTCTCAATGACATTTCTTCACACCCTATGCTTCGGGTGCGTCATCTGATTCTTCAGCAGGGGTTTCCGAATCAGGAGCGTCATCCCCATCTATCTTGGAGTTAGACCAATGGCGGTAAGCCAAACCTGCTGCGAAAGCGGCGGCCACACCCATCATTCCTCCGTAAGCGTCCATTTCCTCTGCACCCAGATTCTCAGTCACACCGTGTCCGAGTGGGGCTTCGACCATGACACTCTCGATACCGTTATAGTCATCCAAAGAGGCTAAATCCCCTCCGAAGGCTTCTGCTTCCATGTCTTCTGCGGAAGCACCGAATGGTGTGTAATCAGTTTCGGCTGTGATTGCTCCAACGACTTCTCCCATTCCATCAGGTTTAAAGGTTTCTTCCATGTAGGATTCTGCGGAAGCACCGAAAGGTGTGAAATCCGTTTCAGGGATAGCCTGTCCTACGATAGCACCGCTTCCTGCTGGAATGTTCATACCATCGTGAATATCAACATCGGCAACTGCGAGGTTTTCAGCCGCATAGCCGAAGCGAGTGTAAGGTGTTCCATCAGAGGTCTGACCGATGATTGCACTCTCGTTAGGCATTGGGTCAGCCTCTTGCTCTGCTGATACGCCGAAAGGAGTGAAATCGGTGGAAGGAGTCATTTGACCCATGACATTTCCTGTTCCTTCAGGAAGAACCATACCGTCCCAAACCTCGACATCTTGAATAGCCAGATTTTCTTCAGCAGACAGGTCAGTAATTTCTTCTGCTTCTGCTGCGATTTCTCTGTGACTTATTCCAAGAACAGCATCAGCAAAGTCGTCTTCATCAACAGCATCCATTGTGACTGACCATGTATAGGTTTTGTCTAAGGATTCTGCCGCTACTTCTGGGCTGTCGGAAGGTGAGTGAAGACCCTTGTTTAAAGGACTCACTCTTGGGTCTGCTGGAATAGGTGCGTCTTCTGCCGAAGCACCGAAAGGAGTGAAGTCAGTTTCAGGAATCGCCTGTCCTACAATAGCACCGCTTCCTGCTGGAATGTTCATTCCATCGTGAATATCAACATCGGCAACTGCAAGGTTCTCAGCAGACTTGTCCATAGTGCCTACGCGAGAGTAAGCCCTCTCATCATCTGCCTTTTCTGTTCCCTTAGATTCGTCACGCCTGTCTTTGTCAGATTGCTTCATCTTGGATTCCTTGTCGGACATTCCAAGTGACTCATCGAGTTTGTCATCGTAGCCTTCTGCCGAAGCACCGAAAGGCGTGAAGTCAGTTTCAGGAATAGCCTGTCCTACGATAGCACCGCTTCCTGCTGGAATGTTCATTCCATCGTGAATATCAACATCGGCAACGGCGAGGTTTTCCTCTGCACCGAAGGACTCTGCCTTCATGTCAGCCTTGCCCGCAACAGGTGTGGGGTTTATTCTCTCAACCGAGAACTCGGAAGCCATTTCTTCCATTTCCACGCTCATAGATTCAGCCGCGAAAGGAGCATCACAAGACCTTAGTTTCTCAATACGCGCTTCGATGAACTTCTTAGCCTTCTCCTTAGCACCCTTTGAACTTCGGTATGTTTCTGCACCATCAATGTAAAAAGTAATAGCATTACCTGAAACACCGCCGAATTGCACAGGGAACTGTCGGCTGTCTTTAGGGAATTGAAGGGTTATCTTCTGTCCCGCAGCGTTTCTAAGAGTGACCGAGATAACAGTCATTTTAGTTCCTTGCACATCCAAGTCTTCGGAAGTTATGGTTAAACATTGGTAGCCCAAGTCATCAGTAGTTCCCTTCTCGTAGTATAAACCACAAGGGAAGAAAGTTTCGCACTCAGATGCAGAGGCTTTACCCTTTCCTATGACTTTAGCCTTAGTAAAATCACTCTCACGGTCGTTGTTCCAAATATCATCGGAGTATAGTAAGATAGCATCGTATGTTGTCGCCATGTTAAATCACCTACTTTAAATTATTCGTTCAACTATAATAAGACTACCTACGCCTCAATCTAAGAATGTCCATCCCACTTCGACTTGCTAAAGAAATGCTTTGGTCGCCATATCCGTAAATCGCGTAGTCCTGTTCCCACTCATGGCGGGACTTGGTTTCCGTTCCGTTAGAGTAGTAGCGGTCGTTGTCAGGATTATCTAACATGAAAGTGAAGGGTGAGTAAATCAAAGGACTATCACGCCCGTAAGAAAGATACTGACCTTCAGGAGTGACAACACTACCTGCATCGTCAATAACTGTGGAAACGATAGAGTTGGTGCGAGGCTCGACTAAAGGATAAGTGGGCATCTTGTTGTTGTAGCCGACTTCATCCCAACTTTCCGTGTGGGGCTTGCTTAAGTTTAACTCGGTTAAAGTTTCCAAGCCGTTTGGGACTCGACCAGCAGGGAAGAAAAACACAGGAACTTCTTCCGCACTAAACTCACCAGCAGGAACTCCACCTGCGGGCATAGCGTAAGAACCTGAAACTGCTGTTCCCGAAAGTTCCACAGGATTACCCTCATGGATTCTGTAAGGAAGGTTTAGAATACGAGCAGGACCAGAACCGAAGGCTCGGTCATAGTTTAAAGTAGTCAAAGCAGGGCGGCTGTAAAGTGGGGCATCAGAAGGCAAATGTGCCTGTCCGTCAAAGACGAAATCTCGATAAAGAGAACCTTGCGCCCCTTCGTAAAGAGCGTAGGGAATAACAGTCTGTGCCGCCGTAGCCGCGTATTCCATTCTTATCTTATCGGCAGGGAAAACATCTGAAGGTTGCTCAGTCTGCTCTGCTAACATCTCTTTGGAAGCCGCCTTTGAAACTAACCAATAACCCCCTCCAACGGAGGCAGCCAGAATAAAAGCGTTCTTCAACATAGCCTCTCTCGACATAACTATCACCTTCACTTGTCGGTTTGACTATAAGAAGGCTCGGTTTTAACCGTTAATATTACCTTCCGAAAGGCGACATGAGATTTACTGTGCTTGTGCCAATTAAATCGGCTGGCGAGAGATTTATTTCCGTTTCAGGAAACGCTCTTTTGGCTGTTCTTATCTTAGCGTTAAGTTTAACATCGCTGATTAAAGACGGTTTAGGGGTTTGACCGAAGTTTTCTGGGGTCATTCCTGCGGATGAAGCAGTTCCTTCAGGCTTAATGGAAATGGGATTTACGATACGAGGGTCACTTTCTGCGGCTAAGTTGAAGTTCTGAGCCGTTTTACCCGTTCTTCCTATGACTGACATTAAAGGACTGACTGAGCCGTGTTGATGATACTTGCGTATCTCATCATCTGCAAAGTCCTCGTAAGATTGAACCCCTTTGTCAAATGTGATGACCCCGCGAGGACGGTCTTTATCCTCAAGAGGCAACAAATGGTCTATTTCAAAGAACTTACCGCTTCGATTTACCATTCTATTCACCTCTGTTGCTGCTGTCACCCATGATAATGCTAATTTAAACAAGGCTGGTGGTAGTGGTATCATACTAATCACTCCTCCAATTTGCCTCCTTACTCTCCTGTGACCCGTTCATAGATTAAACCTAAAACACCTGCGGTTAAACCGATGCCGAGTGAAACCAGCGAGAATCCTACGGCTACACCTGCTCCAAGTTTAACGCCTTCGTTAAAGGTTTCCTTGTCTTCGGAGTCTTCTAAGAATCGGGAAACAATCTGAGGTGTGTATCTTCCGAAAGTTTCCATCATCTCCCATCCTTTGACGCAGTTGGAACAATGCTCTCCCAATGAGGTGTCATTGTTAAAGTGATACCCGAAACCCTCGCACTCTGGACACTCCTGAGCCACATCTTTATCTCGGCGGGTGAATCGAGCCGTTGTTTTAGATAAATCCTTCACTCTTTTATCCTCTTGTTTCTTCATAGCGTCTGTCGCTATTATCCCTCCGAATTGCATACTTCTAATCCCTCCTTTTCTTCATTTCTTCTGCGGCGAATCCTACTGTTCCACCGAGAACTCCGAATAAGATGGCTACACCAGCCATACCCATGCCTACACCTGCACCCAATTCCAGACCACGCTCTAAAAGACTCGGTTTCTTAGGGACTACCCAACCACCAATACATCCGTCTGCATCGCAAACCATGTTTAAATCCTCGTTCCAACCCCACCCTTGACAAGCGGAACAATCGGTGGTTTCCGCGTGGAGAGGGTCAATTCTCATTAGTGATTTAATGTATTGGGAAGCCTGAGAACGGCTCATAGCCTTGTCAATCCTGCCTCCGAGTTTCCTGATTCGGTATTTTTGACGGTCACTCATAGGGTGTGGGTAATCTGCGAGTTCAGCACCGAAGGAATCCATACATTCAAAACACTCCCATTCTTCCCCAAGTCCTTCCTTAGCATCTCCTGAAAACCAATCATTTTCCACCGTGATATTGTGACCACAAGATAATTGATAAGTCACTCTTTCCCCGCTATCGGGATAATCTATGATAGAAACCGCTTTACGGTTAAAATCTTCAGCCCCGAAGGATTCTGCATTCATGTAAGGGTTATCCCCCATCTCACAATAGGCAAAAGGCATTCCATTGAAATTGACAATAGT
>Ga0080013_1000600_pt1 | contig 51002 bp, 35 predicted proteins | sample ETNvirenome_6_85_FD_69236 | JGI IMG/M metagenome (GOLD analysis project Ga0080013, IMG submission 69236) | Marine viral communities from the Pacific Ocean - ETNP_6_85 (SPADES assembly) (version 2) | ecosystem: Environmental > Aquatic > Marine > Oceanic | place: Pacific Ocean | collected 2013-06-19
GACATCTCTTAAGATTTTAAGTTTTTTTGCCTGCAAAGCTCTAATCCTGCTCTCGCTATTATTAGTGAATCAGCCCGATCATAAGAATCGGGTGATGGATTATTTTGCTTTGTGTATCTTATACCAAACTGGGGGTCGTTGTCAAGCAAAAACTGGAGAACGACCTTCTTGGCCTTCGTGCCTCTTGGGACTCTTATCCCGCAGAGCTTCCTGGCTGAAGTCGAGGCAATAAACTCAGGCTCCATCTCAAAGATCTCCCAAACGAGATAACTTACTATACCATTTATTTTAGATAATGTCGAGAGTGTTTTTGCAGAAGAGAAGCCAGAACGAAAAGACTGGAGACTTTCTTCGATATAAACCTTGTCTATAGAGTGCGCATCCTCTATTTCCCACAGCTTATTCTTAATGAACGTTGCTTTAGAAAGCAAAGATGGGAATTTATTTTTATTCCTCGTATCGACGGCCTCACAAAGAATAATACTTCCCTCTTCGTCTATCACCGTTATTCCAGTAATAGAGGTTGAGATATCAAGTCCTAAAATCATTAAATATCAAGTTTAAGTTTGAAGGTATAAGAGTCTGTTTCTCTTTTTCTAACAGGGGTTGCCACCTTGGCAATAGCAATAAGATTTTTATCGTCGTCATAGAGTCCAATTCTTGAAATGTACGTTTGCTTCTGAAAACTCCCTGTTGGATCATTATACGGACTTTTGACAATGTTTTTAATATTATGAGTAATTTCTCCAACTATAGTTGTATTTTGATAATTTTCAATGGTTGGCAACATAGTATCAACTGATGATCTGTCAAGAAATGTGGGATTGTTTGAGTGGTTCAGGGCGATGCTTGGAGCATGAGCCATCATCGTTACTACGGAAGTATAGGTAGTTCCCATGAAATCAATTGAAAAGCTCGAAGAGCCTGCGAGGGCCGGGGCTGACCCAAAAGTTCCAAAGTGAGTCCACTTCGGGCTCTCGGGAAAAAGAGCAGGAGGATAAACCTCAGTGTGGGTACCACTCAAGGCCTGCGATCCTGTTAAAATTAAAAACCCCTCGTTATACAAAGCCAAGCCAATTACACTTCCAGATTCCGCAACACCACTGGGGCCTACTTGTATTAATTCCCCATTTTTCCTCTCATCCTTTGCTTGCCCAACCAAAGTCCCAGACACATAAAACTTTAAATCTATTGAGCCTTTCTTTATCGATGAACCATAAAAAATAGAAGGAACACTTATAAGATTAATGTCGCCATCGTCGAAATTTCGAAGAGAGCTAGAATACTGAAATTGATTGCTTAAGGTCCTATAAAAACTAATCGTATTTTCAAGAGCTTTCAGGCGGCGAGAACTGGTTATCTGTTGTGGTGTTGTCGGGGACGCAACAATATAATCTCTAGAAATAGATGCAGACAGCGGATAACTTCCGGTCAACTGCTCACCAAACTCAACCTCGTTAAAAGAACTTGAAGTGACGCTTTTAAAATAATTTCTATCCGAACCCTTGGGAATCCAAGGATAAATTAAATTTGTTCTATCGACGTTAAGTTCATGCAGGCTTATATGGCCATCAGGAACATTTAAGACGGGGTCAGAAAAGGCACCAGATTCATAATTTTTGTTATTATAATACGCGGATCCGCTATAAATTATAAAATTTACTTTTGGATAAGCCTTGATCGTATTATAAAATAAATCATTCTTTCCAAATTTGTAATAAGACATTTATCTTCTCCACCAACTATTAATTAGTTTGTGGATTAATAGTCTAGCCGTACTCTCAAAGTTAATTCTGTTTCTGGCGTTTTCTTCAGTGGTTCGGAGAGTTTTGCTGTCGCCAACAATTGGTTGTCTGCGGAATAAAGCCCAACAGAAGTAATATAAGAAACCGGCGAATCAATTGTTGATTCTTTGACTCGAATTTTGCTTGCACTTAAATAAGTTGGGTTTGAACTATAATTAAACTCACTATGATTTGCTCGACAGAAATAAATTGTAGAATTCAGCTCTGTTGTATTGTTGAAGTCAAGGTTGCTCCATCGATTTCTGACGCCATCTGCGCTCGCAGAAATTGAGGAACCGGTCAAAACAGCATCAACACTAGCAGTGTCATACAGGGCTCCATTGTTCCCAAACTCGCCGCTAAAAATAGAAGCACTGATAACAGCAATCCCCGCTTGGTAATAAAGTAGTCCAACCCCAGTGCCCTCAGTGGGGCCGCCAACGGAGGAGGTGTATAGAATTCCATACTCTCCAGCGGGAGAATTTGTTTTGTAATTAGTTGATGCCCCGTGATCATGGAGTACAACAAAACCCCCAGGCGTTGCGGGCGTCGATGCAGTCGCAAGAGTAAGATAAAAAGACTGCTTTTTAACTTCATCTTTCGAGAGTAATCTAGCAACGTTTAAGAAGAACACTTCTCTAAGTTTTGTACCACCGGCAGCAATATTCCCATCTCGATCAAACTCTTGAATTGAGCCAGTTATATCATATCCAGAAAGCAGCTGGGCCATTTGATTATAAAGATTAATTTTTTTGGTATTTTGAACACTGGTGGCGCCCGATAAGGCTGAGTTAGTGGAATACCCGCAAGTAATATCAAAAATATGATTGGCCGAAGAACTTAGATAAGGATAATCATAAACTGATTGGAACATCCCGTGGGAATAGTTTCTAATATTTGCATCAGCAGTATATGTCCCAGATACAATGGTTCCCGTAACGGGGATTGCTTCATGTAGCAGCGTTTTTGTGCTCGCTATATCATTGTTTGTCAGAGTCTTAAAAATTGTTGCCATTTTTTTTACCTTTGTTAGCCTGATTTATATTTAACATAGCGGACGGGTACATCAATCTGATAACCCGTTGTAGCCCCCTTAACGCGGACGACACTATCAATATAATAAAAGGTTCTGGTTTGATATACGTATTCGCCACCAAGTTTGGTGAATAAGAACGTATTGGTTACAAGATTAACTTGTGATCTTATCGTAAAAGAAAGCCTTGTTGCTCGCGGACCCGCAAGCGTGGAACTGTCATTTCGTCTAAGTGGAGTAATAAAACCACCACCCTTGCTCATACCGGTGGTAAGATTCGTGTTAACGGTTAAGCCGCCGCCCCTTATATAATAAGTTGCAATATTATCATCGTCTACAAAAGACACGGCATGACGTGCGCGAGAGACCGGGTCACACACCGCACCGAGACGATTGTCCAGTTCGATGATAAAGGCGTTTTCCCTCAACTCAGAATCAATTGAAAAATCAATGGGTATCTCAGTTGTATCAAGGCCCTGGTGGATTACAATTTTATTCGAATTTAAGCTGCCGGCGCCACTAAAACCACCGAGGACACCCGAATTTGCTATGCCGACCTTCCCAATCTTTGCGGCGGTTTCCTTGAAAGCTTTAGAGTTTGAATCGTTAACCAGTGCCGGATCGATTCCCTCGGTGGCTTGATCCACTGCGACAACATATATCCCAGACACACCCGCACCATCAGAGAAAGTATTTGAAAGATCTTCGCCCGAATCTGTATTGTTTAATTTTAGTACCGGTAGATACAGAAGGTTAGTCTTTGGAATCGACAAAATTTTAGACTTCATGGAGGCGATGTCGTCAGTAAAGGCCTCAAGAACGGGAGTTTGCATAATCTCCAAATCATAATACGCCGAACCGCTTGGGTGGGCTCCACCCGGGGCGTTCGCGTTTTTATAATTAGCATAATTTATTTCATCGTCAGCGAGACCAAACTTGGCAATTCGAAATGTACCATCGCCCTTCGCCATCCTTTGGCGACCGGCATCTGTTAGGACAGCATCTAGTATAATATCTCCACTATTGTCAAGAAAAGCCATATTGTGTCTCCTTATCTAGATAGTAATTAGTTAGTTTTTCTTTTATGAGCATTTTAATTCTTTATTGTGAACGTGCCTAAACTTAACATTTACATCTATTTTTTTGCCCGTTTGTTTGGAGGTGATTCTTATTTTAAATTTTGCTTGATTAGAATCATCCGGTGTATCATTATCTAGTGCGGGTATCGGGAAAACCGCTTCCTCTACCACACCAAGCTGAACTTCCGCATCAACTGCCGAAGTTACTGTTTCTGGGTTTTCGTTTGTCAGGTACAGTTCATCTTGTCCAACCGCGGGCGTGATGAGCAAGTATCTTGTAAAAGTGTCCATCTCTTTTTCAAGTTTAAGTTCTGGGAAATCATATACTTTTATCCTCGGAAAGATCAAGCCATTATCATCAACAAGTTCCACCTCAAACACTTCAGTTGGATTTGAAAACTTAGCATGAACATCTATTTCTCTAAACGTATAATAATATTTTACATTAGGTTCCAACTCATCTTCAAAAAACTCAGTTGATGATACGTCCCCACAACCCAAAGGCTCTTCTGCTAAAACCTTTTGATATGGCTCACCAAAAAAATCTCGATAAGATTTTGGTGGCATCGTGGTCCTAAAGATTTCGTAACCGTAAGCAGGATCATCCCCCTTCCAATCCAACATTTCACCCTCACCGAGACCTTGTGCTTGGCGAATAATATCAAATTCTTCTTCATCACCATCAGACATAAAAATCGGATGTGCTTTTATTTCCCCAGTCATTGACCGGAACAAAAATAAAATCCTGTTATTGACGCCCCTAAAAGGAATAAATTCAACATCGGGCGGCAATGGTGGCTTATCAGCAACCAGAGTATCAAACTCAAAGAATGGAATCTCAAATATTTTTAAATGTGGATACGTCGCCACATCAAAAGTTGCGCCAGGATTAATAACTTGTGCGGCATCAGCGGCCCACTCTTCCCACTCCCCCTCTTCGTTGATGGCTCTCGCTGCGGGCACGCACTGCCGAGACCATGCGTGGTCGTTCCAAATAGACTCACATGTCTCGTCCGGCGGGCAGGGGGCATCCGCAGAACAACGATTACCCGGGGGGCGTGGAAATTTATACATATAATCTGAGCCCCACACCAATTCATATGCATAAACAATATATTTATAACTTTTTTCGTTAGCTATTTGAGTATCAATATAACTTAGTATATCAGTATCAGAAGAGTTGGGAAGGAAAATCTCTTGGACTGGGGTTGGATAGAGTTCTCCGTTCGGCAATCTTGTATGTTTCGCGATTTTATAAAATAAGGTTTCAGATTGAGCAAGCTCCCCTCGCATAATTTCCGGGAAAGTCCTGAACTTATCTTCCGAGTAGTCAGCGAGGGCGTGGGCAAACTCCATAACCGCGGCTATGCGTGTCACCCCACTCCGCACAAAGGGAGCCTCGGCTCGGGGCGCAAAAAGATACATAAAGGGGGTCGTCTCGTCCGGGCCATTGAGTAAGTGGCCAACCTGCTCCTCACTTAAATATGTATTAATCCACAAGCTGAAATCGAAGACCTTCGTTGGTTGATTAAGCTTAATCTCTGTAAAGGAATCCCCCTCTTTTTGGAAATTAGTAGAATACACAAAGTCTTCAGTGCCAACCATATCCGGTATGTCTGTTCTAAATGTTTCCTTTATCAGGGAAGTGACAAGCTCATGTCTGTCGAGTAAATCAGCAGCACCAGCCGACGAATTGCCGTCTGTTGAAAATTCCAGATCAACATACATCGGGAAAAGAGACTTTTTATTATTATCACCCCGCAGTAATTTAAAGTCCCCGGGGCCGGCATATACAACCTTGTTATATTTTTCAACCTTCTCCAAAACGCGAGCGAGGGCTTCAAGAAATTCGTCATCCGGTTGTTGGGCGGCGAGGCTTTTAAAAGCGCGAGCCCACTCAGTGAAATATGCCGATTCGCTTCTTTCGCTACGCATACCATTTCTCAAAACTTCTATCACATCTGTATTTCTAGCATTCCCGTCAAGGGTCAAGAAATCTATCCAATCTGAAATGTCATCCCGTGTCATGAGCTTCTCAGCTATGAAAAGATACATATTTGGCAGAAGCGATTCAAATGGGCCGCGAGGTGTTACTAAAAATTGTTCTAATGCGCTTTCATATTCTTTAATAAAAAAGTTGTATTCCGAGTCCCAGCGAGCAGTGCTTAATCCCGCTGGGGCTGCCTCAAACGCAAATAACTCATCTGGTAAAATAGGGACTGTTATTTTAAACGAAAAGTCAGAATACCGAGTGAAGCCCCGAACAAGGGGTTCAAGAATAACGCCGTGATGAAGCGTAACTCCGTGACCAAGCAGTGCCACGGTGCCCCTCACAAATTCTTCCCAGTATAAGGCCTTAAAAGAGGGTTCATTTGGGGCGGCGTCAACCAAGGGTTCCCTAAAAAATTGATGGCGCGCAGATATTGTTATTTTTTGAATAGAAGATTCCCTATACAGAAAATCGCCAGAAAGGCCCAATGGCCGAGGATCATCAATCCCGGTAACAGTAAAAACGCCGGCGCCATGTTGAGGTAGCCCACTTTGTGCTGCTGCAAAAGCATTCCACGCCAGCCCCTGTGAGTCGCGGGCGCGGGGGCGATTGCCGCTGCGTGTTGTGCCACCATAAGTTGCATATTGAAAAAATCTTTCCTGTGCCTGGGTCGCAATTCCTTCAATGGTATATTCAATATTAGAGTCTCCCTCTTCCAGGGTTTCAAACTCCGATCTTTCTGTCCAATAAGATCGACCATACCAACGAAATCTATCGGCTATCTCCGAGCGGTCAGTCCATGATTGTCCCACTCTGTGCGGATCTGAAAAATTAACATATGGTGTAATCCCCTGTTCATACGGCCCGAGAAACCATGGGGTGGCCTGATAATCATCCTGCTCCACCACCGTTCTTTCTTTTCCAATTAAATCTGAAGTTGGGGGATCGGCCTCAACGGTGACAGTAGGCTCTACTGCGGGAAGGGCTGTATATACTACTGGTGCAGGCGGGGGACAAATAATATTATTATCATCAGCCATTAATAACTACTCCCCATTTTTGTGACATCAGTTCGGGTCGCACTAGCAGCGGACGAGCGTTGACTACCGCCAGTTGCGTAACCGGTAGGGCTGTATTCAATATCCAATAACACAGACGGTACTAAAAATTCAGGTTTTATCTGATTCATTGCTCGATCTAAATTCGCCACGATACCCTCGCTGGTGCTTAAGTTGTTTCCCGGACCAGTGGTCTTATTCGGAGATGGTGGTCTCACCAAAAAATATCTATCAAAAATCGGCAAATTTAATCCGGGAATTGGGCTCACCCCTATCGTCAAGTTCTCATATGGCATCGCCCTACACAATAATTCATGTCCATTAACTACAGAATTATTAAAGTCCTTCTTTGTTAAGAGTTTCCACTTCGGCATTTTAACATTAAGGCCTTTTTTAAATTCAAGGCTTTGCTGTTGAATCAACGTTTTGTCACGACGACCAGAACTTTCATTTGAAGAAATTGGTATTGTCAGCATCTCAAAGCCATCAAACACTTCAATCTTCATTAAATGAAAAAAGTTAAAGAAATAAACATAAGCTCGCAACGGGTCTTTAAAAACATCGCCGTCCGCTTGAAATACCGAGAAGTTGACAAACTTGGCAAAGTTTGGCATAAAAGACAGAAAAAGTGCTTTTATCTGATTTGGCAACTTATTCAACCCGATGGGGGAAAGATCGCCGCCCGCTGCTGATTGGCCAGTCGTTGCGGCACAACTTTCTAAATCAAATTTTTGTATAGAAAGTTCAGTACTGGGGGTGGTGTTTGCTTTTCCTCCTTTAAAATCTTGATCCGCAAGAACAAAGTTAAATAACAAGGCTAAAAACATTTTATCACAATCAAAATCTTTTTTCCCGACCTCCTCGATGCCGCTCATTATTTTTCTGAAGCCCCTCTCTTCAAATGGGTTTGTGGCCGTGGTCTGAATTCGCAATGAAGATGTGCTCGAAAAAAAACTTTTAAAGCCTAAATCCTTGGAGGCTTCTTTTGTAACTTCTTTGTCTTTTGACCTACCTTTCTCAGGTCTAACAAATTTCTCTACGATGCAACCCCTATTGGCTAAAATATTAATAAGATTTTTACTGATCGCCTGGGCATTAGCTTGATCCTGGCTCTTGATCTGCACACTTCTTGGGTTGTTTGTTCCCTTCCCTATTGATCCAGCGGCAACAGATGCCGGAGCATCAGTGAGGGGCTGACCTGAAGTTGTTTTTGCATTTGCTATCTCGGACACCGCACGGGCAAATTTTTTGTGCGGGAAATTAGCATCCGTGGGCAAGCCGGTGCAAAGTAAGGGTGTATCTATCTTTTCTTCAACCTTTACGCGGGAGGGGGAAAGAAAAGAAAACTCATGAGTGGAAAGATTGAGCAAATTTCGAACTTGTTGAGTTGGGTTTTTTATCTCAGGGATTGTATCTCCAGTAAAATATTTTTCTCGTTCTTGTTTAACCCGGTTACTGAACTCTTTAGAAGTGACACTTCTTATCGACCCCCCCTGATCTATGTCTTCAAAATTTTGATCCTTTTTTAAAAGAAAATCATATCCCACCCCACTAACCACAGACGCGTCAAAACAATCATCAGCAAAAACATGAGAAATATTAATCATATTTTTCGGTGCGGGAGCGGATGCAAGCCCTGTGCCATGGCCACTTAGCTTATTCTTAGGGGTCGAACCCTTTGATTGATCCGAAGCATCTTCTGGGGCATCGTCAATCAATCTTGACAATTCTGTTTTTAGTTTTTGCATAAGATGAATCACAGATTCGATACTCTCGACCGTAGCTGTTCTCGGGTCGCTCATTTTAACGAAGAAAGCCCGATTGGGTGGCTTCGTCCTTGACCCGGCCATCATCTTTGCCGCATCGACAATAACGCCGGAGGCTCGCCACCAAGGAGTCTTATATACATCTTTATACCTAGCCGACATCTCTTCTACAAATTCTTGTGAAAATTTTCTCGATTTAGAACTATAATTTTTTGGATGTGGTTTGGCATCGCCACTTGAGGCCGAACCTTCATTTTTCTGGACCTGTTGTTGGCTCGCTACCGCGTAGTAATCTTCCATTTCCTTTAAAGAGTTCCCAAGATCAACAACTTTATTTCGAATAAATGAATCGAGATCATCTTTAATTCCTACCTCAACCTCATATCTATAAATTCCCGCCCCCACTTGAGCAACGGAACGATCCCTGACTGCGATCATCTGCACCCCAGATTCTCCAGACCCTTTCAACTCCAATCCTTTTATAGAATTTTGTATGCTATTTACGGCGGCGGTGCTTAAGTTTTCCGTACTAATAACTAATTTTCTTTCGTCACTGCGGGGTGAACCTTTCATGTTGATGCCTTCTGATTTTTCATAAACCCCACTATCAAAAGGACCAGGATTAAATCCTAAAAAAACCTCTCCATCAAGGTGTTGAAACCCTCTTGGCTTTAAATCTTCAACCCGTTGGCGCCAAATTTTCAAAGAAAGCAGCCCAAAATAAAGATTAATTGCTTGAGGATATATTTCTAATAATTTTGGAAATTTTGTATTTTCAAAAATAATTTTCTTTAGGTTCATCGCAAAAGTAAAATTACACTCTCCAAGCTGATTTCTTGAAATCCAAATATCTGAAAAATAGTTTTTTTTATTCTTATTATCCAAATTGTCTCGAACGTGCTGGACAAACGATTTGTCTAACTCGGGCACAAATACATTCTTTGGTGTTGTCAAATCTACGATTTCATTATGGCCAGAAAATTTTCTATAATCCCTTATCGATAAGTCAGGAACTTTTTCTTTTGTTAAAAACGTGGAATTATCAGTGTGCGCTCTTCCAGACATTATAACGCCGTCTCGCATAGTGTGAAAGTTGCCTAAAAAAATCTGATTGTTATCGGCTCGCCTCAACAAAAAAGACTCTTTCACAACTTTCGAATTTTGAATTATTGATTTTATTTTAATATCACCAACAGAAGAACCGCCAACGGCTTTATTTGTGCTTCGACATTCAGGTGATTTTCCCTCATCAAGATTAATACACGAAAAGACAAACAGTGATAAATGTCCCGATCCTGCATCTCCCATCGCATCAAATTTGATTTGAAAGGGGATGTTCATCATTTCCTCGTGCTTGGAAGCATCGAGTTGATAAGTTTGGTAGTCCTCCTTTTTAAAGCCTCTTAGTTCTTCTCCAACTACTATTTCTTGTATCTGGCACATCTCATTGAGAACTTCATGGATCTCTATGTCATTAAAAATATATTTTGTTAATTTTCCAGAAGACAAGCGAAGAAGTTCGCGGTGCACGCTCTCATCGGAAACTAAAATCGCTTTTATTTTCATTAACCTGAGAAATCTTTTACTCGACAGCCACGGTGGAAGTCGCTTGTCGGACGATATATGCTTAAAAGATAAGCTAGTACGTACGCTAATTAAATTTTCTTTGGCGCGACCTTGAACCTCGTCAAGAACGATCTCGTCTATAAAAACGCTCGGTAGCAAACCATTATTTAAAGAACCTTTATCAACATTCAGGTAAGTCATTCTTCGCAAGGATCCTCAAACTGTTCTTCCACTCCGTAGATATCTTCTCTGCGGCGGTCTTCGATGGCATCACAATCGGCAAACTTAGCAGAGAAAATACCTCTTTTCTTCGCTAACGGGTCAAGAGCACAAAGAATCCTGTCATCAATCTCAGCGTCAGTGTTTATGCCCAAGAAATAAGAAACATTATCCTTGGTAACTTCGACATCATATGGAATAAGATTGCTCGAATCTCTCTTTATCAGCAAGTCATCTTCCGTAACTTCGTAAGCAGGAGATAACCCGCTATCAATAAAAGACAAAGGAAGTAAAATTTCCTCCCCAGAGTTTTGTTCCGTTTCAATCTTAAATATTTCTATTTCAAAATCTTTATTCGTAGTTAAGCCATTAAGCTCACCGACATCTAATAAAATAAAATCTGATTCTGTTTGTATAAATGTTCCATCCTCAAACCAAAATTTCTCTGGGCTATTCTCATCTTCATGGGTGTCTGGGACTGCGGGCGCTGCATCGGCAAACGGGGAATTAAACTGATCTCCCACCGCTGTCTGATATTTAATTTCTGCGTTTATTTGAGGTATATTAACCATTGGGCGACCTGAATTCGTGGATGCCAAAAAAGAACTCGACACAAATCCCTTTAAAAAAGTCACATTCCACGCAGGTGCCTGTTTATTGCCTATCTGTGCTGTACCAAGTGGCGCAGAATTTACAAAATGCTTATCAGGTCTCGCCTGGGGAGACAAGCTTGTCTCACCATCGACGCTGTGAAAAACATGCTGGATGTGGGGTCTTACGGCTTCTTTGATTCGCGCCTCTGAATCGTTCTGTGTCTCAGCTGTACTACCAGACATCCAAGTGACATCATATATCACATCGTCATCAAAAAAAGCATAGTATGTTGGTTTCCACTTTCCCCTGCTCAACAGGTGTTTCCCATATTGAGTTAACTCAATATCTAAAACTTCTTCTTTTCGATTAAAAAAGGTCATATCTCTTTCTTATCCTTACTCCAACAAACCCATTTTTTTTGAAGAAGTGTCGCTTGCCTGCGCCGACTTACCACTATCTGATGTCTTAATATTCAAAGTCTTCCCCTTCCCCTTTCTGCGGGGTGCCTCGATATTAATATCGGCATCAATCTTAATTAGCTCAATCAAAGAAAAATAGTCGTAAGGCCAGTTGTAGCTATACGGCACTCTCCTTTCAAGATCTGCTTTGTTTTGCGCAGAAAATGCCTTAACAACCTTGGGGTCGTCGAAAGCAGAAAGAGTTTTATTCAAATAGAACTTTTCAGCTTTCTGCTTAACCTTAAACACAAGCCATCGAAGTTGGCCAAGTTTATCTGTGAAATCCCCACCAAGCTCTGCCGGATCTATCATGTGCGAAGCGGTTGAGGTCATTATTTTAAAATCTTTCCCGGACGGCGGAGAAACATTTTGCCACATGTTGGTCAGATCACCCCGATTGAATTCGTGTTCAAAGTCGAAGATATACATAGCGAGCGGTTCTCTTTCCGCGAAGAACCTTAAGAAATCAAACTTTGGAGGCAGAATATATTTATTCATCTTCCTAACCATGTCAATGATTGCGGGCGTGGCGGCTTGGGGTGTATAATCTTCCAGGCCCGTAGGCGTATCGGAGCCCTCAAGGGCAATCATTACCATGGCTTCATAGACAGCTGATCGAGAAGGGCTGAGGCCGGATATGCGTGGTCCTTCAGAAACCAACGGTAAGAAATGCAATTCATCAAAGTTGTTTACAGACTCAGTCTTCGAATAGAAAGGTATAGCAACAACCGCTTCGGACACGATTGTAGAGGTTGAAGTGTTGCCCAACCGTTTTGAAAGAACTCCACCATTTGCTCCCTCGAAACCGAGTGCCGCTAACAAACTCGCCGTTGTTGCCACATCTACAACATCTACTGATGGGTATTCTAAATTAAGAAATAAACCACCCTTAGCAGTAGCGTTCGTAACTGAACCTTGAGGAAGTGTTCCATACTGATGCCAAATGCCTTTTGATATGGAGCCAGCGCCTGCGGACGGTTCTGTTATCTCAACATCCGAAAAGTCTAAAATCGGTGTCTCGAAGCGCGGTTCAATAACCCACTGAGAGCCTAGATTCCCTGGTTGTTCTGTCATGGAAATAATATTGCCCTTCTGATCTCTAGTGACTGTTTGAGTGTTCAGCACGGTATCAAATTTAATAGAAGCTGATATCTGCATGGCATTATCATAGGCGAAACCGCCAGTTAAAACACCGCCACGATAATATGTTTTCGTAGAATTATTAACTATATCGCTCAAAGTTACAGAAGCGGCGCTGGGTTTGTACGAAATTCTAACCCTCCCTTTTCCATCAAAATAAGAGGGCGTGAAGGGGGCTGACGAACCGTAAATATGATGATGATATTCTCCAGAGGTGGTCGGGTTATCGCCGGCAATCGTCCCACTAAACTCCAACACCGGTGGTCCGAACGCGGTCTCTCTTTCATAAATTTCAATACTTTTATTAAAAAGTGAACCGGTAATAGAAGTGAGAGCGCTTGAACTTAATGCTGCTGTTGTAAACGAAACTGATTGTAAAGTTGTAGCATCTCGCGTGAGAACAATATCCATTATATATTCTTTCGAAGTGTCTAGTGTTACACCAGAACTATCAACTGGCGCTGACCTATAAGAAGTCATTACACTATCTTGCAAATAAAAATTAATTGTTTCTGCGAGAAAATTATCAATTGCGCGCTTATATGCTTCACCACAAACACCAGTTATCGTTGCGCTGCTCGACAAAGATGCAGAAACATGCGGCTCATTGTCTATCCACTCAACACCCTTGATGTTCGACAAGCCGGCGGGGTCTAATATGCTCTCAAAAGGTAACCTATGAGAAAAACTTGAACTTATAAAATAAAAAGGTACCTTACTAGATGAGAATGCTTGCCAAGATGAATATGTTCTCGCTGACGATTGGTAAATTTCAGGAAAAAACCCAACGTCGTCACCCAACGTATATCTACCATGGCTGGCTGTGACATAACTATACCACGCAGCCGATGAACTTTGAATCACAGGGTAATCAACAGCGATACCAGACTTGATGGTATTGTACATTATACCAGGAGCATAAAACGGTGCCAACGCAGACCTCCAGGACGCATCCGATCCGCCTAGAGATACTGCCGAAGCGCACGATTGAGAAAACAAAGTTGCCAACTGTAAAGTTCTTTGGGCCGGATAGAAGCCGTCCCTCGGCCTAAACTTTATAATTGACTTACACTCCAGGGTCAACCGATGATCTAGTTCTCCTTTATACTTTTCATGATCATCGTCGATTTGTTTAAAATATCTAAGAAAATCAGAATGAGTATACAGGCTATAAAATTTATTATTTCCACCGGCAATAGACTCGGGCAAGGTTGCAGTGGGATCGGCACTTGAACTTACTTCAGCGCCGTCGTTACGGAGCCAATCATCTGGAAGGTCGGCTCCAAAGAAGTCACTATTATTTTGCTCCACATAATAATCAATATGATCGCTTATTCTAAACTCTGGGACTATCGAGTAATCTTGCCCCTTCAATCTAATGAACTCGGAATAATCGTCATATGTATCGTCAAAGGGTTCATATCCAGATTGAGTAGCAGTTTCCCAAAGTGTATCGCCTGCGCCATAAGTCGTAACCGGATGTGGGGGAACCGAAGAAGTTACATACTCTGGTTCTCTCCTCGCATATAGGGCGCCAGGGTTAATAGAAGACTTGTTCCCACAGTGCCAAATACTATACGGATTTAATAATTCGCCGGAGCCGTCGTTTTGATTCACAGCTTTGGTGCCGCCACCGAGTGTAAGTTCCAAGCAAGGGCCGGCCACAAAAAGAGTTCTCGCATCCAGGGGCCAACAGCTTTCGTTTTCTGGTGGGACCGCGGATCTTTGCGAATTCACAGCATCTTCAACATCCCTGTCCACCCTGGCCGATCTCCACTTCATCTCCGTTTTCACATCATAGTTTGTTCTGCTTCTTGTTCTATCAAGGAAACGATTTATTGCCCGAGGATAAATTGATTCAGCATAATTTAAATAAATTAAAGATTCAACTGGACTATTTTTTAATGATCCTCCGACATAAAATTCAAGAAGATCGTCATAGATTTGATTGGGGATTGGCCTTGCCGATACAATCCCACCATTAACATCTAGAAAATTATCATCCAATATCAAATTGGAAAAGTGAGAAATATTATTTCCGTAGGAGTGCTTGAGAGTGAACAGTTCATCACCCTCATCACACTTTATGATTAAACCGTGAACGATTGGTTTGAACACGGAAGTTGCAATTGGCTCAATGTAGGTTTTTCTTCGAGTAGATCTTGCCGGCGTGACAAGATATGATCCATATGCACCCTTCATTTCAACCGGTGCTGCTCTCGCAATGTATTGAAGTTTATTTTCTGCCTTCAATACTCTCGCTACGGGATGTTGGCCAGTTCTGATCTGTTTCCACATCGGGTATCCGTAAGGTCCGTTGCGGTGGAGATTTATAGCATTCAACACCGAAGAAATACCCCCAGGAACCCAGGACAACGAGGTCGGGTCTTCGCCAGCTATAAAATATCTATTTAAATAATTTACAGTATCAAGTCCGACAGGAGATACATACTTTATAAAACTTTCAAATCCAACAATATTTTGTGAGCCACTAACTGGCTCTTGTATCACCGTATTTAACCCGACAAAATCTGTAAATAAAAGCCTGTTGAGGGTGGACCAATAAGAATAGAGTGGGGATGTTGGATCCGTCCCCCAATCAGCGGTTGTCGACGAGGCCCAAAATCCTCTATATTCACTAGCACTCAGGAAAGTAATAACTTCGCTTCCCGAAGGAAGCCTTCGCGCATCAGCAGAGTATCCAAACGGAGAACTAATCGCTGACGCGGTGATCCACGCGTATTGTAAATCACTTTGTGGAATTGGATGTTGAACAAAATAATTATCATACATGGAAGCAGTGATTGTGCTGCTGCCGCTATCCTCCATTTTCTTAATCGGGTTTCGGTTTGTTTTGTGGAAAGACGCACGTGTTGGATCATTCGGATCAATACCAAATTGAGCAGAGTGCTCCTTCGACCATTCATTTATTCCGAAACGTCTTACAAAATTATTGCGATAATTTACAGTGCTGTATGCAGAATATTCAGCCGATAATGCATCGAGGCCTGGGCCTCCATTTACATCTCCGGAACTGTTCGGACCTCCCGGCGCTGCGGATCTCTCAACAAAAACATCAGGAGTTCTTCCGCGAATGGGCTTTGTATATGCCAGCACTCCAGAAATAGAAGTGGAGGTTGTACCAGAGCCAATTAAAAACGAATCGTAATCATATAAAATAGTTTCTGCTGTGGCTTCTTCCGAACTATTATATTTTACCCACCACTGGTTGTTTGTCCTTCTGTTGGAAGTTTGAACAACTTGATATAGCTTATCGTAGTTCCCGAGAACAGTTGACCCTGTGGTATGTTGAATATTTCTTACGTTGAGGGGTCGCTTCGCTGTCTCATCACGATAATAAACTGCTCGGGGCAAATTAAAGTTAATGTTTCCACCCACATCCTTGTATGAAGAATACAAAGAAACTTTTTCTGCGGAGGCGTCAACATTTACTCGGAAACCTTCTTCTCGCTCAGTTTGGTTCGGAAGACGATAAGAAGCGTCTATCGCGGGGGCAATTTTGAAATCCATCTCCCACCAAGTAACAGTGGTTCCTCCGGCGGCGCTATTGACAGGACCAGAAACACCAAGCATTCTATAATATCTATATGCCGTAGTATTACTATTTAATTCAGTATCATACCATTGTCTAAATCCTGCTATTGGCTCCGTACAGGTAGGGCATGCCATCGTTCCAGAAACTGTAAATGTAGACCCAATATCTGTCCAAGAACTTGCATTGGCTGATCCTTGCCATTTCCAAGTTCCGCCATCAGACGTTGTAGCTGGACTCCACATTCCCGTCCCAGACACCTCAGTGAGAAGAACGGGCGATGCGAAATCGAACTGAAAAAAGCCAGTGGCATAACTGCTTCCATTAACCGACAAGCCATATCCAAAATGATTACCATTAACTATCCAATCATAATTTGCCGTTCCTCCGCTATCTGTCCACGAACCGGCACCCCCGATAGTAACATCTATTTCGCTAGTTCTATCGCCGCTGCTCAGTGGTTGATTATAATCAGCATTTGCGGTGTTCTCGCCGGCTGACACAGCAGGAACAAGAATCGGCGTTGTAAGTCCAACGTGTCTATACTGTCGCCCGCCGACATACTTTTCAGTGAATGGTCCCTGAAGTGACGCACCCCTTGTAGCGGCACTTTCATGATGGCCAATAATTAAATCATAATTACCAACAATCGCAGAGTAGGGGTTAGCATAGGAAGAGCTATAAACATCAACGGGCAATCGACTAGATTTTATCTCAGTACCAGCAACATCAAATGGTACTTTTACTTTTTGAGTGAGACCCTCTTTTATTCCCGTCTTAACCGGAGCCTTTGTTTTAAGAGGCGGAATTGTTATCTCATTCACATAATCCAAATCCCTTATCATCACCGAATCTTGATCCGGGTTGAGATTTTCTTGAGTATCTACCTCCGCTTGATTACCGGGCGAGACATTAAAGTTGGTAAGCCGGATCCGATCTCTCACTTCTATCTGGTGATAAGTTTCTCGCTGATCGTCAACCACGGCATCACCAGATGAAACTGGATAATCCCTACGGTTTGAGTTAATCCATTCCCAATCAGGATCGGTGCCTTCGGCCCCCTCCGGTGTCTCCCGCTCAGCGCGCCATCCCCTCTGAGCATGATCGGGGATCACGGCCCCTTCAATCGCAGCCGGGACGGCGCTCTTGAAAGATGGGAATTTAGTTTTATATTTACTTCTCTCAAGAACATGGCTTTCAACAACATTTCTTAACTTTTCTGAAATCTTTGCTGATGCCGGTATCAATTGAAGAATCATCTGGTTCATCGCATTGTCGAACCATTTATAAAAATCTACAAACTTTTCAAAATCAGGAGTATTCCTGACCCTCTCAAAGAAAAGTTGTCGTAATTTCCCAAGATCTTTGTAATCTTCTCTATAGCGGTTTACCGGTTCCCCAATAAGATTATTAAAATCTTTAACCGTTGAAAACATATCCAACATTTCTTTTGAAATATCCTGATACAAGCTTTTTTCTACCGCATAGAAAAAATCAACCGGTCTCGTGTCTCTTGTAAAAACATCATCATCGGTCTCTAAGATTTGAACCGTGTCGTTGTTTGTTAAAATCTCAGGAAGCTGCTTCTTATAAGTATATACATAACGATTGTCCACGGAGCTTGTAGTGTCTGCTGCGAACCCATACCCGCGCGCTGAGTGTTGAAGGTTTACTATATTGCTTATCCAACCATGCCTTGTGGACGACCCAACAGAACCAGATGAAAAGTCTATAACATTAAACTGGCCACTCGCATTCGAAGAAGTTACTGTTTGAAAATCCCAGTTTAAGGCCAATGTCTCTATCTTTTTAATATCGGTGGTTGTGAGATTATCTTCAAACAAATAAGCTTTTTTATAGGTATCTTCCGAACCATAATTTAATGGATCTATGGCGTGTGCCTTGAGAACATCGTTCGAAAGATAATCATACCAAACTCGAATAGCTCCAATTTTCACGTCGGATTGAGTAAGAACGCTGCCAGTGAAGTTTTGCCTGTGGGCGCCAACAAATATTCTCTTTGGGTTCTTTAGAATATCGAGACCTTGACTCAGGGTTAAACTTCCAGTAAGTTCAAACTCGTTGGTTACTTCTTTAAACTTTGTATTTATTCCATAAAAATTTAAAGTATAAGTATCGGTTTCTGTTCCCTCGACAGCACCGACAAAAGGATATTTACTTCTTTTTAGCCTCAAAGCAAGCAGCCATCTCTCATCATTATAAACATTTTGAAAAATACTGCTTGTTAGTTCTGGTAGATATCCCCCGGCAGAGCCAGTCAATTTAAACTTTGCATGTTTTGACTGAATGCCATTTCTAATTGATGATATTTGAAAGTTAGCGATGTCGCTCGTGGCCCACGTTAAATCATTTTCAGCTAACGAGGGATCTGCCGTGTGCATACCAGATATACTAGATGTTGAGAAGGGGGTAGTCTTGTATGCATCATCGTACTCTTCGCCCTTGTCGGGGAAAAAGATTTCCGTTTCCACGGTGAAACCGACGCCCGCCTCAAGGTTGCTGGGGGCGCCCTGGCTTCCGCTGATAAATGAAACAGCATTTGGATTTAATGTGTTCTTATATTGATGCACCGTAGCCGAAAACCGACTTGAATCAAAAAAATCAACAAACGTTTTTCTAGTTGTTATTTCCTTATAATTATCGTCGAGGGCATAAGTGTAATTGTTCGCATACAGGTTTATCTTTATTAATTCATCATCAATGCCAAAGCACCTGATAAGATTACGAAAAGATTGTTCAGTGCCCTTCTTCTTATAAATCCCAACCAAATTGTTATTGATGTTTTGATAAATGAAATTTTTAATATCGCTTAACGATAAATCATATTCCCTATCCTCGTCGCGGTTTAAAAAGAACCCCAACACATCTACTAGTGTAAAAATTTCAGGGGCAACAAACCCACGAGAAATCAATAACTTATTAGCAATCGGAGATGGCCTGTGGGAATCATTTATACTCCCAGAAATATAACTTACATCTTTTAATGTGGCAAGCGCTTCTATCTGAAGATGCAGCGTGTCAAGATAACTTGACATTATTTGAACTAATTTTCGAAGATCACTATCATCGTTGCGGGCGTTGTCTTCTTCTATTATCCACGCTGGGAATGAACTATAGATTGAAGCATTGTTTGTATAATCATATGCGCGGCCCTCGTTCCGCTTTGTGTTTAACAGCGAAAGAACCTCTGGGTGTTGTTGACGAATTATGGGATCTCTAAACTCAGATGTTGCGGCAGACGCAAGAACCATGGCCGACCCAGTAGATCTTGATTCAGAACTATAGCCGGTCCATGTTCCATTACTAATGCGACCCGAATAATCCAACACTGACGAATCGATTGATGATGTCCCGGTTATTCCCTCGTTAAACTTATAATAAACACCAAGATTAGTATTTGCCGTATCTGTATTTGTCCCTGCGCCAATCTGAGTAAACCAATATCTACCAACTTGCTGAGAAGTCCTCTGTTGTTTCCAGTATCTGAATTCATCAACGGAGCCTGAGAGTTTCCCCCAGCCGCCCATGGACATTCCATGAAAAATATTTCCAGATGGAGCACTACGAAGAGCGCCGATGCTAGCGCTAAGGGATCCAGTTATCTCATTTATTCCACTGCTTCCCAGAGTAGTTTCTTGATTCAAGTCACCATTAACATAAAATTTTGTGGCGATGCCATTGGACGCACTTAAAAAATTAAAAGCATAGTGCTTCCAAGAAGTTAGTGATCCAGTTCCTGCGATAGAAGCGCCAATTTGTTGATTAAAATAACCCGCTGTCCCCGATTGGGCCGTGACATAGAAAGGTGATTCAGGCGCACTAGAGGCTGAAATTTCGATAGTAAGCCTTCCGTATTCGGCACTTGAGGAAGGTTCTCCATTCCAAAGATCAAAAACAACCTCTTTGTTGGTTTTCGGACCACCCAACGGTAGAGAAAAAGTAAATGCATCTTTCTGCAACCAAAACTCTACAGTTACGCCCTTATTCTGTAAATCAAGCTTAAGGTTGGATTCCCGATTTTCTGAGGAGTCATATATGTTGGCAAGACCGCCTTCAGAAGGGTAAATTTTTGACAAAAGAGTGTTGGTTGGGTCCTTGTGAGGTCCCCCTGCCAATTGAATATATTCATATGATGAGCTTGCTGGTGCACCATAATCACCCTTTGAATCAATTGGCGTGCCCCAACCGGAGGGAGAGAACAAGGCATACCCATTTGTTCTTGGGTAATCATTCTCAAAAATATGATTATCTATATAAGAAGAACTTATCTGCCATTGTAATTTTTCTTTATTGGAACCATCATAGGGATACTGACTATAAATCCTGGTGATTGAGTCTTCATAATACTTTTCCGCGGAACCAAAAATAGCAAAATTTTCAGGCTTTGAAAAGTCAACTTGGGGTATGAAAGTATCTCGTTCTTCTAGAAAAACCTTAACAAAATCAGCAGATTCTACTTCTCTGCCAACTTGATCCAGGCTCTGCTTAGAAACTAATTTAGAAGCAGCTCTTTCATCAAAAAGATCTTTAATACTCATGGCTTACTCTACTCTAAATTTAAATACTTCAGGCTGTTCGTGATAAGCGCCATTGATATAATAAACAAATTTAATCCCATATGAATAGCCCGTTTCCAAAAGTTCCATGTCTAAATCAAAGTAACTCCCGGAAGCATCAAATGACATCTGAGTGTGATTGTCGCTTCCTGTCCCGTATGGGATTGTTTCAAGGCCATCAACCACTCTAACAACTTTATAATATCCAGACTCAATTATATCAGTTTGGATGACTGAAGTTGCCTTGGTGTAAATAGTGGGATTCCAATCTTTTTGTCTGGTGTAGAGCCTGAACCGAGCTACCTCGTCGGGGTTGTATTCTGATTTGAAATTCGTAATTTTTGTTACATACTCCGGATTCGGATTAAAATTCGCTGCAGCAAATGATTTAACCGTAATGGCCGAGCCCGTGTGATACTCTATTGAATCCTTATGCCACACAGGATAAATGGTCGTAGCTGAGGATGTGGTTGCGAATGAAGCAGAGTATACGCCTGCAGAAACATAACCGCCCGTCACATTAACGTCGTCGTTAGTCACAACACCACCACCGACTGGTTGTGTAATCTTTGATCCCCCAAGAGTACTATATGTGCTCAACCAGATTTCACCAGTTGCGACAGCAGGAATATTTTGTAATTGTCCGCGCACATAATTATAAAGATATAAAGTATTAAGATTATCTGCTGCGGTCGCAATAGAGCTGCTCAAATAAAAGTTCCCTGCATCGTCTTTTTTTGCGGAATCCCAGCGGGCCTCAATTACTGGTCGTTCGTAGAAAAATTCTGTTCCACGAGCAAAGAACTTTTTAGTATAAAAAGATTGTTTTCCTGCACCAAGCTCTTGGCTAGATGTTAAGAATACTCCGACACCATAGTTTGCCCTTGCTGTGAGTGGAAGTGGTCCGGCGAGCCACTCCTCCACCAGCGCAGTAATATTTATTTCCAAATCTTCTACACCAGTATCAAAATTTTGAGAATAAAATGGAAGAGTTTCCCCAGGCACATACTCACCAGTGTGATAATCTCCCCCTTCGGTTGTCCAGTTGGTTAATCCAGAATTGCCGCTTGACGCAACAATCCAGTTAGCATATCCCTCTTCTGTATATTCTTCCATATCTAACCCACGGCCTTCGTCCCACGATCTTGAAACCGGGTGGACTACGAGAGTAAAATCACGAGGGGTGGTAAAAGCATGAGGTGTATTATAGAGCTTTAAATAAAACTTAACACTGCCACTGGTCGGGATGACACCGGCAGTTCGATCAGCTGCAATGGCGGTTGTAGACCACTGTGTCAAAATTCTTGATTTTTCAATCGATGAGGTGGTTTGCTGCCCATAGATAGAAAATACTTCGGATACATCAGAGAGTCCCATGTTGGACCCAGTTCCGCGCTGCGTCAAGCTGGCTTTGAACGCATTCGTTATGGTTGTATCCTTGGTGGCTATGTATCTCTTAATAGACATTATCTAATGGTCCCCGTAATATCCACGTTGGGATATTTCACTTCAGTTATAACATTCTTCGGTATGTCTATGTATCTACCAGCAGGATCGATTCGAGCATCAACATCGAAAGGAACAGATGAATAGCCGGCCTGATTCTTTGCAGAAACTTTGACTTCCACAACATCTAAAATCCCCGGAACAGTACGAAGAACAGAGAATATATCTGAAATATAAAAATTTTCACCAATGTCGTATCTTTTCAATGTAAAGTATGACGAAAGAAAGCTAATTGCTGTTTGATGAACATTGTACCTGTTCGCGTCTCTTTCAGCCACGGCAGTAAAATCAATCTCGACATTCAATATAAAAGCATTTAAAATATCAACAGTGTCGTTAATCATTTTGTGTTTTTCAATCCAAGATTTCAAATTAACTTTTATTACAGAATTCGTGGCCGCTAGATTTCCATTGCCATCCTCCGATACAACATAAACATTTAAATTACGCTTAAAGCTATCAGGATCTTGAACCACTTGGGCTCGGCGCACAGACCCAAACTGAGATGGCATTCCATAAATAAGACTAATATAATCTTGCTTGGTAACAGCCCTGTTTTGAGTTGCGAAGTGCCCCAAAATTCTTGTTTTCAACTCCATTGTGGATGGAAACGTCACCTGACCAACTATAGGTTCTAAATTTGTTACCTCAAGGGATCTTGACACCTCGCCAGTTATCGTCGTGTCCGCGAGAACTTCATTGGTAATTTCGGGATATCGTACTTTTCTCCTCGCAATGGTTGAAACTGAACCCACCGACGCGTTCACTGATCCGGGGGGCGTAGATCTATAAACAACAGTAAGAACTGTATTGGCCGGGGCAACGCCCAGAGCATCAGTTTTTGTCATCTTTGATGGATCAAAGCTGGCCTGGGAAGTGTAATTCCTACCATGAATGTCCAAGGTTAGATCAGAAGGATCTGGTATTGTTACGTTGCTTAGGTTTTCTTCAGACCCATACCCAAACTGTAATATCGTCTCGCCCAAAGTTCTCTCTACCACAAACCGGCGTGGAACTATCACCGGTTTCAACAGTTTTGCCACAGTATCAGTGTGTAAACCTTGATTGTTAACTTCAAGAAAAATCACATTTTGTGATAAGTGATCTACTTCGTAATATTCATTCCCACTATCATCTACAACCGATAAGATCTCCGCAACATTTGTATCAGGCAATGTCGCTTGTTGAAAGCGTCGATACGCTCCAATCTCTATTTGTTCTACTTCTACGTCGCCAGATAATACTTGACCATAGGCTCGTATCGCATAATGAGTTGGCAAACTTGTTAAATTGTCCACAGATGAAACTACCACTTCGTTATCTGAAACGGCAAAATTAACATCCTCGTTTAAAAGAAAAGTTTGATCGTCCACAGAAGAAAACATAGTTCCCCTTTCCACAATTGGGATATACTGCGGGTCGGGGCCGAGTCCGGTTGATTTGGCCGGAACTGTTACATATAGCGCGACGGTGCCATAAGCCGTTTGTGCGGTTCTAAGCTTATACCCCAGCTGTCTCCCAATCCTAAGAACCGAATCAAACTGGTTTGCGGTTTCTAATAAACTTTCGTTTGCTTGATAATCAAGATAAAAAGAAAGAATGTCCCCCACATACGCAACTGTATCCAGCATCAAAGAACCAAAAGATGCCTGATTAAAATCTTGAAAAGTATCTGAATAATATCGCTTTGCGTACGCGACTAGATCATCTTTAATTGATTCAAAATCTCGACTCGTATAATCAATTGGTGTTAGTTTATTTTTTAGACCCATTAAATATATCCCCTACAATACGACAGCTATCTGTAACAAATCCACAGATTTTATACCCGCAATAGAATATTCTATCAGAATATATAGTTTCTCAGGCATATCTGCATCCTCACCAAACTGAATTTCATGAATACTAACAAAGGGCATATATTTGTTTGCCTGAACAAGAATATTTTCCTCAATTTCATCTCTAACATCGGGTGTGTTGTGTTGAAACAAATAAGCGCGGACGCCGACTCCGAAGGACGGGTCCATAACCCTCTCTCCGGGGGACGTTAAAATAAGATTTTTTAAATTTTGTTGTACCGCTTCTTGAATAGATTTCGTCAAAACAAAACCATCTCGTGGATCTCGAAGAATTGGTAGTTTTGGACTATATCCAAACATTTAAGTTATTATCTCCTATTAGGGCGGAGGTTCTGGACATCCCGGACGCCTCCTCTTCTTGTCTCTGTACGGTGGGAGCGGTGGCATTATGAAAGAGAGGAAATCTCTCAACCATGGTATAATGCTTAAAATCGCGTCCAAAATCTTCCACGGAACTAGAAGCAGACCTAGAGGAATATCTAGTTCGAAAGGTTCCTGCCACCAGTGCTTTCTTGGGTCCTTTGCTTTTTTGTTCCACCATTCTGGAATTGCCGCCCCCCGCAGAACGTTATACAGTTCTTTTATTAAATCTTTCGTCCCCAGAAACATCATGTCCCGATTTGATAAACCAGAAATATGCTCAGCGTTGTAAATAGTTGCTAAGCTAATTAGTCGGCTTGATGGGATCATATATTCAAGAACCGCTTCATACTGTGGATCTTGAACAATCTGCTTCTTTAATAAGCCAGACATTTCTTGATGAATGGCATCGAATTGAATAGAAGATCTTGGGATTCGCAACTCGCCATCAATCTTACCAATAAAATATTCAATCTGCTCAATGGCAAAAACAAGATTATCATATGTTTTACAATTTTCAGTACCGAGTCTTATATTCCCATCTACGGGATAGTGATCATCGTCGAAATCATCGACGGTGTCAAAAGCCCAACATCGAGAACGTGCGGTCTCCCCATCGGCTTCCCGAGCAATCATTTGCTTCTTCATGAAATCACGAAGCGCAACCATTGCTTCTTTTATCTCGGGATGAGTAAGTCCAGTATTTGACAACAGTTCCGGAAAACCCTCCTCAAGAAGCTCCTCAAATGGGCCCTTGAAGGCGTGAGAAATCCAATCATAAATCCACTTATGACCCCACCAGAAATTTGTCGAACTAACGAGGCCCTCGCGATGCGCGACGAGTATCTCACGAACAAAATCTCCGTACCAGGGGTTCGGAACCAGAGGATCATCGTGTCGCAATCTCCACTCGCTAGTAGTTTCAAGCAGCGTGGGGCCATATAAAAAATCATTTATATCGGCTTGTGAACCTACAAGTGCAGGTGAATCCTCTGGTGCAATGTCGGGGTCGTTATACCAATCATCAATCACCAATTTCCAAGCGTCGCCGTCAGAAGGGCATAGAGAGTCGGGATGATTAACAAAGAAGTCAGAAAGATAAATCGCGCCTTCTGCAAAGCTATTCTGGTTCGGGGCTGTGACGTTGCAGACAGACCACCGAAAAGATTTAACATTAGGCCACTCATCTAAATTTGTAGCTTTTGAATCTGTGGGGCATCTAAACGAGGCGGCTGGTCCGCGGCTTTTACCAAACCTCCCAAGAAAGGCAGAGCCCTTTGGAACTTGAAGACCAGATAAGAGAGGGCTATAGTTCGGATGGGATCCCGGGGTACCCGGATATTCAGTTGGCTCGCCGCGATCACCGGACCTCTCAGTGTAATGCCATTTGCCATCGTGGGCGCGATCATTAATTTTGTTATTTCGCTGTGGTCGCCTATACCAATTAAACGCACTCCATTTCCGGTCGCCCTGATGGCCGGGGGGTTTTACAAAAATGCCCATACTGCCATTTCCAGGATACTCGTATTCCCCGGGTGGTATAAATGTCCCCCACACATTAAATCCAAAAAGGTCATATCCAAGATCAACAATCCGCGCGACCATCTCGGCATATTCACGATTGCCCCCGGTGGTTTCGCCATACTGGTCCGCATTCATAGATTCTTGGTTAGCAACTATCCCGGGCCAGTCTTTGTGAGGGTATAGATTCCCATCCGGTCCAATCAGCCACTTTGTTCCATCATTGGGAAAATTGGTGGCCGGGTCGTCCACACCATCGGAATAGGGAGGATACCGTCGTGGGGGGCGGCCCATCAAGCCCTTCATGGCACTTGTTTGTCCCGAATAATAAAACTCTCCGGGCGCGAGGCCGGTTGCACCGATGGCTCGCGCACCTTCGGGGCGCCATTCACTTGTGTATGGAAGAACATAGTTGTTAAACTTGAGACCAGCTTCTTTATATTTCTTCCCGACTGGTTCTAGAAAAACCCTCTCGATGGATTCTATACAAGCCTGTAATGCTTGTCGAGTGTTATTATGAAGTGCTGGGAAGTTTATGTCCTCGGACTTAACCTCTGATAGAGCGCTTATCAGTGGAAGGGTTTTAACATCTTTAAACTTGTCACCTCGTTCCACTTCCAGTTCAACTCTCTCGTCTTCATCAAGTGGATTCTCCAGGAGAACCCGGCTTGTAAACGAAAGATCTTCTCTCAAGAGGTGGCTTTTGTTTTTCCGAATAAAGTCTTCTGTTCCAGTCTCCATTGGAACACCACCTCCTTCCTCCTCTTGGATGGGGGCCACGACAGCGCCCTGCTCTGTAAACATTTGGTCTGTAAAGGCGGTTCCTAAGTCCATATTTAAAGCAACCCGCTCATCACTAGAATCCTCCAGCGGATAAACAAAAGTTAATCTAGTGCCCACCTCCCATTTTTTAAAATATTTTTCAATGTTAAAATATATTTCTCCGGAAGACTCAATCGTCGTGAACAAGCCCAACTCTTCATGAAATTCAATTAATGAACGAAGCCACACATTCCAAGATTTTAAATTCACAACACCAAATAAATTAGAATCTCTATTTTTGATTTTTTGCTCTACCAGATCGCGAGTGGCGGGCTCGAATTCTCCAAGAAGCATTCGCCACTCATTAACAGAGTGATCAGTTATTTTAATAAATTTCTCTAAAATAAACCCTCCGTGATCTCGAAGACCAGCCTTACAAAAATCGGGTTTTACGGTAAATGGTTTAGCGGGACACGAAAGGCTAGAGCCCACAACTTCTTGGGCTTCCACCATCCGATCAGCACCCTCACCCCCTAGCCTATTTGCTATGAACGTTTCTATGCGGGCACTCCCCGGATATGTGGTTGTTAAAACGTCGTAGGTGATGTTCCACTTCCACCGTTGATCTTCCCACTGCTGGTCGTCACAGCTTCCTCGCGTGTAGTCTTTTGCGAATTCTATGTTTGATACTTTTGTCGCCACCACGTCTGCTCCAGACCCACCAGTAATTGCGGCGGCGCGCACTTGGGCTCGCAGGACCTGTAGCCGTAGGTGCGGGGCGCCGGTAGAACACCCCAGCTCTTCAACTACGCGTACCGTCTCTTCAAGCGGGGGCTGTGGATTCATAAACTCCATCGCCTGCATGAACCTCTGACCTTCCCGGTCAACATCGGCAAGTACAAAATTATGAATATTTGTATTTTGCGCGAGCATCACCCCCCAAGCCCAATAAACCTCAGCCAAATCAAAATCCCGAATAACCTCTCGAATAGTATCTTCGTTAACGATAAATGCTTCCACTTCTGCTGCCGGGTCTACCGAGAGGAAAAACCGACCAGGGCCCACAGGGCTGCTCTTTGGAACATCCAGCAACACTGTGAGTTGTTCTAACCAACCAATCTCATTTTTTATTGGGGGACGTGCGTTGGGCGGAAGAGTGGGACCATCAAGAACGGTTTCATATTCACCAGACATAGATTTCAGCTGATCCTTAATTACATATTCTAAAAAGCCGATATTTCTTCTTCCAGTAGAAGGATCGATTGAGTCGATAGAAGATAAGTTAGAATACGTAACGTCTCCCACCTCGATACACTCGCCGGTCTCGGGGTCAAAAGGATCGAGGCACGGCGGCATTGCCTCCACCGAACCTGATGCTTCTGTTCGCTTGCGGAAAAACGATCCTTCAACCAAACTTTTAAATGATTCTTCTGTGGGTTGTAACCCCAAACTAACTAACTTTTCACTAGCCAATATTACATTTACCGGCTGTCCAGTAAACGGATCTAAAAACTCTTCGTCGTCTTCGTATTTTCTGCTTTTCATGTCTGTTTCAATACGCCAAACTATATCTTCAAACATTGGAATTTGTTCTACAAAACCACCCCCAAAAGTTAAAAGGTTACTTTCGGTTACCCCGGACCTTTCCTTAAACCTATTAATAAAATATCTAAATAACAAATCTGATTTAGCAATATCGCTAAGCCTAAACTGAGAAAACACAAAGATGGAATCCAAAAGCAATTCCACCAGGAATATCTTCATATAAGTCATCGCAAGACCAAAAATCATTGCTTCTGTGTTTCTTTCCGGGTCGAACTTAAGTGATCTTGCCGCATAATCAGTTGCCCGCCTTCTTAAATCATCCACGTCCAACAGTCCCGGTGGTCGAGGATTACATCGTGGGTTAACAGAAAAATCAGCTTCTATTATCAACTCTTTGCTAGCGCTCGGTGTCCCCTTTAAAAATTTTCCCTCACTTATAATATCAAAAACTGTTCCAAGCGCGTATTGAATTAACTCTGGATGTAAAAACTTCATATGATAATCCATAAAGTTTTCTGACTGTTCCAGGTCCTCGCGCGATTCGGCATGGTCACTTCTCGGCAACAACATCCACTTACCAAGAAGATAATTATTTAAAGCTTCTGCGGGCGGTGGCGCAAGTCCCCTAATTGAATGTCCAAAATTTTCATCTGTTACAACAGCTAAAGTCTTTTGAGTTAATAGTTTTTCTCCATTAAAGGCAAAATAAACTTCTACTAGATCGGGCCCATAGGGTCTCGTTGCTTCAACCCGATATCCATCCAAAATTCTATCCCACTGTGATCCCACCTGGGCAGATGGACACAGTTGATAAATGATTGTTCTTTTCTCCTTCTCGTCGGGTGGGGTGTCAGCCGAGGGAATAATCCCTGGCTTACTGATGTTCGAGTTGTTCGGTTTCCATAAGTCTGTCGCTGATGTAAACTGTGCGACTGCTGGGTTATTATAAAAATTACCCCCTCCCCAAATCCATCGATCAGGAAGTGCCAACAGGGTTGTACCCTGACCCAACTGCTCAGCGGAGCCAGTAAAGATGCTGTCCCTCTCGTTGCTAAGCCACTGCTCCCAATCAACATCTTCCGTTGGAGCTACCACAATTTCGATATCCATTTTGTTGGCGTTAGGTATTATAGCGCCAAGCAGCTGCTTCGTGGGGCTGTCATCTTCGCCCTCACCATCAACTTGTCGATATGGTGCCAACGTCTCGGGGTGATAATTATAATCCCTATTGTATCGCTTCTCAATTGGTGAGAAAAGAGTGTCTTTTGCTATATCATTAAAAAATTTAATTGGTGGTGGTTCTCTCGGAAGAATACCATCGGGGTTTGCCGGATCTTGGAGTATCGCTGGAATTAGCGCTGCCGCAAAGTCTTCTCCGCCGGCTGATTTTTTTGCGAGGTCAATAAGGCCTTCTAGCTTAGATGCATCACACCTTGCAGCTTCAGCGAGCAGCCCCCTTATCTGATCGGGTGTGGCCTTATCATCGAGCATGTTTTCTCTTAAGTTGGTCTGTTCGCAGATAGAGCTTCCGCCTTCTTCTTCAGTGATATCCATCAAATCAACAAGATTCTCACAAATATCGGTGTCTATCATTTCACCAAGCATAGTATAAAGATTTCTTACGCGCGAGGTGGTTGAAAACTGAGCCCGAACTTCAGGATAATTCTCAGTTATTAGTTTTTCTGTTATCTGCATCGTGAGGAGATCAGCATTACCACTTAGAAGAGAACAAAATTCCCTGGCTCTTAGGAGCGTAGAGGTATCTTTTACCAACCGATTTAAGATCTCGGGATCAAGTGAATTTGCAGGCAAGTTGTTCTGTCTTAACTTCTTATTTAAATCAGGCGCATCAAATTCATCATATGAGCCCTTGAAGGTATTAGAAAATGCCAATTCCGGTGGAAGTTTGGTCTCGCAGTTCCACGAAAAATCAAGCAACATTACCAAAAGTTGAACGATAAACTGGATAATAAAATCAATAATCGCGCTCAACAACAGCGTCATGAGATACGCCAAAAAGTCAACTATAGGAAACTTATCCGGGAACGTAAATCTCGGTGGCCACTCAAACGGCAAGCATATACACAATAGTGGTATTACTTTACAAATGTCGCCACAGCCTATAAATGCCGCGTGCGCGCGAACAATATCGGCCTCAAGGGCAGAGGCATCATCGCCGCCGAGCCCATTGTGCTCAAGCCAAATCGCCTTTTCCTCTAGTTTATGACAAATACAGTCAGCAATAATTCTTATTTTTTCTTTAATATCTATCTTAGATAAAGCTTCGGTGTAGAGGCGATTAAGTGTCGCCTCTGCGGCCTGCGGGGCGCCGGACGCGGCATTGGCAAGTGCTTCGCTTCTCGTAGAACCCACACCCGGGCTAATGATCTCCTTAACAATTTTATTAATGTCGCCCTGCCAGGGGTCGCCGGTGAATTCCGAATCCGGGCCACCATGCTGATGCCACGCCCTTAGCCAGTCTTGAGCATCAATTGTGGTTAAGATCTTGCTTCTTTCCTCTTCTGTGACAAAGGGGGCCCATGGGAGCTTATAATCATCATATGCCCCAGATTTAACTGCGTTCCACACTGTTGGATTATTGGCAATCGGAAGCACAAGCTGTCTTTTATCGGGAGAAATAGATTCACATTTAAAATCTATCTTACCCCACTCGCGCCATTTCTCAAAATCACCCCATGCGCCGTCGCCAAATTTGTTACTAAAAGAACTCTTAACGCATTCCCAAGAATCTAATTTATTGGGGTCACACTTTTTTGATTTTTTCGTCCACGTTGGTTTTGGAGTGGTATAATCATTTATTAATTGTTTCCAGCCCCGCGGAAGTTCCTTACTTTTCTTAACCTGATTATACATTTCTGATAAATTTGAAACATACGACACAGTCCTTGGATAGTTAAATGGGTTAGTGTTTATCAGCGTGGACATCCCAACCGTAAGATACTTTGGCCCCAAACTTGTACTATTGGCCAATATGTATCTTATATTAAACTCTTCATCGACTGCAATTTCATAGCTATCATTGGAATCTGGGTTTAAGGCCAGGGCATTCAACGTCAATAGTCTTTTGAAGTTTGATAAAAAGAGTTGTAAATTTGTTGCTTCCTGATTGAGATCAAACGTCCCATATTCTGGTGCGGGTCCCGCCCATGATCCGGGCTGGCTCTTCCAGGTATAGGACTTCGCGTACCTCTTAAAAAGGTCAGTTATTGCATTTATTTGCATTTCGAAAGTTCTAGCCTGAATAAAAATATTCTTTGCCGATGATGGAACATCAAATTCTTCTTCCGCTATTGCATCAAAGTATTTTGCGTGAACTGAAACAAGAACCTTTAGTCGTGAATCGCTAGACGCTGGGTCCATCCACCAGCTTGATGCCTTGGCGAACTTAAATCTATTCAATAGTCGATTTATCGTCGAATCTTTGCTTGGTTTTCCGTAATACTCCAAAAGGGCCTTGACGCCAATAGGGATTTGATCATCCATCCTTGATTGAAGGGCATCTCCACCCGTTTCACCATGTGTGGTTGTTATCGAAACAAAGTATTCACAGGAGGTAGAATCAAAATAGGGCTCGGATGTCTCGTACCACTGAGGGGAGGTCAGGCTACAAAAACTATCAATCTTTGTAGCAACAGTTTCGATACAGGTGTCGAACACCATATCGTTTGATTCGGGGGTGGGAAGGCCAAAAGTAGTAGTGGCACTTCGAGAAATATACCCCACAAGCCCATTAACATCTGAATTTGTGTCAACCACAGAAACAAAATGCCACTCACCTCCTCGGCCCACTCGCTCCTCTTCAACAACAATAAGAGTTTTGTGGTTAAGGCCACTAATAATTTCTGCTCCAGGCCTATACGGTAATTCTGAATATAAAGGAGGACACGACTCCCCCAACGAAATCAATTCCTCGTTCTCTGTGTAATCGAACAGGGTATCATCTGGCAGCTCGGCGATAGAAATCGATACCCAGTGTGTAGCGGAAGAACCTTCCCAGTTTACAGGGCGGCGGTGATAATTTATCTGTGCTTCAGCGTTGCTTAATAGTTGTTGTTTTGTATATGGCATTCTTTACCTATCTTTAATTAGTGTTGTTATTCATACTACAAATGTAGCCGGGGCCAATGGGACTTAAATAACTTAGTGAAAGCAATACAGAATTTATTTTATGCATGAACAAGCCACTTAAACATTTTGTAGCCAAGTCAATATTGGCCGCTGGGACAGCAACTTGAAGAGTGAGTGGGTCGGGACTTGTGGGGCCGGCGACGAATGAAACATGATGGTGGCCCTGAATAAAGGTATTCAATATCATTTGTGCTGCCAAAAATGAGCCAACAATACCCCCAAGTTCGTCAATGTGCCCTCGCATTCTATCTAGCGCTTTCACCAGATTATGCCCCTTCACCAGTGGCTGTAACCCTGATCCCTCATTGTTTGCAATAAGATCAATGCCAAAGGCACCAGAATTCACCTTGGTTCCCTGTGAGTTTGTCTCATCGGCGCCCGTTATTAATTTTATTCCTTCTCTCGCAATTATTCTGATTCCATCTGCCTTTAGGGCTATTGCCGATCTGTTAAGCGATAGCGGCATCTTTCCCTTGGTTAACAAAAACTCTGTATCAACATCAGTTTTCTGGCTCACATATATTGTGGCAGCATCATAGGTGTGACTTGGGTGACCAGCAATTGGTTCACCTTCGGAATTAACAGAAGCTGCGTCTGCTCCCATGTGCCCAACAATAATACGAAATGCGCTTGCGTGAGTATCTCCACGGCCACCTTTCCCGGAACCACAGCTACCATGGCGATCCATACCTGAAAATATACGGACATTTGCAGAGGCTTTCCCATATTCGTAGTGTCCATCACACTTTGGAAGTCGCGGCTTGGGTATAAAAAACTTTTCTCTTCCGTGAGTTGTGTCCTTTAGGCCGCCGGCGATTGCGCGGTTATTTTTGTCCGCGAAATAATCTAATTTTCTAAATATTTTTGATCTTGTTATGCCCATAATATTATTATTTAAACCAGTCCACGTACATCCCTACCCCATCTTTGCTGATAGCTTTGTGAGCGCCTTCGTAAACTTCTTTAAGAATTTTTCAGCCGACTTTAAAGACACCTCTCTGGTCTCCAAGGCGCTCAAAATGCTAAGAACAGTAGAATCTCCGGTGGGAAGCGATGTCTTGGAGGTAAGCTTGATATTAAAACTTTTTCCCTTGGGTGTGGCTGAGAACGTCAAAAAAATGTCCTCTTCCTTGTTCATTACCCCGGAGCTAAGTAAACTTGGCAGAATCTTTTTTTCATACCGATCATGAAATTCATTTGTGGCAGCTATATTGGGGTTGTAACACAACGCAAAAACCCGGTATTGTGTCGGTGCGCCACGAGGGGGCTTCAATGCATTTAATATTTTATTCTCAAGGGCGGTAATCCTCGCTTCTGGAACACCGACGCGTCCAACAAACGCAAAGTGATAAATCTGGGGGTCTGCGCTGAACTGCTCCCTCCTCCACTGCGCAACAACATTTTCCCACGAAATAACATCAGCCTCAATCCCTCGGCTGGCGCTGGGGGGCATAAATCGAATCATGCTTCGATATCGTTTTGGATCTGTTTTTACAAAATGGGCCAAGGTGTTTCTTACCATCTGTTTACCGTGGGCGACGAGGGCAGTCTTGTTCTTCTTTGTTGGGAGAGCCAGCCAAAGATCGTGTTTTGGCTTGAAGGCACCAACCAGGGCATAGTAAGCCTCCTCATATTTATACCCCCCCAGGTATCTAGCCAATATAAAATATTCCTGAGCAATCCCATCTCCATGATTCCAGCGCGAGTGGGCGCTGATGCCCTCAAAGGCGCGAGTGCCGCTGCGCGCTTTTATTATTCTCTGCCCCTCGACCTTATTATAGGGCAAGTGGACCGTGGCTCGCACCTTGTTCCACGCCGCGATCTTCTCTTCCACAGCCTTGCCTCTCGCGGCCCACTGAGCTAGTTTTTTTTTGTAGTCTTCGCCTTCGACCTGTATAGGCTGTGCTTCCGTGAACTGGGGCTTTGTTTTGCCGAGACCCTTTTTTGATCTTGCCGCCATTACCTCTTCTTCCGGCGGTGGTGGTGTAAGTTTCCCTTTCCGGAATTTTATTGGGCCATCGGTTTCAATACGTCTTTTTCCCTCGGGGTCGTCGGGGTCTTTTTTTGTCGGGCGGGCCATTGAAAATGGAAAAAGGTAGCTCCAGTCACCATCCTTCACCCCCTTCGTCTTCAAAACTTTTATATATGAGTGGCCCTCCACCAAGGCGTCTACCAATTCATACATTCGCCTCAATTGACCATAACTTGGCAAGTGGGAAACCCCGCCCCACATGTCCGGAATATAGACCCCATACGGTTCGCCACTGTCGGACCACCCCTTTGAAGTTGGATTGTGGGCCAAGTCAATCCCTATCGATGTGTCGTTTGTCCACCCGCCATGAAAACCCACCAGATCAGTATCAAGAACGTGCTGGACCTCTGTTCTATCCACACCCCCTCGACCTGCGAAGCCAGTGAAGGCATTTCCTTTAAGTAGCGGGCCAGTTACAATAAAATGTGTGCTGAGACCTTTGCCCTTGCCAGTTAAGCCATTCCAAGTTCTATGAAGGCCCGAAACAAACTCCCACGGTCTTACTTTGAATATGTCTTCTTGATCGCGGGGTATAAATTTGGCAGTCTTTCTTCCCTTATAGGTTTTCGCCCAAGCAACAGCACTATCGTGAAGAACAATCCCCCTTATGTCTTCAACGGGGCGAACCTCACCGTGTTTTGGCATGTTAATCCCTTTTTTAATCCCACCCGCGGAACTATATGAAGCGGCGCCCATTCGAAAAACCACGGGGCAGCGACATTTAATATTTAAGAAGCCCTTTTCTGACATTCCTTGGCCGCTGCAATTCTTCCCCCTATAGCCACCCATGCCCCAGCCGGGGACATCTGATACATCAGCACAAATATCCTTTTTCGTGCGAGCGACACACTTTTTGTAAAGAAATGCGCGTTGTTTCTTACGAAGTTTGGTCGCTTTTTTTGGGTCGGATGGATAATCGGGTGCCGCATCTGTCTGGCTCCAGTATAAGTTCTCAACCATAACGTCGGACATCCCAGAGGGGGTGGCACCAGCGTCATACTCATCCATCTCCGTTTCTTCGGTAATTGTTTTGTTAATTGTAGAGCAGGCGATGGCCCTTTTCATGTCTTCCTTGAGTTCTTCCATGGTTCTTCCCTGCCCCTGATCAAACGATTCCTTCGCTGTCTTCGGAGTGGAAGTGCCGCCAGCATACGCAGCCAGAGATACAACACCTTCATATGCTGGGTCAGACTCATTCTCAATATTTCCAAAACTAACCCGAATAATTGACCCACACGGAGCAACAGGAAGACTCTCATCTTTGGCGACAAATGCCGGATATAAGCCTATTAGCCACTGGTGCATGTCGAGGCGGCCTCCCTCGTCGCCCCAACGGGAAGGCGTAGGAATATGAGAGTGGAGGAAAGGAATCATTGCTCGGACCACCACCAAGTCCGCATCTGCTTGTTTTCCCGTTGTGATGGTCCCCATCGCCGACTTCGTACCATCAAAGTTCCCTCGTGCTTGGTATCCCTCAACACGTAGAACTACCGCATACATTACACCGGAGCTACTAGCTTTAAATTGTCTTTTGAGGCCCTGCTTGGCCATCTTGCGGGCAGCTGAGTCTAGCGACTCAGTCGTTATATCGAAAATCAGCTTATCACTAAAGGGCTTTGAGTTATCGTTAAGAACCCCAGGTGGGTAATAGCTCGGGTCTTTCCTGTCAACCATTGTTGTCTCCCGAATTAATCAGGTCAAACAATTCTTTTTTATCTTCTTCTGTCAGATCATCCGAATCCTTAGAACCTTTCTGGATTAATGCAGTTAACTTAACAAGTTGTTCATTGGAGCGCTGGAGGGTCTCAACATATTTGGCAGCAATCATGCCAATCTCTTTATGGGTGTGCCCAGACTTTTGAATTTCAGCAAGAAGATCGGTAAGAAGATATTTTACTGTATCTCGGTCGTGCCTTATATTTTTAATAGATTCATTAATGAAATCTTCTAGATTTTTCCCGCGTCCCATTTTTTCTTAAAAACCCTATACTTTATGCGCAGCTTATTGAGATTGTTAACAACCTGTTTTGTATTTAAATCTGTTAGTTCTCGCAAGTATAGATAAATAGCTTTCTTATTGAAAATTTCGATATTGTCAGAACTCTCGAATAGTATCTTTACTGCTTTTAATACTTTTTGTTCATTCTCCTTCAACAGGTCCTTGTCCCATGTCTCAACTTCTATGAAAAAATTTTCCCAAAATTCTCTTGTTTCACGGTGGTAAATATATTGATGATGGGTAATCATGCGAGGATCTTCGGCACCCTTGAAGACCTCGTCATATTGAACTTCCCGTTCATTGTGAAACTTATTTCTTTTTACTTTGTGAATAAACCAATTTTTAGTTATAACACTAAAATAACTAAAAGCCTTCGAGCCCTTCGTTGGATCGAATTTATCCAAGATGGTGGTTAACCAAATCTTACAATCATCTTTTAAAACATCGATGTTGGGGAGCGATGTAAACTTATATGTATAAGCAATCTTATCCACCATCTCATTGAATGCTGGTTGGATATATTCTACATAAAGCTCTGTTCGAACCTTCATGTCTGTCGAAGCACAATAATCAAGAATTGCTTTTTCATGCACTTCTGTAAAATAATAATTCTTCTTTTTCTTTCTTCGTTTACGCTTCTTGGGGGGGTTGGTTTCCGCCATCCATTTCCTCCTCCTCTTCTTCACGGGTAAGGCCGTAAATATCTTCAAAAATCTTTACTTCTTCAAGTATAAAGCTTGTATGATCCATGAGGCCCTTTAGGGTTGAATCTCCATAAAACATCTCCATCTCGTAAAGGCTTTCAAGGTGTTCATGGTATTCTCTTATCAACCCTACTATATCTCCAATATTATCGGATACAAAAAGCAAGCTGTTTACGGCTTGCCTGTTATACCAGATTGAAAGGGCGTTAAGCGTAATCGAAAGTACAAGCAATAAGGATAAAATTATTATTGATAAAATCATGGCTTGTACTCAACTAATCTCTCTTCCCGCTCACGTTTTATATCTCGCTTTGCGTCTTCGATGTGTTTCTTGACAATTTGTCCAGGTTTCTGCGTATCCTTCTGCTCAGTTTTTATAATCCTGGTTATAGACGGCAGGCGCTTAAGCGAATCTTGTGTGCCACACAAATGACAATCCTCTAACTTAATTTTAATTGAATGAGCCTGCTCAAATACCTTCTCACAAGAATCACAATAATAAACGTATCTAGGCATCTTGAGCTTCAAGAGGGTTGTGATCAAATTTTACGGTTGGTGGATTTGTAACAACCAACTCTGATTGATCGGACCCCGTAACCACGAAATCAAAATTCTTTAATACGGGAACAATGTCGGATTGTTCCAATATACTCTTTTGTAGCGCAAGCATTACAGCGCCAAGCGCTTGATCTGAAAGTTTCATATTATTCTCCCTTAGTTGTCTTTGTTCACAGCACGACCTACAAGCTTTTCCCAATCACGCTCGGGTCGAACTCTTAAATTGGTGGCCCACGTAGCATTTAGTACATCTGAATTAACGTCCACAGCTTTCGCAAAATACATCAAAGCATTAATATCTTTTGGAAAACATGACCCTCCAAATCCCAGTTTGCCATCCGGGCCAGGAACCTTCCAGTGAGAAGTTCCCAGTCTTTCATCATAGGTGGCGTATTCAATAACCTTGTCATAATCAATTTCGATTTTTTCACAAATCTGTTTCATTTCGTTAGCAAACGATACCTTTGTTGCTAAAAAACAATTTGCCGTATATTTGACCATTTCAGCTATTGTTGAATGAGTCTTTATGATGGGCACGTTTTTAAAAACCTTCTCATAAAGATTCTTAATTTTAGTGGAATAGGGCCGTGGGCCTCCTATAATAATTCTACTCTGATTCTTAAAATCATCAATATAGTTTGCCTCTGTTAAGAACTCAGGATTAAAGACTGCGTTAATCTTCTCATACTTTTTATTAAAACTCTCTGTTGTCCCTGGCGGGACCGTGGATTTAATAACAGTGGTGTGTCGGCCATCTGTGCAATCGTTGATCTTTCTTACAGTTTCCTCGACAATTGAAAAATTACATGACCCATCCTGATTCATTGGAGTTGGTAAACATACAAATAATATTTCTGTTTTCTCACACAACTCCTCTAGTGATTTACACGTAGATTTGTTTGCAACATATTTATCATATGTTTCTATGTTAAAAAAGCCGCAGAACCCTTCGTGGATGGCATCACCCACAAACCCACGCCCAACAATTCCAATATTCATTTACTTCCTAGTTTCTCTCCAGCTGACTGAAACAGCTATGGATACCACTAATAATATCTATTGTAGCAGACCACCCAAGTTTTTTTAATGGTTTTATATTTGCCCTTGTTACTCTAACTTCTCCGGGGCGATCAGCAATTCTATCAAAAACAACTTGTGAGTGGTGTTGCGTTACAATTTCAGCAATTTCATTTAAAGAAATATTAGACCCGGTGGCCACATCAAACCACTCTCCACCAAAGTTCGTATTGTTATTCATACAAAAAATATTAGCAGATACGACATCAGAAACATGAACCATATCCCGACGTTGCTCACCATTTCCAGTAATAAATGGCTTCTTCCCTTCTCTAATACAATGCATAAAGTTTGCTATCGCTGTAGCATAGGGACCATCAACCGTCTGATCTTCTGAATAAACATTAAAATATCGAAGAGACACAGTGTCTAGGCCGTACACATCAGTATAGTTTTTACAAAGTATCTCAGGAACCAACTTTGACGCACCATAGGGATTTGTTGGACCATTACCATTACCAACAACCGAGGATGAGCTAGAATATATCACCCTCTTGGTGCCAGACCTTCTTGCATATTCTAATATTCTTATTGTTGAAAGGATGTTGTTTTCTAAAACTTCTTCTGGGAACTCCATGCTGTATGGGACTCTTGGGATTGCCGCGAGGTGAAAAATATATTCTGGTTTAAAGCCCTTAAAGTCTTTTAAATCATAAATAATATTTTGGCCCTCCTTTAAATCGATGCCGCGAACATCGTGTCCGAGCTTAAGAAGTTCCGCGAACAAACCAGATCCAATGTATCCTTTGTGGCCCGTTACCAAGATTTTTTTACTCATTTAAATACTCCCTCTACCCTTAATTTTCTACCCACTATTGTTAAATCTGACAAATACATCATTTCAGCCAACTGCCTTAGATCTGTTTTTGGCTCCCAGCCCAACTTTTCTTTCGCTTTGCTATAATCACCCAAAAGAAGTGGAACCTCTTGAGGCCTAAACAGCCTTGAGTCAATTTCCACATATTTATATGGATCCCCAAGACTCGCCACCTCAAACACTAATTCTAAAAAGTCTCGGACAGTGTGCGTTTGTCCTGTCGCAATTACGAAATCATCTGGTTCTTCCTGCTGAAGCATCAACCACATCGCCTCCACATAATCACCAGCAAACCCCCAATCTCTTTTAGAATCCAAATTGCCCAGATAAAGCTTATCTTGCTGTAAATATCCTATATGAGCAGCTGCCAATGTGATTTTTCTCGTAACAAAAGTTTCTCCGCGGCGAGGAGATTCATGGTTAAAAAGAATTCCCGAGCACGCAAATAATCCATAAGATTCTCTATAATTTTTTACAAGGTTGTGAGCAAACACCTTAGCACACGCATATGGAGAGGCCGGCATAAATCTCGTCCATTCGTTTTGGGGGTGTTCCGGGTTGGCTCCGAACATCTCTGATGATGAGGCTTGATAAAACCTAGTATGAGGACTAACTTCTTTAATCGCGTTTAAAAGACGCAGCGTGCCCATCGCTATCCCCTCAACAGTATCTTCGGGAACATCAAAGGATACGCGAACATGAGATTGAGCAGCTAAATTATAAAACTCATCTGGCTGGTACTTGTTGAGAAGTCGATACATACAACCTACATCATTCAAATCAAAATATTCCAAACTAAAGTTCGAATTCTCATATATCTCATCAATCCGCTCAGTGCAAATAAGAGAGGTTCTTCGTTTAAGGCCGACGACGCGATATCCCTTATCAAGTAATAGCTCGGCCAAATAAGAACCATCTTGGCCAGTGATGCCTGAAATTAACGCTGTTTTCAATTTACCCCTCTAACGCTTGGATAGCTAATTTTAAACCATTCACAAGTTTTTTTTAAGCCATTTCTTAAAGGAGTATACCATTCCTCCTTCCAACCAAGATTCAACAACTTTTGATTATTGCTCGGCTTTCTAAACTGTCCCGATGGCTTATCTGTATTCCAAACCACCAAACCGTCATATTCCAGATAGTCACACAAAATTGTAACAATGTTCTTGATCGATATCTCCTCTGTGTTGCCAATATTGATTGGCCCCTCTTCATCATAGTTTTCTAACAAAAACAACAAAATATTTGCTATATCTTCTGAATAGGTAAATTCCCTCAATGGAGATCCATCGCCCCAACATTCCACTTCTGGTTTGTTATTTAATTTTGCCTCCCATATCTTACGCATAAGAGCAGGAATAACATGACTATCTTCCAAATCAAAATTATCATTTTCACCATAAAGGTTATTTGGTATTGCTGTAATAAAGTTACAACCATATTGCTGTCGATACGCACGAGACATCACATCAACCATCCTCTTGGCATACGCATATCCAAAATTAGAATAGTGAGGGGGACCCAGATGAAGCTGATCTTCGGTAAGCGGATAATTTATATATTGGGCGTCTGGGTATATACAAGTTGATAAAAGAGAAATTAATTTTTTGGACCCTGCGAGCTTGGCTGATTCCAAAAGGCGTTGGTTTAGCTTGTGGTTTTCAAAATAAAAATCACCCACGCTATTCAGGTTAGCCTGTATCCCCCCCACCTTCGCCGCAAGGTGAATTATATTTTTATTCTTTAAATGGGTATCACGCCAGGGCGGCGATAATATTAAACCCAAATAAGATCTATCTGGGTATTCGGCGTGTGGCGCAACTCTTTTCATAGCTGAACCAACCATTCCAGATCCACCGGTAACTAATAATTTTACTCCCACTGGAACCACCCCTCTAATTCAACCTGACTCAAGTTTTTGTTTGTCTTACCCTTCCAAGACCGCCACGGGCCATAAACGGCCACCCTTGAAGCTTCACTCAACACAGAAGCCCACCACCCCATAGTGCCGTGCTCAAAGAGAATATTATCAAAAGATCTTATAAAGTTAAAATCTTCCGCTATTGTTCTCTTCTTAAAGGTGGGGTTATATTTTGACAAAACATCAATAAAAGAATTAAAATAATCTACCGAGCGGTGGGCCTCTACCCTCCTGTCCGGTGCGACGCCGACATGAAACGTCAAATTTTCTAGCTCCTTAACGGTAATATAATCCCATTTTGGCATATCTGTAACAACGTGAAGATTATCAAATTCAAATTCCTGGATGGCGGCTAAATATCTTTGCGGAAGTGTTCTGTGTTCAAAGGTGCTCTTATAAAGCAACCTATCGCCCGCACGAAAATGTAACACTAAATCATTGTCTTGTCTCTTTTCTATCTTAGGAAACCATTTTTTTATTTCATCCAGATTGTTAATATAATATCTATAATCTTCAAAATATCCATTAACTATAAAATTATCATCTTTAAAATCATCAGAAAAACAATGTAAATAATTATTTTCACTTACACTGTGTGCTCCCGGCAAGGAAGGGTGAGTTACAGATGATAATATCCCCAAGTCTTGTAAATCACTTTTGGCGTAATACTCTTCTGCACAAAGGACCACCAACTCTTGATCGTGATATTTAGATAATTGCTTTGCCGCAACAAATTGAAAAAGATTATTGCCAAACCCATTTGTAAGTTTTACAACCACCATTGAACTAAATCCAGTTTAAGTTAATATTAAAAAGCCTTTTTTCTATTATGCGCTGACGCAGCTGTTCCGTTGCCGAGACAATTGACGGTATTTTCTTCTCGTGCGTTTCTACAAATATGTAAGGAATGTTTCTAGCCATATCCCGATCTATCATCTCGTTCAGCAGTGCAATCTCTGCTCCTTCAATATCTACCTTCAACACCCTAACCGGCTCCTTCAGCGATTTAATGAAGTCACACAAGGAAATCACCTCGACGGTCAAATATTCCTCTTCATTTACATTAACCTTATCGGGTACAAGAGAAGAGCCAGTAGAGTATATTATTTGATTGGTGCTTGCGTGTTCATGCAAATATAATTTCATCTTACCACACAGAGCAGATTCCGCTACTGCCTTATTATAACAAGTCACAGTTGGACTGTTTTGGTATTTATTATTTAATATGTTATAAGCATGTATATTTGGCTCAAAGGCAAAAATGCGTGCGCCCCTTTCATAAAAAAAATCAGTAACGGCTCCAACGTTTGCTCCACAATCTATAACAATATCATCTTTTTCTATTTTGATACTTTCAAGATTTATCATATTGTTATATTTTCTCCAAAAATAAAATATTTCTGTGGGCTGGTCCTTTTTTGAACCCCCACACCACATTTAAACTTTTTAAAAAATTCACAAACTTTGCTTTATTGAAAAAAGTGTATAAACAGGTGGTTTGATTATCCTCGTTGATTACCCGATGTTCACGAACGCCTTGAGGAAAATATTCCATTTTATAATTTCCACTATAATCCTTCCCTTCACGGGCCTCTTCTATAAAGGGCTTAAAAAAAGAAATAATTACCTCTTTTTTCGTAACCCTCAACATCTCTTTTATGGCTTTCTCGTATTCCACTTGATGATTCAGCACATCAAAGCAAATACTACATTCAAAACTTTCGTCAGCAAATGGTATATTTTCTATATTAGATTCTATAACATTTATTCCCCGTAGGCGACCGAACTCAACATACGAGGGGGTAATTTCTGTAGCGGAATATTCAATATGGTATCCATCGTACTTAAACCCATAATATTCTGAAAAAACGCCGGCGCCGCAATCCAATATACTTTCATACCCTCTCTCTTTTATATGTTCTCTCACCTCACACTTAAATGGAACTTTAAAATCACCACAATGTTTTTTAAATTGTTCGATATCTAATTGATCTTCCCAGTATGATAAATGTTTTTTCACCTAAAATATTCCCCCAGTGTCCCTTTGCCGTATTCGCAAAGACCGAATCTTTTCCACCACCTCAGATATAATCGAATAATTTTCATCTACCCACCGCACTTTCTCTCTCTCATTGGCGTGGCCATGACAAAAAGAAGTTTGTTTCAATATTATTTCAACGACCTCATTTTTTAGTCCTACGGATAAAAGCCTTTGTTTAATCCAGGGAAGGCGAGGGTAGGCAAGAATACCATCTAAGTAAAGTTCAAATATATCCTCCTTAACATTGAAAAGATTATAATACTCCTCTTTTATAAAAAAGGAATCTTGATATGTACATAATAATTTATACCCACGAGATTCAAAGGACTCGTTCATCACATAGAGGCCCTGTTGAATGTTTTGTTTGGCTGTCTCTATCGGTAGCCTGTCTTTAAAGGTCGGATTGAGCATTTGACCCCCCTCAATGCAAACAACATCCGGCAAAAACCTTTCAATTGTCTCAAACACTTCAAGATCAAGACCATCGATATCAATAGAACAAAAGTTTATTTTATCATCAACGTGGTAACCAACCACTTCATCAAACAGGTTATCTTCTACTCCTATAAACGATTTTAATATTGAAACGCGGGCTTCGTTGCCATAATTTTCTTGAAGGCCTGTAAATCTTTTTTCTTCTGGTTCTATTAAGACTCCCCTCCAGCCACGTTGAAAAAGCTTTCTAGTGTTGGATCCGACTATGCCATCCCACGCTCCAAACTCAACAAAAAATCCATCTTCAATATCAAGTCGTCGAAAAATCTCTTCAATCAAATAATCATTTTGATTAAACTCATATGGTTTTCGAAAATCTTGTACATTTCCATGCCACTTCTTATGATACCCTATAAAATCTAGTAAATTTTCTTTCATCGTATATTCAAGAACAAAATATCACCCTGGGGGGTATTATCTGAATACTTGTTCACTTCCTGAAAACCTTTGGCGCGCATAAGTAATACAGTTTCGATTCTATTCATGGCACCCTCATAAAACCCTTCTCCGTATTCTACCCAAATATATTTTATATTTTTAATCTCTTGTCCCATCCCCTCTATAACCTCTCGCTCGGCGCCCTGAACGTCCAGCCAAACAAAATCAATTTTGTCCATATTGTTTTCTTTATACCAACTGTCGAATCGATCAGTTTTTACTTCTGATGGTTTATCCAAAGTATGGACATAACCCGTCTTTAAAGATGACGCACCGGAACTGTTTAGGCCCCCATTTATATAATCTTTCTGACTTATCCAATTATACTTGTCTGGAACTTCTCCCGCTCTGTGTTCCTGATAACTTTGATAAAATAATGCTGTGCCTGCCGTATTGGATAGTGCAATCTCAAACAGCTTAACCCTCTCATCATTAACGTGTTTTTTAAAAATATCAATATTTCGTTGATCGGGTTCAAAACAATAAAGTGTTATATCCTTGAATGTTTCTAAAAATCTTAAAGAGTCTTCTCCGTAGTGTGCTCCAATTTCCACAACGACGGGATTTTCTTTTTTTAAAAGAGACCGTATCATATTAAACTTAGGACCATAGTGTTTCATAACACTTTTCATTTTTCAATCCCCTCAACTAAATCAGTTAATGCTTTGGCCCGGTGATTCCAAGTCCAGTTTTCATGAAAAAAGTCAACAGCATTTTGAATAATCCTCTGCGTTTCCCGGGGATGTTCAAGATAAAACCGTAATTTTTTTTCGAAGTCAGAAAGATCATTAGAAAACTCTACACAATTATAACCGTCCTTCAACAAAAATTTATAAGTTTCTGGTATTTTTTGGCAAAACAATAAAGTGCCAGATCCTAAAATCTCATAAAATCTTGGTGTTATATCTCCATAAGCAGCTTGAGTGGCAATCCAAATTTTAGAACGATTAATAGTTACGGCATATTCCTCATAATCATCAATAAAAGCCGTTCTCGGGTCGTCACTGGAATTCCAAAAAACCTTCATGTCTCCCATCGAGGCCAACAGGTCTCTGATTTTTACTCGTAAATTTGGCACCTGAAAAGAGTCTTTTGGGTAAAAGGTCCCCTGATGCAGGGCGCCGCTGAATCCGATGTCAAACTCCTTTTCTATCTTCCTGGGCTTGAATACCTCTGGATTAAACCCATACGGGAATAGCTCCGTTTTAATATTTGTTATTTGTTCATAATCTTCAAAACAAGGAACAGGCGTCGCAATTACATCGATTTTGTTAATCTTACAAAATTCTAACTTCTCTTTTAAGTCATTTTGTGGCTTAAACAAGAAACACACCGTTGGAAGATTTAAATTTTCAATTTTTCCAAAATTTCTATTTCCAAACCAACCTAATCCAAAAATTACACAATCAGGCTCAAAGTCTATTCTGTTGTATAACTCATTTATATCTTTCGATATATTTTTACAATGATATACTTGATTGGCCCCTTTTATCTGATCGAACACGCCATCATAATATTTGTATTTATTTGATGTCGGTGAATTCACGGTCGGATCTATAAACAATATTTTCATTGACAAGCAGCGGTCGCCTAATCTTTTCTAAAATGTATAATGGGGCAATTAATACTATATTCTCCTATGACATCTTTGTTTACAAGAGTATAATTATATTTTTTAAGAAGATCACAAAACCTCTCAGTGCCATAAAGATACCATCGGCCTCTGTGTGGGGGACCATCGTAATCCTCCACGAAAGATTGCCAATCATTAAATCCAGCATATTTCGTTAATTTAACCTTGCCGTGCTCATCTTTATATTTATCCGCATCCGCAATCATTATAAAGCAGTTTGTCCCTTTCTTTAGTTTGTCATATAAATTTTTTAAATATTGTTCAGCACCAGAGTACGAAATGTGACAAAAAACATCATAGGAAAATACATAATCAATACTATTTTCTTTTAAACAATCACAACTAAAATCATCAACGTGATAATATTTAATTTTATTAAGTTCCGGCATGTTTTTCCAAAAACCTGTATGTTCCGCGCTTAAAACATCGATACCAATTAAAGCTTCCGCGTTCAACATTTTCTTCAACCACCCGCCACCATTAGTGCCTATATCCAATGCCGTAGTCTTCCCTCCCACAAACGGTTCTATGCAGATTTCATAAATCTTATTTATATCTATTCCGTACCTCAGCCGGTCTTGGGCGCAGACGCCCCACCCTTGACGAGAAAGGGTTGTGCCTCCTCGCCAAAGATTTTGAAAACTTTCAATTTCTTTTTCTAATTTTTCGTCGATGTCATTCATAAATTTAACTCCCATTTAAAGTATTCAACTTCTTTTGAAAATTTGGTATCAACTATTAATTTTAATTCGGGAGTGTAGTATGAAGATTTTTTGCTTCTGTCATATGAGCCCAAGTTGCTTCTTATATCTTCGTATTTAATCCCAATATTATGACAAACAAATTTTAAATCATCTTCATAATTTTCAAAATATCCCACAAAATCAAATATTGATTTATCATTTACGGTGGTCAAAAAATGTTGATCAATCCAATAGTCATAGAGTGGATATAAACTAGACCTCTTTTGCAAATGATTTTTCACAAATTTTTCAAAACTAAGGCCACTTAATAATTGCCTATCATAGTTGTATAAAGAGATTAATTGATCATACTTATTCCTAATAAATGTAAATTTATAATAATCATCCCAATTTTCTACCAATCTTTTAAAATATTTTTTCTTAGATTCGAAGGAACCATTTTTGTTGGTCAAGATATTATCATTTAGGCCATTCCTCTGTAATAAGTGAGTGATTGATGAACCACCAGTTTTTGCGATATGAAAATACAATGTTTTCTTCTCTTCCGATACAACAAAAGGTGTCATTAGCGTGCGGTTTCGTTTATCAATCTTGCAAAACTTTTCGAAAATATTCTTTTTTATTATTTCGCTTGTTTTCTCACTCACTAAAACACCCAATCAAATCATTTCTCAAAAAAAACATATTTCCAGTATCACACAACAACGTGTATCCCTTATCTTCCCCCAATTTTCTCATGGGTACAAAAGAAGTTGAACCATCAATATCTTTTTTGTGGATTGCGCCCTCTCGTTGAATGATGTTGGCCTTTAAGCCGCTGTGTTCAATAATGACTACCTTGGGGCTATAATCTTCAAGGTGTTTCCAAATGTGATAATCACAACTGTCAACATCAATACTTAATAAATCAAAATCTTTGGGTATATCTGTGGCTCTTAGTGTGTTTTGTAATTTCTCCCCCTTGCCATCCAAGTAATGTACTGTTGAGTGGATGGGAACAATATTAGAAAACTGCGTCGCGGTATTCAACAAATCCCCATATTTATGCTGGTCAGCCTCTATCATAACACACTGCCAATTTTTGTTCTCCACCAAATTAAACGCATTGCTTAAATGCTTACCGTCCCAGGCTCCAAATTCGCAAGCCCACCCTGTTTCTATATCAAGTCTTTTAAAAATTTCCTCTATTATGCCATCTTCGCCGTTCTGGCTGTACTGGTTTCGGCGATATTGAATTAACTTCGCCGCATAATCTTTAGGCTGTTCTACATATCTTAGTAACATTTTTTCCCCTTCTTGTTATCTTTTTAAATTTTTTACGCCCGGGGCGAGATCCTGAATTGAGCGATATTTCCCCTGATTGTAATATCCTTCATCCACGGGGTTGCCCTCTTCGCTGAAACTATATGGGGTCCCGTGATGAATATAATAATACATTCCAAAAACTAAGCAGTCACCCCACCTGTATCTATAATTTCCACCAAACTCATTAACCGCCTTAATCCAGCACTTCCAAGAATCCAACTCAAACATCTTTGTCTTTATTACATAAGTGTCGGGCCACCCCATATATAAACAATTTATGGGTGCGCTCGGGTCGTTTAAAAGTGCCCTCATGTTTTTGTTGACAATTATGATTTTCTTCTCTTCTGTGTATTTTTTAATAAAATCCCACAAACCCACGCTTGTATCGCGATGTCCTTGGTGAATCTTTGTCGGAATTCGCAACGATAAAGCGCCCATTAACTCGGGCCGCTGATCCATCACTTCCACGGGATTGTATGGTAATTCCTTGAGAAAACCAGCTTCATCATCATGCGTCATGATATATTCATAATTTTCTAATTGTGTGTTTTCATATCCATACATATTACTAGTAAAATGACACATATGCAGATATCCCTTCCTTGCGATTGGAAAGCTATTACGGACATACCACAAATCTTTGCGATTATAAAATAATTTTTCTTCTGGTACGTGTGCTGGTGTTGTGTACGGGACACTTGAGAAATTTAATACTTGATCAGATGTGCTGCGCAATTGTTTTCTAATCTCTTCCGCGTCATAGATATCATCAAAATAGTGAACATGTACCGGATAATCATGTTTGTAATTATACATTTCCCAAATCGACTTTAAACTATGGGCTAGACATCTATTTCTTGAAGAAATGTAAACTATACACGCTTTTTCTTTTTGTGTGTTCACTTCATCACCCCCAAGCTATCTAAATCATATTTGGAAACCCAATTAACGTATTTTTGTAATCCGGCCTCAAGAGAGTACTTGTTAACATGGCCATAATGTTTGATTTTTTCTACATTACTGTTCAGTTTTTTAACCTCCCCGGGGCGCGGATCAACATGTACTATGCTAGATTTTGAATTAGATAATTCAATAATAATTTTTGCAATATTATTAATACTATAATCCCGACCAAAACCCGTATTGACAATTTCTCCTGCGGGAATGTCTTTGGCAATCATGTAACCATCAACAACATCTTCAATATATTGATAATCGCGAGTTTGTTCACCGTCACCATAGACAATCAATGGCTTTCCATCTAGCGCTCGTCGAACGAAGATCGCTATTACCGAACCATAACCTGATGATTTTTGTCGCGGTCCAAAAGTATTAAAATTTCTAACAACTCTAACATCCGTACCATACGTATGATAGTAAGATACACACAGTGACTCGGCAGCAACTTTTGACGCGGCGTATGGAGATTGAGGTCTAAGGGGGGACAACTCAGTGTGTGAACCTTCGGACTCACCATAAACTTCAGCTGAAGAAGCCATGATCATTGACAAGTGTTTGTGGCGAGTACAAATATCTAATAAGTTTTTTGTTCCCTGCAGGTTTATTTCAAGAGTTTCGTCTGGGCGGATGATTGATTTTTCAACGTGAATTTGTGCCGCCAAGTGAAAAATATACTCACAATCAACTGCCAATTCTTTTAAGGTTATCTTGTCTAGTACATCACCTTCTACAAAATAAAAATTTTTATGATTAAAGAGTCCTCTAATATTATTTAAGTTTCCATTATAAAAATTATCTAAACACACCACTTGATGTCCCGCACTTAAAAGCTTTTCACATAAGTGCGAGCCAATAAAACCTGCTCCCCCTGTCACCAAAAACTTTTTCATCTTACTGGCCCCCTTTCCTTAAAGTATTGATGCTTAATTAAGCGCGCACTTTTCTCCGCTATGGGACACTCTCCATGAATTCCCTTTCTTCTATATGCCGGCTGTTCATATACAACTTTTGGATAATGGCCTGATTCCGGGCCCCTTAACCCCAACTCTGCCCGGATTCCAGTCATATGTATTTTCATCTGTTCCAGCGCCATCAAGCACAAGGGCTCTGCCAGCCTGAAGTTAAAGCCAACATATTCATGATTGTATTTTCCCACCTGTCCTTGGTCGCATATCGCGCGAATCTTTTCATTGTCCAGCTTTGAATTTTTTGGAATACAGATCATCCCCCCCTCAAAGGTAGAAATGTTTTTAGTTTTATAAAATGAAAAAGTGCCTGCATCGGACATCATTCCAGCATGATGGCCTTCATAAGTTGTTGCTCCAAATGCTTGTGCTGTATCTTCAATAACAATTAAATCATTTTTGTTAGCTATGGTATTTATTTTGTCCATTTCGCAGATTCTTCCAAATAAATGTACTGGCAAGATTGCCTTGGTGTTTGACGTTACCGCGTCTTCGATTTTTTCAGGATCAATTAAAAGAGTCTCAGGGTCAATGTCCACAAACACCGGAGTTGCTCCTGCAATTAAAATAGCATTTGTGGTGGCTATAAAAGTAAATGGAGTTGTTATTATTTCGTCCGATGGCTCAAGATCCATAGACCACAATGGCGCGATGAGCGCAGCAGTTCCATTATTAACAGCTATACAATCTTTTAAATCAAAAGTCTCGCGCACATATTCTTCAAAAATTTCCCTAACGACTGCCGGCAATTGTATTCCCCAGAACCTCAAGATACTTGTTTGCTACAACTTCCATATCATACCCCACATCACAAGGGTTGTTAATTTTTCTTGA